>Ga0181523_10001137_pt1 | contig 28898 bp, 29 predicted proteins | sample PEATcosm2014_Bin_43_FD_119752 | JGI IMG/M metagenome (GOLD analysis project Ga0181523, IMG submission 119752) | Peatland microbial communities from MTU Mesocosm Facility, Houghton, MI, USA - PEATcosm2014_Bin05_30_metaG | ecosystem: Environmental > Terrestrial > Soil > Wetlands > Peat | place... | reverse complement strand
CTCCCCACCTTCGTCTGGCAGTTCTACCAACTGCCCCTTTCGAAGGACGTCGAGCGTGCCTTTGCCGCCGGCCTCGTCCTCGTCGGCCTCGTCATCGTCCTGTTCGTCCTCGCCCGTCTCGTCGCCTCGATCCGGCCCGGATCGATCCACCGCATGGCCACGAGGTTCAAGCGCAGCCCAGTGGAGGCATCGTGAGCACCGAGCACTTCTCCGGCACGGGCACGCTGTCCTCGCCTTCCGACGCTGCCGGGACCCCGCCGGCGGGCGACGACACCCACGCCGCCGAGCTCGTCGCCGACGAGATCTCGGCCTGGTTCAGCGGCCATCTCGTGCTCGAGCGCGTCAGCCTCGAGATGGAGCGCTCCAAGGTGACGGCTCTCATCGGGCCGTCGGGCTGCGGTAAGTCGACGTTCCTCCGCATCCTGAACCGCATGCACGAGGTCGTGCCCGGTGCCGAGCTCGGTGGCCGCGTCCTCCTCGAGGGCGATGACATCTACGGACCGCAGATGCGTGCCACGGAGGTGCGAAAGCACATCGGCATGGTCTTCCAGAAGCCCAACCCGTTCCCTGCCATGACGATCGAGCACAACGTGCTGGCAGGACTGCGCTTTGCCGGCACGAAGGTGCGGGCGACAGACCGGCGCGAGCTCGTGCAGGAGATGCTCGTGAAGGCCGGCCTCTGGAACGAGGTGCGCAACCGCCTCGGCGCCCTCGGGGGAGAGCTCTCCGGCGGGCAGCAGCAGCGCCTCTGCATCGCCCGCGCCCTCGCCGTGCGACCGAGGGTGCTCCTCATGGACGAACCCTGCTCGGCCCTCGACCCCACGAGCACACGGCGCATCGAGGAGACGATCCGCGAGATCGCCGACGACGTCACCGTCGTCATCGTCACCCACAACATGCAACAGGCCCAGCGCGTGAGCCACTCCTGCGCCTTCTTCCTGGCGGCCGAGAACCAGCCCGGCCACATCGTGGAGGCAGGAACGACCGAGCAGATCTTCGAGAGCCCGAACGACGAAAGGACGGCGGACTATGTCCATGGACGCTTCGGATGACGCTTCGGCGACATCAGCCGCCGAAGCTTCCCACCTTGTCCGCCAGGGCGGAGCCGGCCGCTTGCGACGATCGGTGCTGGCCGCTGCCGTCATCCTCGGCATCATCGCTCCCGCCAGTGTCGTCGCCGCTGTCGGCGCCACGTCGTTCAGCGCCGCACCAGCCCTCGCCAATGGGCCCCTCATCAACGGCGGCGGCTCCAGCTACGCCGCTGTCGCCATCGACCAGTGGCGGGCGGAGATCCTCTCCATCGACGGCGACAACGTCAACTACAACACGTCCTCCTCCGTCATCGGCCTGAACGAGTTCGCCCAGAACCAGCTCGATTTCGGGGCGTCCGAGATCGGCTACTCGACCGGGCAGGCTTCCAACACGCCGACCGAGCGCTATCAGTACCTGCCGGACGTGGCCGGGGCGACCTGCCTCATGTACAACCTCACCGACATCACCGGCCACCCGATCACACAGCTGCTCCTCAACAGCCGGCTCCTCGCCGAGATGTTCTCCGGGCAGATCAAGTTCTGGGACGACCCGCAGATCAAGGCGCTCAACGGCGGCGTCCTGCTTCCCCACACACCCATCGCCGTCGTCTGGCGGACCGACGCCTCCGGTGACAACTACCTCTTCTCGGAATATCTCGCCTTCGAGCAGGCAAGCATCTGGAACCCCTTCGCGAAGTCGATGCTGTACCCGCCGGGCGCCGACGCCGTCTTCCCCTACCCGCAACAGGGCGGCTACCCGAAGAAGTACGACCTGACGGGCTGGATCGGGGCACAGGGCTCGGACATCGCCTCCAACGACGTCGCCGCCCAGAACGGCGCCATCACCTACGTCGAGACGGCCTATGCCTACGAGCACGCCAAGCCGTGTGCCTACATCGAGAACGCCAGCGGCCACTACGTCATCCCGACAGAGGAGAACGACGCCGTCGCCCTCGAAGGTGCTGAGCTCCTGCCGGATCTCGAGCAGAAGCTGCAGGGCGTCTACACGAACCCACTCTCGGACGCCTACCCCATCTCGGCCTACAGCTACCTCATCACCGAGGAAGGCACCGAGACACCGCAGAAAGGGGCCGTCCTCGGGCAGTTCATCGAGTTCCTCGCCTGTCGCGGGCAGGACTCGGCCGGCCAACTCGGCTACTCACCCCTGCCGCCAAACCTCGTGCAGGACGACTTCAACGCCGTCGACCGCATCGCCGGAGCCGCCAAGGCACCGGCGAAGCCGACGGCCGCCAACTGTCCCAACCCGTACGTCGACGGCGAGACGCCGCTCCCCGGGGAGCCCGGCGTCGAGGGCTCCAACCCGGGCGGCGTCACTACGCCGACGACCACGACCGTGCCGACAGGCTCAGGCTCGAAGACCGGCTCGAAGGGGTCGGGGCACCACCACAAGAAGGGTCACACGTCCACGACGACGGTGACGACGCAGCCCTCGAAAGGCGGGGGTGGTGGCGTCCTCACCGGTCCGACGAAGTCGAGCTCATCGGGGATCATCCCGGGCTACAAGCTCTTGCAGGCCGTCACCGGCCTCGCAGGTCACGCCGGCCCTTCCGGGACGATGCTCTGGGGTGGCCTCGTGGCGTCGCTCATCGTCCTCGTCCTTCCGGCAGTGCTGCTCGGGCGGCGCCGACGCGCCACGCCGAAGGCCCTCCCCGCCAGGATCGGGAAATGAAGACCCGCCAGGATCCGGAAATGAAGAAATGTGACCGCACGACCATGAGAACCGACAAGGAGCCCGTCGCGACGACGGCCACGGCGGGCGTGGTGCGCACGGTCGGCCGCCTCTTGGCCGCCCTCGCCGCCGGATTGTGGTTCGTCGTGCTCGTCGCCCCGGGCGCCTCGGCGACGTCAAGACCGGCCATCGTCACGACGCATGCTGGCAGCTCGTCGTGCCCGACCGGGGCAAGCTGTGCCACCATCCCGTCCCCGTGCCCGAAGGGCAAGGTGTGCCCAGAGGTCATCATCTCGCCGGCGACGAACCTCGGGTCGAATCAGTGGGTCTTCATCTCGGCCGAGCACTTCCCGCCCGGTGCCATCATCTACGTCTACTACTGCTCGGACAAGACGACGCTCGCCCAGGCCGATCCCCTTTGCATGCTGCAGCCGACCCCAGAGTTGCTCAACCCGCAGATCGCCCTCACGGCCTCCCCGAGTGGCTCTGCCGCCATCAGCTTCGAGACGGAGGAGAACGCCAACGACGGCAACACCGCCCTCGTCGGCAAGATCCCGGGGACGCAGACGACCGGCTCCTTCTACTGCGACGACGACCCGGACCCGTGCTCGATCGACGTCACCGACCCGCTCCTCAACTCGGGCGGCGTCGTCAACCTCGTCCTCAACCCGAAGAACGCCGTCGCCGTGCCCATCACCTTCGCCAAGCCGACGGGCGGCTGCCCGTCCGCGACATTCGTGTCCTCGGCGAGCGAGTTCGGCATCGACCGGCTCTTTCCGATCGCCGCCCAGTACGACTGCACCGGCAAGGCACCCGCCATCGCCGTCAATGTCGCCAACGACTCCCTCTCTGCGGTGACGAGTGTCGTCGGCGGGGCCTCCGACATCGCCTTCATCGACGACCCGAACTCGCCCGACGTGCAAGCCGAGCTCGCCCAGCTCGACATCGGCGGCGCCCAGGGCTACACGCTCGTCCCGGTCGCCTTGAGCTCGCTCGTGATCGCCTTCAAAGCCACGATGGCGACAGACGACACCTCGACCGTCGTGCCCGACGACACGTTCTCACTCACGCCCAACATGGTGGCCGGCCTCATCACGAACGACTACTCGTATGTGACGGGAGCCGACGTCGCCAAGTGCGGCCGAGCCTACGGAGGAACCTGTCCACTCCTCGAGGCCATCAACGACGTACCGGGTTTCCGCGGACCGGGAGAGTACGGCGGCTACGTGCGGGCCGATACCTCGAGCAGCACGGGCGAGGTGTTCAGCTGGCTCTGTGATGCCCCGACGGTCCCCGTCTACCTCCACGGGTTCAAGGTGCGCGAACGCAACTCGGCCGCCAGCGTGCTCGTGAGTGGCCTGCAGGGAGGAGGCGACACGAAGCTGAAGTCCTGCCCGGACACCGACGTGTTCCCCTCCCTCCTTAACGTCTTCGCCTGGGTGGCCGGCTCCGACCCGAGCACGCAGGTCACCAAGCTCTCCGCCTTCGTGCCGCCGCCGAACGCCACCGTGCAGCCCGTGGCGGGTTTCGCACCCATGAACGCCTCCGAGGCGAACTACTACGGTCTGCTCCCCGCCGCCTTGCAAAACGCCTCTGGGCGTTTCGTCCTGCCGACGGCCACGTCCCTCGATGCTGCGGTGGCCGATTCCACCCATAACGCCAACGGCACACTCTCGCCCAATTTCACCCGCCGCAACCCGGCCGCCTACCCCCTCCCGGAAATCTGGTACGCCGTCGTGCCCATCGCTCACCAATCCCACCTCCAGCAGGCCGCCGAGCGCACGTTGCTCGACGACATCCTCAAGCTGAGCGCCGGATCGCAGCGTCGGGATCTGCCACCTGGCTTCGTGCCCTTGCCGCCTTCGCTTGCCCGGCAGGCCTCCCGGACGATCAGCCGCGACCTCTTCGTCGTGCCACCCACGACGACGACCACGACAACGACGACCACGACGACGACCACGCAGCCGAAGGTCACCCCGACGACGAAAGCTCCCGTGACGCCCACCACCCAGCCGAAAGTGACGGCTACCACGACACCGAAAGCGCCACCGACGACCCGGGCCTTCCAGTCGACGGCCTTCTCGGTCGCCGGTCACAGTGACAGCTGGATGGCGCCGGCCTTCGTGTCCGTCGTGGCGGGGGCGATGCTCTTCGGGCCGGGCTTGCTACTGAAGACGCGGCGCCGATCCGGGGGGGTGATCTGACGTGTCCGTCACGAGACCTGACGAGCCAGGTGACCTCGAGCGTCCTCAGCCCCGCCTCGTCTTCGTGGACGGGGCGAGCACACTGCCCGACGAGGACGACATGCCGATCGTGACGCCTGGCACGAGGACGCCACGACCGGGGCGTCGCCCTGCCCTCGAGAACCTCGGTCTTGCCCTCACCCTCGCCGGCGCCGTCCTCCTGCTGTTCACCGGCTACCTCTTCGGCTGGTCCGACCTGCAGGTGGCCCACAACCAGCACCGACTCCTCACGACCTACGCCGTCGGCACCTGCCCGAAGTACTCGCCCTCGTGCGCCGCCGAGTACGCCGCCTTCAACGGCGTGGCGCCCCCGGACGGGCAAGCGGCCGCCGTACTCCAGATCCCGGCGCTCGGGCTGCGCGCCGTCGTCGTCGAAGGCACGACCGCCTCCGACCTGCAGCAGGGCCCCGGCCTCATGCCGGCGACGTCGGCCCCCGGCTCCGCCGGCGAGGCCGTCATCGCGGGCCGCAAGCTCACCTTCGGTGGAGTGTTCGCCCACATCGGCGAGCTTCGTCCGGGCGACGCCATCGACGTCGTGGACTTCCTCGGCGGCTTCAAATTCGTCGTCACCGACAACTTCGTCGTCCCGGCCGGCCAGACGCTTCCGGTGCTGCGCTCGAACCTTGGCCTGCTGGCGCTCGTCACCTCGGCCCAAGCGGTGCCCCCCTCGGGCTTCGAGGTGGTGGAGGCGAGGCTCGTCGGCAACCCCGTGCCAGCCCCTCATCGCCCGCCCGGCCCGACGGTGCAGTCGGAGCTAGCCCTCGGTGGCGACAGCGCCGCCTGGCTCGGCCTGGCGGGCTGGGGGGCAGCCCTCGTGATCCTCCTCATCGGCACCGTCATCGCCTACCGGCGCACGGGCCGTACGCTCCTCGTCTACGTGCTCTCGACCCCCATCCTGCTCCCGGTTGCGCTCTTCACGTTTCAAAATGCCGCCCGGCTTCTGCCGGCGACGATGTGACCGAGGGAGCCTCACCATGACCCGGACCGCCCGACGCCATCGCGTCGCGCTCGCTGTGACCGTGCTTTCGGTCGTGTTGGCGGGTTGCTCGGCGGGCGGCGCCGGCACGACGACGCAACCGTCCACGACCTTGGCGATCACCACGACGACCGTCCACTACGTGCCTCAGTACGTGAGCGTCGGCGGCCACCAGGTGCTCGTTCCCACGGAGAACGATCACGTGCCGATCAGCAGCGCCACCGGTATCGGGCAGAACGTCATCATCACGGCGAGCGGCTTCGAGCCGGCCAAGCTGTATGCCGCCAGCGGAGTCCCCATCGTGTTCACGAACCTCACGGACGTCACTCAGGTCGTCCACTTCCACGATTTCCCCACCATCGACAACTCGAAGCCGATCTCCCCCGGCGGATCGTGGTCGTTCCACTACGGCGCCGTCGTGAACGTCGTCTACGGCAGCCGCGCAGGGTCGTCTCTCGGGCTCCTCTATATCGGAAGCTGTCCCCCGAACTGCGGCTGAGAGGGCGCCGCGCCGCCGGTCCTCACACCGAGGAGAACCCGGGGCCGGCGCCCGATGACCTACTGCTGGGGCGGCGGCTGGTAGTCGCCCGGCGGCGGATAGGACGGGGGCGGCTGGTAGTCGCCCGGGGGCGGGTAGGAAGGGGGCGGCTGGTAGTCGCCCGGGGGCGGGCCATAGCCGGGCTGAGGCTGGCCGTAGCCGGGAGGCGGGCCGTATCCGGGCTGGCCGTAGCCGGGCTGCTGCCCGTAGGGATCCTGTCCATACGGCGGCTGGCCATAGCCGGGCTGGCCGTATTGCTGGGGACCGAGACCGCCTTGCTGGCCGAACGTGCCGCCGCCGGCGCCGAGGGCTGCCGGGCCGCGATAGGTGGCCGGACCGAGCCAGAGGATGTAATAGAAGATGATCGAGACGACCGGAATGATGAGACCGATGGCGAAGGGCACCTCCTTGCCAAAGCTCTTGGCGAGGTCGAGTGCCACGATGATGTAGATGACAAACAAAGCAAGGCTGCCGACGAACGGGATGATGGCGAGCAGGATCAGCCACGTCCACCAGGTGGGCCGGCCGACGATCTTCAGCATCAGGTAGAAGTTGTAGATGGGCACGAAGCCCGCCCAGAAGGGCTGGCCGGCCTTCTGAAACACCCCGCCGAGGGCAATGGCGATGATGACGTAGAACGCCAACTCGAATACGAGGATCCCGGCGCCGGTGTAGGCGCTGTATACGTTGCCTAGTAGGCCCACCCTGTGACCTCCCGGTCGGTCAGACGACGCTCCCTGTGATTCTTAGCAGGTGTGCGGGGTCCCGCGGTGATGTTGCCCGCCATCATCGCAGACCTCCCCGTCGCGGTGAAAGTTCAGGCGAGCGTCACGGAGCCGTACGTGCTGCACAGGCCAAAGGCGTCGATCATGACGAAAGCCACCACGAGGGCGATGACGAGAGCCGTACGCCAGCGCTTGGTACCCGAGACGATGGCGGGGGGCATGTACCACTGCGGCAAGACCAGCGGCAGGCGCCCCAGGTAGATCGAGACGGGAACAGCGTCCTCGTCGATCGGCCCGTCCGGATCGGCCGCCAGCGCCAGCTCGGCGAGCTCCTCCTCGGAGAACGCGCTCTCGGGGGCCACCTCAGGCACGCTCTCGGCGGCGGCCGTCACTGCGCCACCCGATACGTCGAGCGGCCGGCCGCCTTCGCCTCGGCCAGGGCGCCGTCTGCAGCGTCTACGAGCGCCTCGTCGAGGGTCCCGTGAGTGTGGGCGACCCCGATGCTGACCCCCACCTTCACCTCTGACCCGTCAACGACGACGGGCTGATCGAGGGCAGCCTGGATGCGAGCGGCAACCTCGGCGGCATCGGCCGCTGACGCCCCCTCGCAGAGGACGGCGAACTCGTCCCCGCCGAGCCGGGCGACGAGATCGTGGGCGCGGACGCTCGTGGCGATCCGCTCTGCCGCCGCCCGCAGCACCTCGTCGCCGGCGGCGTGGCCGAGCGTGTCATTGACCGGCTTGAACCGGTCGAGATCGCAATAGAGGACCGCACCCCCTTCCTCGGAGGCGGCCAGGGCCTCGAGAAACACGCGCCGGTTCGCGAGGCCCGTGAGGGCATCGAGGTGGGCAGCCCTCTCGAGCGCCGCCTGCTGCTCGTTCCAACGCAGGATGAGCTCCACCATCCTCCGAGCCACCTCCATGCCATAGACGTGAATCTGCGGGCTGCGGCCACCGCCCACGGTCCAGATAGTGATCGTCGCCGGAGGGTGCGAGTCCCCCCAGACAACGGGAACCACCCAGGCCTCCGACACCCCGAAGCGGGCAGCCGTCGCCCGGCGGCCGGCATCCAGGCCTGCGGCGGAGGCAACGATCGGCTCGCCCGTGACTCGGCTCGTGTGCCAGATCGTCCCGTCGGCGCCGTCGCCACCGCCGATCTCGGCGGTCACTCCCGTGTCCACCTGCTGGAACGCCTGACCGTCGGACCAGCTGATCGCCACATGAGTGCCGTACCCGTCCCACTCGATGACGTTACAAACGGCCCGCAGCACCTCGGAGAGCGGGAAGCCCTCGAGGAGCATGCGCATGACGTCTTCGATCGCCAGTCGGGGAGCGCCGTTACGGCAGTAGATCGCCAGCACCTGCTCCGAGCCGTCCCACGCCGAGGTGCCCGAGATCTCGAGCGGAACCCATTGCCCGCTCGAGTGCGCCACCATGAACCGGCTCATGCCGGGAGGAGGTCCCTCCGTCGTGCTCACCGACACCAGGCCGGCTGCTCGCTCGAGCTCGCTCGGATGCAAGAACTCGACGACGGTGCGGCCGATGCAGTCGTCTGGGTCTCTCCCGATGAGGCGTCCCATCGCCGGGTTCATGAAGACGATGACCCCGTCGGGTTTCATCACGAAGAAGCTCAAGTCGCCGCTGCCCATCACTGACATGCAGAGATCCTCGAGCGTGCCGCCGCCGGCGTACTCGAGCCGATCGCTCCCGGCCCTTTCGCCCGCCCCCGCCGCCCCGTTCCGGTGGCCCACTACCGACTCCATCGTGCCAATATTGTGCACCTCTTTGCGCCCCGCCCATGCGCCATGGCCCTGACGGGGCTGATCCCGGCCTCCTCGACGTCTCCGACGAGGTCGTTGATCCGGATGCGGCACCGCCCCCGGCACGGGCCAGCTGTCGAGTTCAGCTCCGCTCGCGCCGGATCTCCAACTGGTCCATCAGCTGGGTGACCCGCTGCCGAATCTCGTCCCGGATCAGGCGGATCTCCTCTACTGCCTTCCCGCTCGGGTCATCGAGCTCCCAGTCCTCGTAGTGCTTGCCGGGCACGAGGGGGCAGGCATCACCACAACCCATCGTCACGACGACGTCGGCCGCTCTCATGAACTCGTCGGTCCACGGCTTGGGGAACTGTCCCGAGATGTCGATGCCCACCTCGGCCATGGCGGCGACGGCCCCTTCGTTGATCTCCGACTCAGGTTGGGAGCCCCCGGACCAGGCGACCGCCCGATCGCCGGCCAGGTGCGTGAGCCAGCCGAGCGCCATCTGAGAGCGACCGGCGTTGTGAACACAGAGGAAGAGGACAGCCGGCACCCGGTGCGCCGAGTGGCTCTCGGCATGGGCGAGTGCATCGAGACGCTGGCGGGCAAACCGCTCCGTGCCATTCACGAGCCACTTGGTCACCGTCGCCCTGGCGGCCAACTCGGCGTAGCTGTCCATCACGAGTGCCTCGACGGTTTCGAGCCCGAAGACGCCCCGGTATCGGTCGTGAAGTTCCCTCGCAACACGAATGAGGACGTTCCTCGTACCTGTCGTCATGGAGTCAAGGTCGCTCATGTGCTTCGCTCTTTCCTGCTCGTCTGCTCACTCGCCCAGTCTCGATCCGAGCCCTTCACCGGAAGTGCCTCGGATCCCCGCCGCTCGACCCCAGGCCTGCGCCCCCATCTGGACGGCATCCCAGGGGCTCCCAAGGGGCGGCGTGTAGGAGAGGTCAAGGTCACTCATCTCGTCGACGGTCATGGAGTTGAAGATGGCCGCCGCCGCGATGTCGATGCGCTTGGCTACTTCGGCGTGTCGATGACCGAAGAGCTGGACGCCGAGGAGGCGTCCCGTCCGGCGGTCGCCGGTGTAGCGCATCGTGATCCGCCGGCTGCCCGGGTAGTACGCCTTGTGGTCGTCCGCCTCGAACTCGACGGTGACGGGATCGAAGCCGGCGGCGACGGCTTCATGATCTCGCACGCCCGTGCGGGCGGCGACCATGTCGAAGATCTTGACGACCTGGGTCCCGAGGCTGCCGGCGAACTGGCGGCTGCCTCCGAGAGCGTTCTCACCGGCCACGCGACCTTGCTTGTGGGCGGTCGTTCCGAGCGGCAGGTACGTCACGCCCATGAGCCGGTGGTGGGTGACGACGCAGTCGCCGGCGGCGAGGACGCTGTCGAGGTTCGTCCGCATTCCTGGATCCACCTTGATCGCCCCAGCGACACCGAGCTCAGCGCCGGCGGAGACGGCCAGGGAGGTGTTCGGTCGCACGCCGACGACGACCAGGACCATGTCGGCGTGAGCGGCGACTTCCGAGCCGGACGCATCGACGCCGTCGATCCGGAAGCGAGCGAGCGACCCTGCCGCTGCCTTGCTGACGCGTCGGACCGTCGTGCTCGTCCTGACGTCGACACCGTGCGATCGCAGCTCGGCGTTGACGAGCACACCAAGGGCAGGATCCACGGTCGGGAGCACTTCGGGGAGCTGCTCGAACTGTGTCACTTGAAGGCCGCGGGCCGTCAGGCCCTCCGCCATCTCGAGCCCGATGTAGCCGGCGCCGACGATGGCGGCGCTCGCCGGCTTGCCATCATCGAGCGTGCGCATCAACTCGAAGGTGTCGCCCATCGAATGGAGGAGGTGGACGCCGTCGCTGGGACCGAGGGCGTCGCCGCCGGCGAGCCCCTCGATCGGCGGCCTAGCAGGGATGGCACCCGTCCCCACGACGAGCTTGTCGTAGGAAAGAACGCCGCCGATGCCGGCTTCGTCGACGACGTGCAGCCGGCGGGCGTGCACGTCGATCTCCGTGGCGCACGTGTTGAGCCGCACCTGCATCCCCGTCGCCTCGAGATCGGCAAGGGTGCGATGGGCGAGGTTTCGCCAGTGGGTGACCTCCCCCGAGACGTAATACGGGATGCCGCAGATCGAGAAGTTGGGGTAGGCGTCAGCCACCACGACGGTGACCTCGACGGACGGATCGAGCTCTCGAGCGCGTAACGCTGCGCTGATCCCGGCGTCGCTCCCGCCGATCGCCACGAGGTGCATGAGCGTCCTTTCAGATGTCAGAGACCTGGTCGTCCGAGCCGGTCACTGCGTCTCGAGATCGCTCGAGCTCCACAGATGCGGCTCGATGATGTCGGCGGCCTCGGCCTTCGTCATGCCCGGATAGAGCAGCCGGACGAGTCCGAACGCCAGCAGGCCGCCGACGATCTGGGCCGAGATGAAGCTCGGGGCCGAGGACGGGGCGATTCCGGCGAAGCTGTTCGAGAACATGCGTCCGAGCGTGATCGCCGGGTTGGCGAAGCTCGTCGAGCTGGTGAAGAAGTAGGCGGCCCCGATGTAGGCCCCGACGGCGGCCGGGGCGGCGTGCGACCTCTCGGAGCGGGCGAGGGCGAAGATGACGAGGAGCAGGCCGACCGTTGCGACGACCTCTGAGACCCAGTGCGGTCCTGATGCCCGGTGCTTGGTCGAGATCGAGACGGCCGCCCGGGAGAACATGACGTTGGCCAGGATCGCCCCGACGATGCACCCGACCGCCTGGAACGGGAGATATGCGGCGGCATCTCGCCAGCTCAAGCCTCCGAAGCCGGCGTCGACGAAGGAGACGACCGGGTTGAAGTGCCCCCCTGAGATCGGTCCGAACATCAAGATGATGGCGAAGAGGCCGGCGGCGGTGACGGCTGCGTTCTCGAAAAGCTCGAGGCCGACGTTCCCCGGCGACAGCTTCTGTGCGGCGATGCCCGATCCGATCACGATGGCGGCGAGCAGTGCGCTGCCCAGGAACTCAGCCAAGAGCCGTCTCCAGAGGGCGGTGTCCTTCACGACCGTGCTCCTCATCCCCCGGTCGCTCAGCAGCAGGACGAGGAGTCGACGGCGGCGGCGCCCGCCGTCACCGAGATGTCCCGTCCCGCCTCGGGGAGGCAGCAGGATCCGTCTCCGGACAGCCCGCTCTCGACGGGAGCGTCGGCGAGAACGGTGTAGACCTCCCAGGGGGCACCGTCAGGGTCGTTCACCCAGACCTTGTCCTGCACGGCGTAGCAGCACGTCGTCTGCTCCTCGACCGTCGTTTGCAGGCCCTCGTCGCTCAGCCGTCCCGTCGCAGCGACCACCTCGTCGCTCGTGGCCACCTCGACACCGAGATGGTTGAGGGCAGCGCTGACGCCACGGCCCCGGGCGGTCGTGTCCTCGATGAGGACGAGCTTGAGGGGTGGGTCGGCGATGGCGAAGTTTGCGTAACCGGGACGGAGCTTGGCGGGATCGGTCCCGAAGAGCTTCGAGTAGAAGGTGACCGCCTCATCGAGATCGGAGACGTTCAGAGCGAGCTGCACACGCGACATGGGGTCCTCCGGTTACATTGGTGAGTGTCGATGGGATGAGTATGGACCATACATCGACACATGTCAATGAAAGGAGGGGCATGGCGCGACTGGCTTCTCGGAGCGAGCCCGATGTGAGCGAACGGTGCTGCGCACCGATGACCCAGGAATCGCTGGCGCCCGCTGACGCCGAGGACTACGCAAGCATCTTCGCCGCCCTCGCCGATCCCATACGTCTCCGGCTCTTCTCCATCGTCGCCGCCGAAGGCGAAGCGTGCAGTTGCAATCTCGAGAGCGCCCTCGGCCGGAGCCAGCCGACGATCTCCCACCACACCAAGATGCTGGCGGAGGCAGGGCTCATCGTGGGAGACAAGCGGGGACGATGGGTCTGGTGGAGCGTCGTGCCCGAACGTCTCGCCACCGCCCGCCAGCTCCTCGGGGGTCCGTCATGACCGTCGCCGTCGAGCCTGTCCGCCCTCTCGCCCGAATCGCCGCCGCAGCCCAGGCGAGCAGTGACAAAGGAGCATGAAATGACCACAACCGGAGCAGAGCGGATCCGAAGCGCCGTTCGCGAGCGATACGCCTCGGCCGCACGTGCCGTCGGGGACTCGTCGTGCTGCGCCGATGTCGGCGCCGGCGAAGGCTTCGGTTCGGCGCTCTACGAGGGCGAAGAGGCGGGTGGCCTGCCCGCCGCCGCCGTCGCCGCCTCCCTCGGTTGCGGCAACCCGACGATGCTGGCGAACCTGCAGCCAGGCCAGGTCGTGCTCGACCTCGGCTCAGGAGGCGGCATTGACGTGCTGCTCTCGGCCCGCCGCGTCGGGCCTACCGGCAAGGTCTACGGCCTCGACATGACACCGGAGATGCTGGAGCTCGCCAGGCGCAACCAGGCCGAAGCAGGCGTCAAGAACGTCGAGTTCCTTCTCGGCACGATCGAGGACATCCCGCTTCCCGACGACTCCGTCGACGTGATCATCTCGAACTGCGTCATCAACCTCTCGGTCGACAAGGACCGGGTATTGAGGGAAGCACATCGCGTGCTGCGAGCAGACGGCCTCTTCGCCGTCTCGGACGTCATCCTCCTCCGCCCGATCTCGCCGCAACTACAGGCGCTGACGGTGATGTGGACCGGTTGCGTTGCCGGTGCCCTCCTTGACAGGGACTACGAGGCCAAGTTGCGGGCTGCGGGGTTCCACGACATCGCCATCGAGCCGACTCTCGTGCACGACCGAGCCTCCGTCGAGCATTGGGCCGAGAGCATGGACATCCCCGAGGGCATCGACCTCGCCCGTGCCGTCGACGAGGTGGATGGAGCCGTCGCCAACGCCTTCATCCGCGCCCGCTGCTGACCCGCCGAGATCCGTTCACGACTCGCTCCGTTCCGCCCAGGGCCGAGAGTCCCACACCAAGAAGCAGTGCTCTTGATGTTGGTCACCTCGTCGGCGACCGTCAGAACGTGGCGACACCGAGAGACGCTCGCGGGTCGTTCGTCGAGACGATCTGCTTGCCGAGTGGCGCGACGGCGACGGCGGCCAGCTTGAAGTTGCCGAGACCGAGGGGGATGCCGATGATCGTCAGGCACAGCACGAGGCCGAGGAGCAGATGGGCGACGGCGATCCAGAAGCCGGCGAGGATGAACCAGATGACGTTGCCGATCGTCGAGGCGGCGCCGGCATCGGGCCGGCGAAGGACGGTCCGGCCGAAGGGCCACAGCACGAAGACGGCGAGCCGGAACGAGGCGATTCCGAAGGGGATGGTGATGATGAGCAGACACATCACTACCCCGGCGATGACGTAGCCGAAGGCGAGCCAGATCCCCGAGAGCAGTAGCCAGAGGATGTTGAGCAGGGTTCGCACCACCCCAGTCTGCTCGACGGGTGTGCACACTGCGCTGGTGTTGGTGTTATTACGTCAGCTGATATATCATCAAGTGTAATGAGTCCGCCTCGTCTCTTCCCGAAACCCGACCCAGTCCTGCTCGTCCTCACGAGCCTTGCCGGCGGGCCCAAGCACGGCTATGCCCTCATGAAGGACATCGAGGCGTTCTCGCAGGTGACCATGGGTCCCGGCACCGTCTTCGGCTGCCTTGCCCGCCTGGAGGAGCGCGGGCTCGTGCGAGCGCTCGAAAACGACGACCGGCGTCGTCCCTACGAGCTCACCGCCGCCGGGCTGGCGGCGCTCAACGAGCAGCTCGACGAGCTGGCTCGTGTGACCTCGACGTCAACGGCCCGGCTGCGGGGCGCCGCTCCCAGCACCATCCCGACCGACGGCGCCTTCGGTGCGTGAGCTCCGGGACAGCCCTGACGACGAGCCCGTCGCCGTCCCGGTGCTGGGCCGCGCCGCCGTCGCCCTCTACCCGGCCTGGTGGCGCCAGCGCTACGGCGAGGATCAGTCGGCCTTCCTATCGGATTTGAAAGGGGAGGGGCGCTCGGTCCTGCGAGTGCTCCCCAACCTCGTTGCAGGCGCCGCCCGCGCCCGTCTCTCGGGAACGGGCGCCCCGCCGACGCCCGCCGTGTGGTGGTCGCGGACGCGTGCCGGCGTCACGCTCTCGACACTGCCGGTGATGCTGCTGTTGCCGCTCATGGTCCTGGCAGGCTCGCGGGGCGTCTTCTCCAACGGTGCCGGGCACATCGGCGTCGCCGCCAGGGTGGCACAGCACGCCGGTCAGGCGATCTTCCTCGCCTCGCTCCTCACCCTCCTCGTTCTCACGTGGGGATGGAGAATCCTCGTCAGCGAGGCCGAACATGTGCCGAGAGGGACAGCACGCCTTCGCTACGAGGCCGCCATGGCCTCCCCCGTGGCGGCGCTCGGGACAGCGCTCGGCCTGTCCGCAATCGCCAGCCGGGTGCGGGCCGGCGGTGTCCTCCTCAGTTCCAGTTGGGCTTGGTCACCGACCACACACCGGTACTACGGCGTCTCGGCAGTGTGGACAAGAGGACACCCTTTGCTCGTCGCCTCTCTGCACGATGCCGCCTGGGTCTTCGCCATCGGCGGCTGGGTCGTCGCCGCCGCCCTCGTCGGGCGGGCGGCTCGGCGGGCGCCAAGCACGTACCGCCTCGTGCGCTCGGGCGTCCGGGTGGCTCGGGCGACGGCCGTCTGCGCCGGCGCGCTCGCCGTCACGTTCACCGTCTACGAACTGGCGATCATCCTGCAGCGCTGGCACCTCGTGCACGCCGCCAACGCCGCCTGCAGCCCCATCCCGCCTCCTCCGGTGCTGCGGACAGCCCTCGGCTGCAACGCCTTGAGCGCCCCCGCCGGCCACGTCGTCCTCACGAGTCCGCTTTCGGCAAGCGCGGGTCTCTGGATCGCACTCGTGGCGCTCTGCGCCGTCTTCTCGGTGCTGGGAACCCCCCTCGCCGGCCGCTCGATGCGCGCGGCCGAGGCGCTCGAAGCGACCTGAGGCAGGTGCCGGCAACCTCGGCTGTGGGTTTCTTGCGGCCGTTTTCGACCGAAACGGCACGCCACGGTTGAGCGCCGTGCATCTCGGTACAGTCAGGCGATGAGCGATCTCTTCTCGATAGCGGGCAAGACGGCATTGGTCACCGGCGGCAGCCGCGGCATCGGTCTCATGATCGCCCGCGGTTACGTCGAGGCTGGGGCGCGGGTGTACGTCTCGTCGCGCAAGGCGGACGTGTGCGCGGCCGTGGCGACCGAGCTGTCCAAGATCGGCGAATGCGTCGCCCTCCCCGCCGACTTGAGCACGGCGGCCGAGTGCAACCGCCTCGCCAAGGAGGTGACGGAGCGAGCAGGCAAGCTCGAGATCCTCGTGAACAACGCCGGGGCGACGTGGGGCGCACCCCTGGCGGAGTTTCCCGACTCGGCGTGGGACCGCGTGCTCGATCTCAACGTTCGCGGCGTCTTCACCCTGACGCGTGACCTCGTGCCGGCACTGACGGCTGCTGCCCGGCCCGGAGACCCCGCCCGCGTCATCAACATCGGTTCCATTGACGGCCTGCACGTGCCTGGCATCGAGTCGTACTCGTACTCCGCCAGCAAGGCAGCCGTCCATCACCTCACGAGGGTTCTCGCCAAGCGCCTGGCTCCGAACGGCATCACCGTCAACGCCATCGCCCCCGGCCCCTTCGAGTCCAAGATGATGGCCGCCACGCTCGAGGCCTTCGGTGACGCCATCCGGGCGGCTTGCCCCCTCGGCCGCATCGGCGAGCCGGAGGACATGGCCGGTGCCGCCATCTACCTGGCGTCTCGTGCGGGCGCATACGTGACGGGGGCCGTCCTGCCGGTCGACGGCGGCATTGCCACGACAATCTGACCCCCGGACGACGTACCGTTTCTGCCGGCGCGAGCGGCCCCACAACCACTGACCGCCGATCACGACGCGCTAAGGTCCGACGCCATCAGTGACGACAGGCGCTCTCTGCCCTCCGAGCGCACACCACCCATGAGCCGGTCCGTTCCCGAGGACGAACCCGCCGAAGAGCCCAGCCAGGGAGTCCGGGCGGAGCGTCGGCAGCTCGCAGAAACCCCTTCGCCGGTCTCGCCGGCGCCCCTGCGCGCCCTCGCAGCCGGCTCGGGCAGGACGCTGCCCGAGGGCGCCTGCCTTGCGCTTCACCTCGCCAGCCTGGCGGCTGCACTCGTGCTGTTCATCGCCGTCACCCGGCACATGTGGTTTCATGCCGACGACTTCGATTTCCTCGTGAGACGGGGCCTCCATGGCGCCGAGCTCTCCATCTGGACACCGCACAACGAGCACTGGAGCACGATCCCGATCCTGCTGTGGCGGGCGCTCTTCAGCATCTACGGCATGCGCACGGCCGTGCCGTACCTCGTGACGCTCTTCGTCTTGCACCTTGCGCTCGCCTTCGTGCTGTGGAAAGGCATGTGCCAGATGGGTGCCGACCCCGTCATCGCCACCCTCATCGCCGCCGACTTCGCCCTCTTCGGAGCGGGTGGCTCCGCCACCCTGCTCTGGGAGTTCCAGATCGGCTTTGTCGGGTCGCTCCTCCTCGGCTGGGTGTTCGTGCTGCTCGTCAACCACGAGGGACCGCTCGACCGCCGCGACGTCTTCGCCGCTGTCGCCAGCATCGGCGCTCTCATGTTCTCGGGGGTTGCCGTCACGATGGTCGTCGTCGGCGGCCTCGTCGTCCTCGTGCGTCGCGGTTGGATCGCCGCCGTGGTGGCGGTGGCACCGGCCGCCCTCGTCTATGGCGTCTGGTTCGCCCTCGCCGGCCGGATCGGCCTGCAAAGCACCGGGCTGTCCTGGCAGCATCTCGTCCGCTCGATCCCCGGGTTCACCGCGACGGGGCTCGTCCATTCCTTCGACGTCATGACGGGCTCCCGCCTCATCTCGGTCGTGCTGGCGCTCGCTCTCGTCGGGTGGATCGCCGGGCGACCCTGGCGCAAGCGGCCGAACGTGGCTCCTGCCCTCATGGGCCTCGCCGGCGCCGTGATCTTCTTCCTCGACACGGCCGTCGTCCGGGCCAACCTGGGCGAGCACGAGGCGACGACGCAGCGCTACATCTACGTCGCCGTGGCACTCATGCTGCCGGCGATCGGCGTCGCCGTCTCGACCCTCCTTCCGCGCCACCGGATCTGGCGCCTCGCAGCCCTCGCCGTGCTGGTGGTGGTGAGCATCGCCAACTTCGGGGTCTACATGAGCGTGCGCAACGGTTTCTCGGCGGTCGGTCTGCAAACCGAACGGCAGGTCATCGCGGCCGCCCACATCGCCTCCACCGGCCCCACCATCCCGGGATCCCATCCGATCGGCAATCTCAATGCGGCCGTCTTCACCCTGTCTGCGTTGGAACGCTTCGCCCACGCCGGCGAGCTTCCGAGCGGTCTGCGCCCGCGGCCGTTCGACGTTGCCAACGCCGCCACCGAGCTCCAGCTCGGCTTGACCACAACGCCCGTGTTCTCCACGAGTGGCGCCGTGATGTCTCCCGCGTCGGCCTCCATGAAGGTCTCGGGCACGGCGACAGGCTGCCAGATGGCAACGGCGGACGGTGCGCCAGGAGCGTTGTCGATCCTCGTCTCCTCCCCCACCTCGCTGCGACTCGTCATCGATGCCGCCGGCTCGATGACGGCGAAACTCGTCCTGGCGGGGGCGCGGGCGACTCCGCGGACGTTCAAACTCGAACCGGGCACCATGTGGTGGGACATGGGGGTGTCACCCTCGCGTGTCCGTTTGCTCGTGCCGGCCGGCGCCACCCTCGCCTCCTGCTGAGGCTTCGAGCCGGCGAGGGGCCGGCCGTGGACCGGCGCTCGCCCGAAGGCTCAGATCCTGCCCTCGTCGATGGCGCACGATACCCAGGGGATGACCTCGTCGAGCATGTCGTCGAGGCTCGTCGTCGCCGTGAAGCCGAGGATCCGCTCTGCCTTCTCGGTGGCGGGCACGCGGCGCGCCACGTCGTGCTCGTAGGGGGGGTCGGACACATAGCGCAAGGGTTCCGAAGCTCCCCGGATCTTGTGCCAGATCGTCTCGGCGAGCTCGAGGACCGTGGTCGACACGGGCGTCGAGAGGTTGAAATCCTCGTTCAGGGCCTCCGGATGCTCCATGGCGTCGACGATGCCGCGTGCGAGATCGCCCCCGTAGGTGTAGTGGCGCACCTGGGACCCGTCCCCGAGGATGTGGAGGGGATCCTGACCCTTGAGGACCTTCTGCACGAGGTCGGGCACGACATGGCTCATGGCGAGCTTCACGTTGCCCGAGAGGATCTCGACGTCACCGAGGGCGCGCTGCTCGCCGATGCCGACGCAGTTGAAGGGACGCACGATCGTGTACGGGAGCCCGTACTGGTCGTAGGCGGCACGAGCGAAGTACTCGACGGCGAGCTTCTGAAACCCGTAGGAGGAGCGAGGCGGCGGGACGACCCGTTCCTGGCCCTCGTAGGACGGCCATGCGTCCGTCGACTCGAACACCATGGAGGAGGACACGTAGGTGACCTTCTCGAGACGACCTTCCCGTCGCGCCACCAGGGCGGCGTCGCAGGAGGACGCCATGATCCGCTCGTTCATCGCCAGCAGGTCGTAGGCATAGGCGTGGAAGTGAGAGATGCCGCCGATCATGGCGGCGCCGGCGATGAAGTGGTCACAGTCCAGCAGCAGCTTTGTCATGAGATCGACCTCGCGAGCGTCCCCCTCGACGAACTCATAGCGGTCGTGCTCGTCGTAGCTCTTGGCTGCCCGTCCGTACTTCTGAAGGTTGTCGATGCCGACCACCTCGTGACCACGCAGGAGCAGCTCCTCGACGAGGTAGCCGCCGATGAAGCCGGCCGAACCACTGACCAGGACCTTGCTCATGGGTACTCGCTCTCAACTGGGGGTTTGTGGGAGGCAGCGGGCTCGCCGAGGCCGGACTCGCCGGGCGCCGGCTCGTCGACTGCGGTGCTGGGGGGAGGCGGCGTCAGGGCGGCGAGATCGAGCTGCGGCCCGAAGGCATAGAGGTACCAGCGGATATAGGCGGGCAACCACTTCCCGAGCCTGAAGTTCGAGGCACCGTAGCTGCGCTCGAGCCAGATCGTGGCGATCTCGGCCACCGGTTGACGGTATCGGCGCGCCTTGGCGACGAGCTCGATGCCGACCTCGAAGCCGATCGTCGACTCGATGCCGACGGCGCGCACGAATGGCGCCGAGTACGCCTTGAAGGAGTTCGTGGCGTCGTTCGTGCCCACGCGGGCGAGCAAACGCAGGGACCGTCCGGCAGTACGGGAGAGCAGCGCCTTCAGCGGAGGTCCTCCGATCTGCTGGCCGCCGCGCATGTAACGTGACGCCGCCGCTACGGCAACACCGCGCTCCACCAGTCGCACGAGCTGGTCGATCTGCGTCGGATCGTCCGACCCGTCCGCCATCGTGACGAGAACGACGTCGGCTACGGAGTGGTCGAAACCGAACCGGATGGCGTTGGCAGGCCCCCGCCCATAGGTGTTGAGGGTCGGGATGACTCGGGCATCCCGCTCCGCATAGGCGGCGAGCACGGGTTGCGTCGTGTCGTCGGGCGAGTCGAAGACGACGAGGACCTCGCAGGGGAGGCTGACGGCCTCGAGAAGACGGTCCAGGAAGCGGACGATCTCCTCACCCTCGTTGTATGCCGTGACGACGATGGAGACGCGTGGCGTCACAGTCTCGCTGAGTTGTCGGCGTAGGCCGAGATGTCGATCAGTGGGACGTCGAGCCTGAGGTGGCGGTACGCCTCGTGGGGAGCCCCGATGACGAGCAGATCGGACGAAGCAAGGATCTCTTCGAGCGACACGAGGTCGGAGTCGGCCTTCACGTACGGGTCGTGGCAGAGGACCCTCTGAGCCTTGAAGCGCAGGATGCGCTTCAGCTTGTAGGCAAGGCTCGAGCGGATGTCGTCGGACTCGCCCTTGAAGGCCATCCCGAGAATGCCGACCGTCATCTTGTGAAGAGGGTAGGAGGCTTCGAGTTTTGACACCACATAGAGCGGAAGTCCCTCGTTCAGCATCATGGCCGCGTGTCCGAGCAGGAAGTTGTTGTTGTTGAAGGCGGCCAGCTGCATCGTGTCCTTGAGCAAGCAAGGCCCTGCGGCAAAGCCGGCGCTCGGGACGTCGGCGGCACGCGGGTACTCGTGGGTCACGGCCGACCGGATGCGCTCGTAATCGAGGCCGAAGTCGTTGGCGATCATGAAGAGCTGGTTCGCCGTCGCGAACTTGATGTACCGCCAGGCGTTCGTGAAGAGCTTGGCGAGCTCGGCCTCTTCCGGCTCGACACGCACGATGGTCGGCGTCAGGTGGGAGAAGAGCTGCTCGGCGCGGGCGAGCACCTCGGGCGATCGGCCGGAGACGATCTGGGGAAGGGAGACGAGCTCGGCCATCGCCTTTCCCTCGGCGATGCGCTCGGGGCAGAAGGTCACCTCGATCCGCTTTCCGAGCGCGGCGACCACCTTCTCGACGAGTGCCGTCGAGCCCGGGTACACCGTCGAGCGGAGAACGAGCAGCTGGCCGTCGACGAGGTGGGGACCGAGCGCCGAGACGGCCCGCGAGACAGCCTCTGGATCCGGGTTGAGATGCTCGTCGACCGGCGTACCGATCACGATCACGACGTGCTCGGCGGACGACACGACGGCGGGGTCGCCACTCGCCATGAGGGTCTTGCCCATCACCCGGTTGAGCACCTCGACGGTTCCCGGCTCCTCGAAAACCATCCGTCCGCTGTTCACAGCATCGACGGCCGTGCTGTCGATGTCGTACAGAACCACGTCCAGGCCACGGTCGGCGAAGGCGAGGCCGAGAGGGAGGCCGACGTGGCCGCACCCCCCGACGACGACGACGGATCGCTCGAAACTCATTGCGGCACTGTAAGCGGTGGCCCTGGCGATGTCACATTTCAGCTCCTCTCGCGTGACGTCACACGAGCGCCGCCCCCGGGGCCTTTGCGGTTCACACGTGGGGTCTTGACATCTCGGGCGCCATCGCTGGACACGTGCTCGCCTCCGGCGCCGCCGTACAGCAGGATTGAGTCATGACACCTTCGAGCGACGACGAGAATGCCCTCCGCTCCGCCTGTACCCGCTTTCTCGTCGGGCACGGCAACCGCCCGACATCCGAGCTGCTCGCCGACATCGACCCGGCGACCGAGATGGACCGCTACGGGGAGGGCGGTGTCGTCGCCGAGCTGGAATCCGAGGTGTCCGATGTTCTCGGCAAGCCGGCGGCCGTGTTCCTGCCGACCGGCGTCATGGCTCAGCAGGCGACGCTACGCGTGCACGCCGACCGCCGGGCCCGCCGGACGATCGTCGGCCATCCCGCCTGCCACCTCGACTGGCGCGAGGGGCGGGGGTACGAGCGGTTGCACGGTCTGACGTTTCGCCAGGCCGGGGAGCTGCGCCTCCCCCTCACGCTCGAGGCGCTCGAGTCCGTGGCCGAGCCGCCGGCCGCCTTGCTCATCGAGCTCCCGCAGCGCGACCTCGGCGGTTTCATCCCGAGCTGGGAGGACCTGCTGGCTCAGGTCGATTGGGGACGCCAGCGCGGTGGCGCCGTCCACCTCGACGGCGCCCGTCTCTGGGAGGCAGCCGCCGGCTACGAACGTTCGCCCGCCGAGGTGGCCGCACTGTTCGACACGGTCTACGTCTCGTTCTACAAGGGCCTTGGGGCCGTCGGCGGATGCTGCGTGGCCGGTCCGGCCGACGTCGTCGCCGAGGTGCGAGAGTGGCGGGGGCGCCACGGTGGGACGGTCTTCGGACTCTGGCCGTACGCGGCGTCGTGCCTGACGTCGCTTCGGCGGCGCCTTCCCCGTATGGCCGAGTATCACCGTCACGCCGGCGCCATCGCCGACGCCCTCCGCGACCTACCCGGTGCCGAGATCGTCCCGGATCCGCCGCCCACCTCGCACCTGCATCTCCACCTCCACCGGCGGGAGGAAGAGCTGCGAGCGGCTGCCCTGCATCTCGCCCGGGACGAGAAGATCTGGACGTTCGCGCACTGGTTCGACTGCGACACGCCGAGCGTCCAGCGGATCGAGTGCCCCGTCGGCGACGCCACACTGGGCTTCTCGCCGGAGGAGGTCCGCCGAATCGTCAGTTACCTCCTCTCGCACGAGGGCTGAGGCAACGGGGAGCCTCCCGATAGGCGATCAGAGCGCTCGCATGCGGTTGTTGCGGGCGCTGTGCTCGACCTCGGCGAGGCCGAGGGTCTCCAGCACGGGCGGCACGTAGCTCCCGAAGCGACCGCGCAGACCTTTCTTGAGGCCGTACCAACCCTGCACGGGGTTGTCGGCCGAGCGCCCCCAGGCCTCAACGGTGCCGTCGGCGGCGGCCTTCTGCTCGTCGGCGTTGCCGAGCGCCATCCAGTCGCCGTGCTGGCGCAACATGGCGTGCAGATCGGTGATGCAGCGAAGCTGGTACCGCAACTGGGTGGAACCCACCTGCACGACGAGTGCCGGCGGGTTGGACTGCTCGTCCCGCCAGGCCGCGAACTCGGACGTGCCCGGCGGCGTCGTGAGAATCCACGGATCGTCGGGTGTGCCCGATCCTGCCCGTGCGAGGGTCATGTGCTCGCCTCCTCTCTCATCAGCCCAGATCATGACAGTCGGCGTCGAATCAGGCATCGCCACCCTGCACGTCTGAGCCTGCGAGCCGATCCCCCTTGACGCTTCCAGGCGCCCGATCTACGGTCATCCCAGTGCCTGTTGGCACTCGACGGAAGCAGTAACGACTCGGGAGCAACGGCGCTCGGAGCGGGGCACTTTTGGCGTCGTCGGCTTCCCCAAACAGCAAGGGGGAACGCGTTGACGAACACGAGAGGTAGAGCGCGCCGACGTGCCACCTGGCGGGCGCTTGTAGCGATACTGGCCGTGACGATCACGGCCGGCTTCTTCGCGGCGGCCTCGTCGGTGCCAAATGCAGGCGCGGCGAGCAAGGCCGGCGCCAAGTCGCTCTCGGCCAAACTGACGGCCAAGTCGGTGGCAGCCAAGGGAGAGCTCGACTGCAACGGTGACAGCCCGGTCCAGAAGGCACTGCGGCAGTCGTCGCTCTGCACCGACATCCGCGGGTTGCCGGGCGTGGACAATGCCAACACCTGGGGCGGCAAGTTCTACGACAACGGCGTCTACATCGGGCACGACGAGCCCGACATGACGTTCAACTCCACCGTGGCCGGATCTGGCAACAACGTCAGCTGGGTCGACACCATCGGGAAGGACCCGACGGCAGCGCCCACGACCACCGACCCCGGCCACGACGTCACGCACTACTTTCAGTTGACGCCTGCCCCCTGGTTCTCAATGGCGATGTGCGACAGCAACTCCTACCCGCAGTTGCCCTGCACCGCCGAGAGCGACAGCAACGCTCCTTCCGGCCTCTACCCCGGTGGCGGGTCGGCCTTCATGGAGATGCAGCTGTACCCGCCGGGTGAGCCTCCGTTCGTGGACTCCACGAGCTGTGACGACAGCCACTGGTGCGCAGCCCTCACGATCGACAGCCTCGAGTGCACCGACCAGTTCGCCCAGTGCAACCCGGACTGCGAGGAGCCCGTCAACTTCGCCTTCATCCAGACGAACGGCGTACCCACCGGTCCACCCAGCCCACAGCTCGCCGACCTGGACACCGAGACGCCCAATGCCAACACACTCCTCATGAACGGGGGCGACACGCTCAAGATCCACATGTGGGACGCCCTCATACCAGGAGGTGGTGGCGCCCGGGCCTTCAAAGTCACGATCGACGACGTCACGACGGGGCAGACGGGCTCGATGCAGGCATCTGCAGCCAACGGCTTCATGAACACCTCGATCGTGGACTGCTCCGGCTCGCCCTACAACTTCCAACCCGAGTACTCGTCGGCCCTGCGGCAGAACATCGTCCCCTGGGCGGCCCTGCAGACCGACATCAGCACCGAGTTCGAGACCGGTCACTTCGAGGGCTGCAGCTCCGTGACGGACCCGTTCACCCTTAACATCTTCGGCATCAGCGACACGGCGTGGTCGGAGTGCGTCGGTGGCTACGAGGTTCCCGGGGGGTCGGAAGGTGCCGAGACGAGCGACGCCCTCTGCTACCCGGCGGGTGACACGCACGGTGTCTTCGATACCCAGCCTGACTTGGCGACGGGTTGTCAGGACAACTATGCGCAGAACGGTGACCTCGACTTCGATGGCGAGCCCTACTACACCGACTGGCCGACAGGACGGCAGCCGACGGCGACGTGGGCCGGCAGCTTCGAGCAGCAACGGCCAACCTCGGCAGGGGCACCGTATTCGTCGTTCTTCTTCCAGACCGACATCGCCCTCAGCGAGTCGACCTGCACGGCCAGCGACCTGAGCGGATGCACCGTCCCGCCAAACGGTCCGGGGCACTTCTACCCGTACTGGTCGGAGACCAACACGGGGTCGGATTGCCTCATCGCATTCGGGAACGTCTCTGCTCGTGCCAACGACTTCGGCCAGGACGGCGAGTACGGGACGAACCAGTTCACGACGCTCGGCTACCCCGAATTCGAGAGCCAGTCGTACAAGAACACCTGCCCGGCGACCTGAGCAACGCCTGAAACCCCCACGGCCAGCGGACCATCCCGCCGCTGACCGTGCGGCGGCCCTACTGCCCCACGGTGCCGCTGAGCGACACGCTGACCGGCCGGGCCTGAGACCACCTCAGGCCCGGCCGGCTCGCGTCAGGGTTTCCGCCCTGGCTCCGTGCCGACGGCCGCACGCAACGAAGCGAAGGCGGCCACGAGGTCGTCGAACTGGTAGTGGGCCTGCAGGCCGCTCGGGTTGGGGAGGAGCCAGACGCGAGCGCCGCCGACCGTCTCGGCCTGCTCACCGACGACGGCCTTCGGCTTGCCGAAGGCGACTCGGTAGGCGCCCATGCCGACGACGGCCACGAAGCGGGGTTGCCAGCGCCTGACCGTGCGAACGAGTCGCCTGCCGCCGCGCCGGAGCTCCTCCGGCGTGAGCTCGGCCGCCCTGGCGCTTGAACGCCCCACGAGGTTCGTTACCCCGAGACCCAGATCCAGCAAGCGGCGGTCGTCCTCGGGGGCGACGACCTCCGGCGTGAACCCCGCCGCCTGCAGGACCTTCCAGAAGCGGTTGCCGGGACGGGCGAAATGATGGCCGACAGCCGCCGACCACAGCCCGGGGTTGATGCCGCAAAAGAGCACGTCGAGGTGCAGCGCGATGACGTCAGGTATCCGGCGGCCGGCGGCTGCCTCGAGATCATGGCGGGACGGCCGTATCGGCTGCATCGCTCCAGACTGCCACCAACCGCCCACCTCGCCGTTGTCCTATGGTCGGATCCGTGTGCGACACGATGGTGCGGATCTCGGACGAAGGTGTTCTCTTCGCGAAGAACAGCGACCGCGACGGCAACGAGTCACAGCTCCTCGAATGGGTGCCGGCGGCTCGGCACGAGCCGGGCGGGCGGCTCGCCTGCACGTGGATCGAGATCCCGCAGGCAGCCATCACCCACGCCGTACTGATCTCGCGGCCCTGGTGGATGTGGGGCGCCGAGATGGGGGCCAACGAGCACGGTGTCGTCATCGGGAACGAGGCCGTGTTCACGAACCAGCCGGCTGGTGAGGCCGCCCTCCTCGGCATGGATCTCCTGCGTCTCGCCCTGGAACGCGCCAGCGACGCCGATGGTGCCGCCTCGGTGATCATCGACCTGCTGGAGCGGTACGGGCAGGGAGGTGCGTGCAGCTACGAGCGGCCGGGTTTCACGTATCACAACAGCTTCCTCATCGCCGATCCCAGCGGTGCCCTGGTCCTCGAGACGGCCGGTCGCCACTGGGCGACCGAGGCCGTGCGCTCCGGAGCCCGCAGCATCTCGAACGGCCTAACGATCGCCCCCTTCGCCGCTTCCTTCGCCGACCACGTGCGGGAGCGGGTGACGGCCTGTCGCCTGCGTCGCGCCCGCACGGAGGCGGCCACGGCCGGGGCGGGCAGCCCGGGAGCGCTCATGGCAGCGCTGCGCGATCACGGCCCGGGTGGGATCCCCCGTTGGTCGCCCGTCAACGGGACCCTGCAAGCGCCGTGTGTGCACGCCGGCGGCATGCTGGCGTCCAGCCAAACGACGGCGTCGCTCGTCTCCGATCTGAGGGACCGGCCGCTGCACTGGGCGACGGCGACGGCGGCGCCCTGCACGTCGCTCTTCAAGCCCGTGCGCGTGCACGAGCCGGTGGACCTCGGCCCGGCGCCGACGAACCGCTACGACCCCGACACGCTCTGGTGGCGCCATGAACGCCTGCACCGCGCCACCGTGGCGGACCTGGCCGGACTGCTCCCCCGCTACCGGCACGCACGGGATCGCACGGAAGCCGCCTGGATCGAGGACCCACCCTCTTCAGCCACCGCCTTCGCCGCCGCCGAGGAGCTCGAGGAGACGTGGTTTCGCGATCTCGGAGGAGGCACAGCCGACCGCCGGCCGTATTTCGTGCGACGAACCTGGCATGGCCTCGAGACGGCAGCGGGAAGGGAGATGGGGGCGTGACGACTCAGCGGATCATCGTCGTGGGGGCGGGCCTCGCAGGGCTGACGGCGGCGCGGCGCCTGCTTGCGGGCGGCGCTGAGGTCGAGGTCTTCGAAGCACGCCCCCGGGTCGGAGGACGGACCGAGGGCGGGCAGACAGCCGACGGCGTGCCGGTGGAGCTCGGAGGCCAGTGGATCGGCCCGACCCAGAACCGCATGTACTCCCTCGTGAGCGAGCTCGGCCTCGAGACGTTCCCGACCTACAACGAGGGAGAGCACGTCATCTTCCTCGGCGGCAAGACGAGCCGGATGAGCTCGCGTCGCGGGGCGGTCCCCAAGCTCAGCCCCTTCGTCCTGGCCGACCTCTTCCAGGGCCTCACGAGGTTCACGCGCCGGGCGAACCGCGTTCCCCTCGACGAGCCCTGGAACGCTCCGCGGGCGGCCCAGCTGGACGGCGAGACCTTTGAGACCTGGATCCTGCGCAACCTGCGGACCGAGGTGGGGCGGAGCTACTTCCGCATCGTGGCCGAGGCGGTCTTCTCGGCGCAGAGCACGGACTTCTCCGCCTTGCACGCGCTGTTCTACGCCCACTCCGGCACAGACCTGGAGGGACTCATCTCCGTGGACCGGGGAGCCCAACAGGACCGCGTCGTCGGAGGCTCCGTCCGCATCAGCGAGGCACTGGCCGAACACCTCGGCGGGCGGCTCCACCTTGGGAGCCCGGTGCGGCGAGTCGAACAGGATGAGACGGGTGTCCGCCTGCTGCTGCGAAGCGGCGAAGTCGTCGCCGGCGATCGGGTGATCGTGACGCTGCCGCCGAGCCTTGCCGGCCGCCTCGAGTATGCCCCGGCCCTGCCTTCCTGGCGTGACCAGCTCACCCAGCGGCTCCCGGCCGGCTCGGTGATCAAGCTGTACGCCGTCTACGACGAGCCCTTCTGGCGCCAAGACGGCTTGACCGGGCAGGCGGCCTCCGACATCGGACCCGTCAAGGTCACCTTCGACAACTCGCCGCCGTCGGGCCGGCCGGGCATCCTCATGGGCTTCATCGAAGGCAACGACGGCCGTCAGTGGGCGCGAGGCTCGATGGAGGAGCGCCAACGGGTCGCCGTCGAGTGTTTCGCCCGCTACTTCGGCCCGAGGGCGCGCGACATCACGGAATACATCGAGCGGGACTGGATGGCCGAGGAGTTCACCCGCGGTTGCTACGGGGCGCACTTCACCCCGGGCGTCTGGACGGCGTACGGCTCGGCGCTACGCCCGCCGATCGGGCGCATCCACTTTGCCGGGGCCGATCACTCGGCCGTGTGGAACGGCTACATGGAGGGCGCCGTGCGCTCCGGTGAAGAGGCGGCCGACGACGTGCTCTCGCTCGCCGGCGGCTGACGACTCGGCATTAGGCGATCGGGATGCGCAGGTCCGCCAGGACCTGTGAGACGAGAGGCCGGACGGCGTCGGGCGAATAGCGGCGGGAGATCGTGCGCCGGCCGTTGCCAGCAAGCTTCATCCAGAGCTCGGCGTCGCGATAGGCGCGCACGACGGCGGT
>Ga0181523_10001136_pt1 | contig 28916 bp, 33 predicted proteins | sample PEATcosm2014_Bin_43_FD_119752 | JGI IMG/M metagenome (GOLD analysis project Ga0181523, IMG submission 119752) | Peatland microbial communities from MTU Mesocosm Facility, Houghton, MI, USA - PEATcosm2014_Bin05_30_metaG | ecosystem: Environmental > Terrestrial > Soil > Wetlands > Peat | place... | reverse complement strand
GGCATCTAAGCCTGCGGAGAGAGTGTCAGTCGTGTCGGCCCCAAAGCCGATATGCAGTTCTTCTGTGAAACAGGAAACCCCCACTAGAACTGCTGAGACGGTTTAGTGGTGGGAGAGTTCATGAAGAGAGGATTCAAGTTCGTCGGGGCGACAATTTGTTACGCGTCATGCAAGCCGTTGGTATGGTTAACGATCATGTCGTAAGTTGTTTCAGATATGGGCAACTCATGCACATGAACAAGCATCCCCAGAAGGTGCACTTCTTAAACCCTTAGGTCGCACGGAAATATCTTTATTGACCTTGTTCGGAGATCTTGATATTAATAGAATGTTCGGGTCGAGTAAAAAGGATTGGCTTGTGACTGCCTGAAAAGGAGCTGACTCTGAGTAGAAATAAAGTGTACATAAGTGCGCAACAGTGAATGCAACGGCCAAGGTTGCAGATAACGTTGGCGCATTAAGCTCAAACAGAAAGATTATTAAGTAAAATAATAAGCAATGAGATATGCAAAACATAAAGATAGAACGGGGATAGAACCGCCAGTTCTTACGGTTCAACTCAGCCACAAGATAGTGCGCCACCCCAATGAAGAGCAGGTTAACTACTTCAATCAGACTTGCGGGACTGAGCGCTTCACATGGAACTGCGGCCTAGCCGAGTGGAACCAACGGTTTTGTTATGGGAAGAAGCCTAATGCGTATTCTCTGAAGAGGGAGTTCAATGCTATCAGGTGTCAGCAGTATCCCACGGATATACATAAGGATGCGCATGTCTTCAAGACGCTGGACATGGCGACAGAGATGAAATCTGAAGCGGTGGCCGCAGTCTGGTATGATATAAAGCATGTTTAAAAGCCTTTGGTTGAAATTCGTCATTCTGCTTATAACAGTCTCAATTATCGCACTTTCTGCTGCATTTCTCCTCCGTGAACTTATGCTCAAAGACTTCAGGGAATATCTTGAAGGTGAGAGGGAGGACCGTATCTACTGGATAACCGCCGCTATGGAGAGTTCTTACGATAAGAACGAGGGATGGTCGACCAAGGATGTCGTCGAGGACATGATTTGGGCATTAATGCTCGGATTCGATGTGCGGCTGTATGACATGAAAGACGAGGTGATAATGGACACTGAGAGGGCCATCAATGCCCAGTCGCAGGCAGTCGTGCGCCGGGTCATCGCGCTTTCCGATTTTGATGAGAGACGGACCGGCGAGAAATTTGTTCCGTACCCGCTTTTTTTGGGTGGGGAACAGATCGGACATCTGGAAGTAAGTTTGCTGAGCCCCCGTAAAGAAGGGGTTTTCGTTGCCCGGTCGGACAGGCTGCTATTAGTGTCACTGCTGGTGCTGGGAGGCATCGCCATTATTTTCAGCGTTTTTTTTTCGAGGAAGCTGACTTTTCCGATTAAAGGACTCACCCGGGCGGCAACGGACATCAGCGGAGGTAACCTCAAGAGCAGGGTCAAGATCTCGGGCAACGATGAGATTGCCCAACTCGCCGACGCCTTCAACCGGATGGCTCAGTCTCTGGAGATTCAGGAATCGTTGCGACGGAAACTTACGACGAATATTGCCCACGAACTCAGAACACCTATCAGCGCCATTCGCGGCGAACTCGAAGCGATGATAGACGGGCTTATCCCTATCGATAAAGAGCATCTCCAATCCCTGTATGCCGAAATCGGCAGGCTCAGAAAGATCATCGAAGGCATCGAGGAGCTTTCCCAGGCCGAGGCGAGCAGCCGCTATCTGAGAAAGACAATTTTCCCTTTATATCCGTTCCTAGAAGGCATCTCGGGCCGCTTTGGAATGCTATTCGCAGAAAAAGGGGTCGGGATTGAACTCTCATGTGATGAAAAATTAACCATTAATGCTGATCCAGATCGTCTGAGCCAGATCATTATCAATCTGTTGTCCAATGCCCTCAAGGCGACGGAAAGTGGCGGGAATGTCAGGATCACGGCTAACGAAGGTCCTGCATGTACGGTTATCGAGGTCGGTGACAGCGGAAGCGGCATTGCTGATGAGGACATACCTTTTATCTTCGAGAGGTTTTACCGTGGCGCAAAGGGGGGCCTCGGCATAGGCCTGACCATAGTCAGGGAGCTGATTGAGGCCCATGGAGGTACGATAACGGCAAGGAGTGACGCGGGAAAGGGATCCGTTTTTACACTGACCTTTCCGGCCTAGCAAAATACGATGACTGATTCGACATCTTCAAACTCAGACCCTTTTCACAATTGTTCATAATGCCTTCTCTACCGATTCACAATTAGTTGGTATCCTGTATTAAGAGATGCAGGGTAAGCGGATACAAGATAAATCGCGAATGGAGGTGAAAGGTATGAAAAAGTTTATGGTATTGCTGGTTGCAGTCGTTTTCACCGTAGCGGTTGCAGGTCTGAGTTTTGCGGCAGATATGAAGGGAACGATAAGCAAGATTGATGGTGGTCAGATAACAGTCAAGGGTGCTGATGGTAAGGAAACCTCCGTGGCCGGGGATGTCAATGGTCTCAAGGTTGGCGACAAGGTAACAATAAAGGACGGAAAGATCATGAAGAAAAAGGCCATTGAAGGCTGTTAATCAAAGTAAAACTAAAAAGGCAGAAACGAACAGTTCCTGCCCACTGGAGGTTATGATCATGAAAATGGTGGTAATGGCGATTATGGCGCTCGCAATGTTCACACTGATTGGGACTTCGTGGGCTGTCCCGCCTGGAAAGACGGTCGAATTTGACGGCGGGAAGAGTCCCGGCAAGGTTGTGTTTGACGGCAAGATTCATGCAGACAAAGGATTCAAGTGCAAGGACTGCCATTCCGGCCTCTTTAAGATGAAGAAAGGCGCGGATACAATAACACAGGCGGACCATAAGGACGGTAAATTCTGCTTCACTTGCCATAATGGAACTAAGTCCTTCGCGCCGACCGACAACTGTACGAAATGTCATAAGAAATAGCCGGATGCCGGAAAGGGCGGTCGTGCTCTTTCCGGCGCGGCAATCTCCTTGTCTGATACGAGTTAAATCGCCAGTTTAGAAGTGTGATATAATGTTGCAGAGTTCGTCACCATGGAGTTGAGGTTACTTGAAATGATCCGGAAATCCTTCATGCATGCATGCCTTACCGCTGGACTTTCAGGTGTGCTTTGCGTATCCGTTCTGGCTTCTGCTGCTGATGCAGGCGACAGGCAGTCACGGGACTATCCGTATGGAGAGTCAAGGGGCGGTTACGGAGAAAAGAGGGCTGTTTCGAGTATGCAGGAGGCCCGGAGGACGATCAAAGAATATTTTTCTCGTAGAGATGTGAGGATCGGCGACATTAGGGAACGCGAACTCTTCTTTGAAGCTGATATCAGGGACCGGCGCGGTGCCTTTGTAGATAAGGTGATAATAGACAAGAGGACCGGAAGGATAAGGTCCACTTATTAAACTAAGTTAGTATTTTCGTTTTCTGCGCTACATCATCATTGCCAGGACTGTCATCATAGCCACAGACCACAGGATATCGAGTGGCGCCTGCATCTCAGAAGAAGAGTCGAAGAGCAGGTCGGCCCGTGCAGGAAATTCTTCGTCCTGCATCCAAAGAATCAAATAGACTGGAATTTTCGGAAAAGGAAGTAATCTCAGAGCAGCATCTCCGAACTGAGCCGACTCGGCACCAAGGTCGTGCCCATTCTTAAGGAAATTGTCCGCGTTTGTAGCGAATTTTGTGGCGAGGCTGTCAAGAGGTAAAACGTGTGATCCCCTGAAGAAGAGCTGTCCCCCCTTGAGGTCGGAAGGTTTTATAAGACGTTCTGTCGGCGGTATATCGATAGCCGAATTCAGGTAGCACAGGGCGGAAAGTTTGAAGAAATAGCCTAGTCGTTTCAGAAAAAGATCGTCGCCGGAAATCTGTTCGTCTTTCAAGGTCAGAAGGAAATCCCTTCCCATCGAACGCAGGGTATACCCCTGCATAGCAGGATCATATTGCACTCCGGCCCTTTTGCAGACATCATCGGGAGTTAGTTTTTTCAGGGTCTCCCAGGCTTTCAATTCACCGACTGACATGTTTCATTATATATAACGGACGCAGACTAAGGAAAGCTCATCAATTTTTTTTTCGCACCCTGTGCTGTTTCAGCAGAATATAGATCGCGCCGAGGCCGCCGTCGCATTGACGGGCGGTGGAGAAGGCGATGATATTTTTCCGGTATCGGCCGGACAGCGATTTGACGAGGGCTTCTTTCAGAACAGGGCCCTGCGGCGATTTGAGGCCTCTGCCGTGAATGATATTAACGCACCTGAGACCTTTCATCAGAGAGATTCTAAGAAAGGCATCGACCTGGGCTTGGGCTTCTTCCGCGGTAAATCCATGAAGGTCGAGAAAGTCTTGGACGGCAAAGCGGCCTTCGTGCAATGGCCTTGCAACGACAGCGGTGTAGCCATCAGCTGAATTCGTCCATTCGACATACTCCTGTGTATCCTCCAGCCTGATAGGTTGTTTGCCTCGGGATATGTCTTCCAGCGTTTTCAAGACCTCTTTCTCGGAATCAGGTCCTTTCTTGAGCGTCGGCACAACGCCCTTGCGCCGGACAGGGATCTGACGGAATTCTTTTATCTCACGTACGCCTCTCATTTCGATGAGAAAAAGCTCCTCATCGTCTGAACAGTCAGTTTTAACCGGCTCACTTTCGGACACAGGAATACTGATCGCCTCTACATCAATTATCTTCTTGAGATTCCTGAAGGGACGAAAGGAAAAATCTTCGGGTCCGCTCTTTCTTTCCATGGCATAACCTCTATTTAATTATAACAGACCGAAATGACTCCCCTCATTGTTAAGGGGAAGGCAGGGAGTTGAAGAGCACACGGCTTCAATATACTATAGCTGAACCAGTGTCGTGCGCGGGTTTGCTCTATTGGAGAGCAGTTGATAAAATGCAGGATAGAGGTGATGAAATGCCGCATGCGGGTTTGATGGACGAGAGGACTCTCGGCCCTGAAGAAGGGCCACTGCTCAGGGCGCGGCTTCATATAAGGGGCGGAAAAAGAAGACTGAGTGAAGGCAAGATCGCAGCCGGGATAGTCACTCTTTACGACGCACTCAATGGCGCCATGGAATGGTATATCGCCTCTCCGAAAAGAATAAAGCGGCTTCTAATTGCCGCAGGGGATAACCTGAACGATGACCGGTCCCTTTATCGTGTTTTGGTGCAGTCGCAGGTACTTGACGGCGGCTTTGATTTCGACGCGTTCGACCGGCTCGTAGAGACGGCGTTGCATGAAGAGATGCAGGACTACAACTACCGTGAGATGCTTGACGGCTTGGAAGGAGTCATGATCCGGCTCGGAGTCATGCCCTTTGAAGAATCGGCGCTGCCGCCCGAAGATCCAGAAACGTACTAGAGTGCGATTTCGAAAATAAAGTCTATCTCAACAGGAGAGTTCAGGGGAAGAGAATAAACACCTACTGCCGCCCGTGCATGCCGTCCGGCTTCGCCGAAGATTTCGAATAGCAGGTCGGAAGCGCCGTTGAGGACTTTCGGCTGGTCGGTGAAGTCTGCCGCCGATGCGACATAGCCATTTAGCTTGACGCACTTGCTGATCTTCCCAAGATCTCCTGCAGCAACATTAAGAACTGAGAGGGCGTTGACCACTACCTGTCTGGCGTCTTCTCTGGCCTCGTCGAGCGAAACGGCTTCTCCCACCCTTCCGGTCCTTGTCAGCTTGCCGTTTCGGAGAGGAAGTACTCCGCTCATGAAAATAAGATTGCCAGACCGGACGTATGGGAGGTACGACCCCAACGGTTTCGGAGTCTCGGCCAGCGAAATGCCCAGTTCGTTCAATCTTTCATTGATAGTCATATACGAGAAATATTATATTCTAAAAAAGGAAGATTGACAAGAACGTTGTCCGGCTGTAGTGTATTAATTTGCGACGGAGGAACTAATGGACAAGAGAACGAAACTGGCGGAGATCGCCGAAGAAATAAGGAAGTGCAGAAAGTGCAAGGTTGGAAAGAGCGGTTTGTCCGTGCCGGGTGAGGGGAATCCGGACGCCGACATCATGTTTGTGGGAGAGGCGCCCGGAAAGGAAGAGGCAAAGTGCGGCCGGCCTTTCATCGGTCGGTCAGGCAAACTGCTGAGGTCGGCCATAACCGGAATCGGTCTGAGGGAAGAAGATGTATTTATCACGAGCCCTGTGAAGTATCTGCCGGACCGGGGCACGCCGACCGATGAAGACATTTTTCATGGCCGGGTGCATTTATTCAGACAGCTTGAGGTAATCAGCCCCAAAATAATTGTACTGCTCGGAAACACGGCCTGCGTGGCTGTCCTAGGCAACAAGACAGCCGTCACGAGAGAACATGGAAAAGTTATTGAGAAGAACGGCATGAAGTGCCTGATCACCTTTCATCCCGCCGCTGCAATTCGTTTCCAGAAATTCAAAGGAAGTTTCCTCGAAGACTTTGGCGTTCTGCGAATAATGTTGCAGGATCTACCAAAAAATAAGCTAGAGCTGCTTGACAGCGCTCCGTAACGATGTGAAACTTTCAGGCAGCCGCCTGGGCCTCCCATCCGCGTCAATGCACGCAAAGGTGAGTAGCGCCTCGACCAGAAGGGAACTCTCCCTGAGGATGCTGTTCTTTATCGTCATGCTCGCATTGCGGACCTCCTGTACTTCAGTGGTTACTTCAATAGTCTCACCAAGCCGGGCGGGCCGCTTATAGTGGATGTCTACATGTGTCACTACGAAGAAATTACCATGGTGATGGTATTCGGCAACATTGATGCCGTGTTCCGCCAGGAACTCTGTTCTTGCCCGCTCCATGTAGCGCAGGTAGTTAGCATAATAGACGACGCCCCCAGCATCGGTATCTTCATAATAAATTTTCACTTTAATACGGTGGTGCATAATTATCCCTTCCGAGATGATGGTGAAAAGCCCTGCGGTATTATATCCGGAACGGAGCCCGATATGAAATCAAATCTTCCTGATTCAAGCATCATGAAACATCCCCAACAATTTCAGGAACTCCTTTGCGGGCCTCGATAGGAATTTGTCTTTAATGTAGACGACCCCAAGGGTCCTTGAAAGGGTAGCGTCGGTTATCTTCGCCTTCATAAGAACACCGCCTTTCACTTCGGCTTCAACCGCTTTATCGGGCAGGATGGAAATCCCAAGCCCCGACTTTACAAGGCTTTTAATCGTCTCGATATAGGCGACTTCCATTGTGACATTAGCATGGAGTCGCCTGCTCCGGTAAGCATCATCAATTAACTTTCTTGTCTCGGTTACCGCGTCTGGAAGGATCATACCGTATTGTATCGTGTCTCTAAGCCTGACGACTTGCAGAAACCCAAGCGGGTGCTTTTTCGGGAATACAACAGACATCGGGTCGCTCCAAATTGGTTTCGAAATCATATGATGCGGCACTTTTTGCAGCGTTATCACCCCGAGGTCGATAAGGTTTTTGTTAACCATTTCGAGGGTAGTCTCGGAACGGTGGCATCTGAGTTTGAGGTCCACTTTCGGGAAAGCCGTTATATAGGATTTGAGCACTGTGGGAAGCCGGTGAATGCTGATGTGATCGCTGGTGCCAATAATGAGCTCTCCAGCGCATTCCAGGGACATGCCCTTTATAGCAGTTTTAGCCTCCTGTACCTCGCGCAAAATTTTTTCCGCATGTGAATAGAGCAAAGCGCCGGCCTTGGTAAGGAAGAGTTTCTTGCCTATCCTGTCGAAGAGTCTTTCGCCGAGTTCGTCTTCGAGCGACCTGATTTGTTTGCTGACTGCAGGCTGGGTGAGAAGGAGTTCCTCAGCCGCGCGGCTAACGCTACCTGTCTCGGATACCCTCTTAAAGTAGGATAACTGATAGAAGTTCATACTTAAAGTTATTGTTATGATGAATTTAATGAATTTAACTAATGATTAATTTTATGATATTCTAAATTAATATAAAGAGCAAGACTAATTATCTTATTGAACGGAAGGTGAAGAAGATGACGATGACATTGGCGGAGAAGATTTTCATGGCTCATTTGAAGGACGAACCGTTTCCCGGCACGAAGGTGCTGAATATCGATGCAGTACTGTGTCACGAGATAACGACCCCGGTTGCAATTAATGATCTAGTCGCGCGTGGAAAGGACAGGGTCTTCGATCCGGAGAAGATAAAGGTCGTTATCGACCATGTATCGCCTGCGAAGGACACCAAGACTGCGATACAGGGCAAGATCATGAGGGATTGGGCACACAGGCACAATATCCGTGATTTTTTCGATATCGGGAGAAATGGTGTCTGTCATGCTATCTTTCCTGAAAAAGGATACATACGTCCGGGCTATACCGTGATCATGGGCGACTCTCATACCTGTACACACGGCGCTTTCGGTGCTTTTGCAGCTGGGGTCGGCACCACCGATCTTGAGGTCGGCATATTGAAAGGAGTATGCAGCTTCAGGGCACCAGAAACAATCAGGGTAAACATCAACGGCAAGCTGCCGGACGGCGTCTACGCCAAGGATATCATTCTGAAGGTCATCAAGACACTCACGGTGAAAGGGGCGACAGACTGTGTGATCGAATTCCGGGGTGATGTCGTCAAGGGGATGTCGATGGAAAGCAGGATGACACTCTGCAACATGGCGATAGAAGCAGGAGGCACATCCGGGATATGTATGCCGGATGAGATCACGGTAGGTTATCTGTGGCCCTTTATTTCTTCGGATTATAAAGACACGAGTGCAGCACTCGCGGACTTCAAAAAATGGTGGTCCGATGAAGGGTGCAAGTATGTAAAAGTCCTGGACATCAATGTTTCTGCTATGCAACCTCAGGTGACTTACGGATACAAGCCTGATGAAGTGAAGGACATCTCTGAAATGGAAGGTACACCCGTCGACCAGATCTATATCGGGTCATGCACCAACGGCAGGATAGAGGATCTTCGCGTTGCCGCTGCATACTTGAAAGGTAGGCAGATATCGCCACTTGTTAGAGGAGTCGTATCCCCAGCTACTCCGCGGATATTCAAGCAGGCCGACGAAGAAGGCCTCATAAAGATATTTATGGATTCAGGTTTCTGTGTCACAAACCCGACCTGCGGCGCTTGTCTGGGAATGTCCAACGGCGTTCTTGCACCAGGTGAGGTCTGCGCATCTACCACGAATCGTAATTTTACGGGCAGGATGGGGAAGGGCGGAATGGTCCATCTGCTGAGTCCTGCTGTTGCAGCGGTTACAGCGATTGAAGGGAAAATAGCCGACCCGAGAAAGTTCAAAAAGGAGACTATCTAATGAAAACTTACGGAGGCAAAGTCCTTTTTCTTGACAGATCCGATATCAATACCGACGAGATAATACCTGCAAAATATCTTACGGAGATTTCAAAGGAAGCCTTGAAACCGCATATACTCGAAGATTTTAAGTTTGAAGGTTTCAACCCGCAAGACTCGTCTGTATCTGAAGCGAAGGTGATCGTGACGCGGTCCAATTTCGGATGCGGTTCTTCGCGCGAGCACGCTCCGTGGGTATTCGAAGTGAATAACATCCACGTTGTCATCGCCTCCAGCTTTGCCCGCATATTCAGGCAGAACATGTTCAACTGCGGCATGCTGGCTATTGAACTTTCTGAGAACGCGATCGACCAACTTTTTACTCATCGGGGTGCGGAGTCATTGATCTCGATAGATTTTGACAACGATAAATTGACGATCACTTCCGCCAAAGACACAAAGACCTTCGAATACCAGATCGCGGAATTCGATAAGGCATTGGTCAAGGCTGGGGGATGGGTGGAGTTAGCGGATTCAAAATATTAAATGCCGCCATTAAATTTCAGCCTCTTAATCCCCCTGAAAAAGAGAGTGACAGAAGTTTAAGTTGAAACATGGGGCGTTTTATCAGCGTGGAAAAAATGTGCTAGAGATAAAGGAGTTACAACATATGATTTCTATTTCAATTTGACTTCGTATCACTGCCGGCTGTCGCGTATGCGCTAGCCGGCAGTGATACGAAGTCTGCTTGGACTCCTCGATTGACATCTGGTTCTCTAGTCTAGGCTCCTCGCTCCCTTTTCGTCGTTGATGAGTTTGCTGAGCAAGTTCCTTTTGGCTGCGTTCTTCGCCTTGCCACTCAACATAACCAGATCACTTTCTATCATGTTTTTCTTCATCCCCTTTTTCATGTTTTCCTTGAGGCTGAGCGTGTTTGGTTTGCTGAGCCTGAGGCCGTTGCTCTTGCTTCTTTGGTTGCCTAACTTGCTCGTGATGTTGCTGAGCCTGAGGCCGTTGCTCTTGCATCCTTGGTTGCTTAACTTGCTCCTGATGTTGTTGTTTTGGTCTCTGAACCTGAGCTTGTCTTTCTCTTTGTACTTCAGGCCTCTGCTGATATTGATGCTGCCTTTGTTGTCTTAGCTCCTGTCTCTGCTGTTGCGGTCGAGGTTGATAGTTCTGAACGCCCCAAGTTCCTTGCCTTTCCCAATGGCGATCATTTTGCCAGCCCTTCCAGTTCTGTTGAAGTCGTCCGTAAGGAATCCTTTCATAGTCCCACCGGTGCCCGTACCAATTATGGTCTCTGTAGTATCCCCTCCAACCCGGATCTACATCAAAATAAAAACTTGGTACATTATTATAATAACCCCAGCCACGGTCATAATAAGGTGAGCGATACCAACGACCTTCCCATGGACGCCACCAAAAACCATTCCAGAAGAAAAGGTCCACATTTACCTCAGGGGCAACGTAAACATCATTCGCGTCAGGCATTACGATCACATTTGGTGGTGCGGCAATTACGATGGGTGGTGGCAGAGGAACAGTAACGTTAATATCTACTGCTGCCATCAGTGGAATGGGAACGACAATTACCAACGCTACAAGCATTGCTCTAAAAAGTAACCTTTTCATTTTATTGCCTCCTCATACGGATCACGTTTTGTTTCCCACAACCAGCGCCTAAGTTCCCGATACAAATTATCTTTCCCTCGCACTCGCCATTGCTGGGTCTATTTGCCGACGTTAGCGGTCCGAGCATTGTGCTTTTTTTTGTAGATATTTTTGCTAGCCCTGTTCTGCTGTCTAGTGAGTTTTGTTTTGTCTTTTGCAGTGAGGTTACCGCCATTCCTGGCAGCCATGCGATCTTCTCTCTGCTGAATCCTCGCCTGTTGAGCTTCGACTTTGCCAGTCTCTTTCGGTGTCAACTGGCCACTCTGAACCCCCTGGTTGATCCTGTTCTGTTGGTTAACTTCCCTCTGCTGGATGCCTGGATCGTTATCTGCCGCGAAAGCGGGCGCGACTGCCAACATACAAGCGATACTTCCCATGAGAATCATAGTGATGATCTTTTTCATAACACCTCCATACTACTATTATACGATTTGCGAGGTAAAACCTCACTCATAATCTAATTCAATCTTATAGAGTTAATATGAACTGGCTATGAAGAGATTATGAAAGAATGTGAACCACTGCATTAGTTCATGTTATAGCAGCGTGACTACTTCAAAGCAGGGGAATTCCCCATTCTTACCAAGCAGGATGCCCGATCAGCGAACAGGCATAGCGGTTTTACAAATCGGGAGGATCGTGGCTCTATGCTTCTTTGCCTTTTTGGGCGGCAACATTTATTGAGCGGCTTACCCGGATCCTTATTTCACTGGGGATAGTTCTTGTGCCCCTGATCGGGATTGTGCCATGGATTTATACTTGGCTAAACCGATCAAAGTATTATCCTTGGTATCGTAAACTGAGGGAACTGGAGAAGCAGAACTTAGGGAATAAGCAAATTGAAAATATCGAAGAATATGAAGCCCAGCTTGATCGTATCGAAGAAGCTGTCAGCCATATCCGAACTTCCGTTGCCTTTTATGACGAGCTGTATATATTGAGAGAGCACATCCGGATCGTCCGGCTGAAGCAAGACTAGTTTGCATCTTCCGAGTACCGAAGTTGCTGCGTTAGCCACAAATCGTCGGTATGTCCAATACGCTAAGAGCAAAACCTGAGTTGTCTTTCAGGGGATGCCTCCGATTTCAATCGGGGAGGCTGTCACTAAGGGAATGTCTCTTTTCCATTTTTCAATAAGCGTTTACGAACATTCCCTAAAGGGGCTGAAGAAAGCTTGGATTGTAATCCTAAGTCAATCGCTGTTATTCTCGCCGCTGTCGACGTATCTGTATTGCTAGAAAAGAACCTAGCGATGTCTCAGGCATTCCTTATTCATTTATTCAACCGAAATGCCACAGGCACCTGTACCCATTCCTCGACAGGAGTATCTCCTGCGCGGGCTGGCACAAACCGCCATTGTTTAACAGCATCAACAGCTGATTTATCCAAGATGTCATGACCGGAAGACTGGACTATCGTCACTTTAAGTGTCATCCCTTCCCGACTTACCAGCACCTTCAGGATTACTGTGCCTTGCATGCCCGTTCGCTTTGCAAAAGATGGATAAATCGGTTTAGGGTTATTCAAATAAGCAACGCCAAACTGTGGGGGGGCAATCGGACTGTTAGAGCCTCGCGAGGTACTCGTCGGGCGAGGTTCAGCGGCAGGTAAGTTAGAACTTGGAACTGCCGTAGTGTTCGACTGCAAGTTTGTTGAAGGTAGTGAAACTGCAGCCGCTGATGGCGCTGGAGTTTGTGTTACAGGGTTGTCTGCAGACTCGGCATGCCGTGGTGGTGGTGACTCAAATTGTCTTACAGGCTTGGACATCGCCAATTTAGGAATAACGGCATGTTTATCTGAAGATTGCAGCTCAATTATTTGTGCATCTATCGGCACCATTTGCTCAGGCTGCTCAGGCATATTCTCCAACAATATCCCAAAACCGCATAACAACGTCCCCCATATCATGAGAGAGAGCAGAATAACCCATGGCAGACGGCGCCAAGGATTGTCAGCACCGGAATCTTGGAGCAATAAAGAAGACCTACTCACTGTACTTTACAGCTATCATAAAGTGCTCTGCCCCTGCGTGTTGGGCCTGTAACATAGCCTGCACTACCACTCCCTCCGGGGCTGCACTATCTGCAGCCACAATAATATGGTTGTCAGAAGTCTTTAACATGGGCCGCAATGTACTGGCCAAAGTGTCAAGGCTCACGGGATTGTTGTCCAGCATGATAGCGCTATTTTTTGTGACAGTCAGTGTAACTGGTTTTTTGGCCTGTAGTGGTGCAGACTTACCCTGAGGCAGATTAATCGGCAAGGAGTGCAGGTCTTGCAATGATAGCGACGCGAGCATGAAGGTTGCCAGAAGAAAGAACATCACGTCGATCATAGGAATTATTTCAATACGTCCACGCCGGGACTGCCGAGATCTACGCAGTTTCACGCTGCACCGCCTGTCCATCCTGATCCATGCGTATGTGATCTATTAAACGTGTACCAAGGCGCTCCATCTCGTCAAGGTTCTTGGCCTGCAAGTGTGAAAAAAAGTTGAATCCAAACAAAGCTATTATGGCAATGATGAGGCCAAGTGTGGTCGCGATGAGAGCCTGGGCAACCCCACCAGTAATCCCGGTTGGGTTTACGAGCCCGTTGCCTCCGATCAGCCGGAACGACTCCATCATTCCAACTATCGTCCCGACGAGCCCAAGCAGAGGTGCCGCTGTGACAATGGTTTCCAAAACCCACAGCCCTCTGTTCAGGGCCTTTTCTATCAGCTGAGCTTCATCTGCGGCACGAGACTCCACCCACCACGCTGGGTTAGACCGATTATTGGCAATAACTTGAAAGAAGCGTCCGAAGTAATTCCCCGGAGCAAAAGAGTTTATCTGCTCTTCCAATTCTGACCACGCGAACCCATAAGTTTCCACCAGTGTCAGCACCTGTTGGGGAAGTTTGACATAGCGCCAGTAGACATATGCTTTGTCCAGAACGATTGCCAACATTATGACCCCTAAAATAAGAAGAGGATATATGGTAATACCGCCAAACTGTAATGTCTTTAATGCGTCGTATAAGTTTTGCATGCTAAGTCTCCTTTAAATGTATAGCTAAAAGTTGTATACGAGGCTCAAACGAACGTTAAGCGGTTCCACGGGCTTAAAGTGAATATCATTCACTGCTGAGCCCGCAGGTTCCGTAGACAGCCTGGATGCATAATAGTATTCAATGTCGCTTGTCTTGGTATTGAGCAGGTTGAACCCCTGCAACATCACTGTCAAATGTTTCGAGAATTTATACCCTACCTGTCCTTCTAGTAAGGTTGAAGCCTTTGAGCGCTGACTGTTGTCTTCGACAAGTGCATACGGGCCGAGATAGCGCAACCAAAGGGAAGCGAAATACGGCCCCAAGTCATGTGCTGAAACACCAAGGGAACCAACGCCCTCATTTGCTCCAGGTACATGATTCTTTATTGTAGGGTCAGTTGGGTCCGGAGCAGTGAAGCGCGCAACGGTATATGCAAAATCCAGATCTATGGTTAGCCAGCGCATCGGGGTATAATGGTTGATGAATTCGAAACCCCTGCGTCGACTTGGACGCCCCGGCGAGGTTTCACCTTTATCGCCATCCCATTGAAGCTCCGAATCGAAATCCAGCTGGAAAAATGCAAGTGAACTCTGCAGCCCCTGAACTATAGCCGTGCGAGCGCCGACCTCAAGTCCCGTGGAGCGTACTAACGGCTTTACCTTTTGATTCGGGCCTGCCGAGGGGTCACTTAGAGGCACGGATGTGTCGATGGTACTGCGACCATCATTACTGTGAAATCCCTCTCCCATGTTTAGGTAATACTCTGTCTTGGCCCATGGCCCTAATATCAGACTCAACTTGGGGCTAGCTATTCCATCAGAGGTTTTCCCTGAATTGGCTGTTGCGGCATAGTCGTTTATCCAGATGAAATCGCCGCGAATACCTGCTACAGTGCGAAACTTGTCAACCCAGTGGACGGTGTTTTGAAAATACGCAGACGCCATTTTTTCGATCACGTGGTCAGCCCGCCAGACTTCAAGGATTTGCCTGTCTTCAGTGTGGTTGAGGCCGACAAAAATATTGTCATTTTGCAGTTGCATGCCCACTGTATTCTCCATATCGAATCCACCCACCTTGCTGGTCCACATGTGGCTGGCGTTGAATGCACCTGTTATTCTTTTATCCCACTGTTCAAATTGATCTCCGTGCACCGGGTCATCCAGAAAATAAGTGAAGTCGGAAAACAATGACATAGTCTTGTCGATAATGTAGGCATTAGCTTTGGTAACAGAATTGCTTTCAGTGTGCTGCCAGGCAGCGGAGAGGCTGTAACGACGAGTAAAAGAAAAATCACTTGGATCAAGCGTTCCGAAGCGCGAAATCAATTCTGAGTCTACGGCTCGCTCGGCAACCTGGTTGGTAGCAACCCCTTGGCTCGTATACGCCATTGCGGCTAAGGTAAAGCGATCTTTCCCCTCACCGAAGTTATATCGTAACACTCCATTCCATTTACGGAAATCTGCTTTATTGACCCATGGACCGTCGTTATGTTCGTATTCAACCGCTCCAAGCAGGTTCCCGACCCCTAGCTTTATTGAGTCGGCAAGGAGAGTGCGTTCATAGCCTCCTGTTCCCACAGTTTGCGACGCGATCCCCTGCTTTAGCGTGTCCACATAATTGATATCTATGGCGCCCACAGAGGAAAAGTCACCGTACTCGGCATAGTAAGGCCCTTTCCGGTATTGAATGTCGTTTATAAGTTCGGGGATCATGAAGTTCGTATCGGAATATCCCTGGCCATGCGCATTTGTGTGCTCATTGACTAACATGCCGTCAACGGTGATCCTTAAATCGGTGCCATGGTCAAGATTAACACCTCTGAGAAAGTATTGATTGGCCTTTCCTTCTCCACTGTGCTGGGTAACTATCAAGCCTGGGACAGCTTCTAATAATTCTCCGTTGCGATAAGCCGGGCGGCTCTCCAATTGTTGCTTAGTGACAGCTCCCTCATTTGCGGAATCAGCAGAACCGATTAGGTTTTCAGCTGAGTCAGTCACTTCTACGACATCCAATGTTTGGATATCGTCCGCAAAAGCTGACGACACAAACAGAATACCTAATAGCAATATAAGCAGTTGCGGCCGGACCTGGAGTACTTTCAATATCCATTTTGTAACTATTCCCATATAATCTTGCGCGTACAACAATCCTCCCATTCCGATAATGTTCAATCCAGAACGTGTTAAATTAAGCGAGTTTGAGTAGCAAGCCTTACCCGTATATCATCTTGTTGAGTTCCCCAGTGATATTATAGGGATCATGTGTTACATGAATGTGACGCCGTTTCGAGATCACTGATCTCGCCAGCCTATTTTTATAAGTGTTCCAAAAACCTAACCGCTGCTTTGTTTCAAATTGTTTTAGCAAATCCCGCAAACAAAAAAGCCACGAAAACTGCACCTTCATGGTGCTTGCCTTCGTGGCTTCGATTCTGTTTTTTGTTAATACTTTTTACGCTGCGCCTAAACTTCTTATTCAGGCTGTTGCTGACAAAATATTAGCAGGGACCGCAGTTCTTTGTCAACGAGCGTGGAATCAACGTGTCACCTGATCTGATGTCGAAGTTTTTTGGCTCTGCAACTGAGCATAAAATAAATGGAGAAATTAAACAATCTAGACCCGTTGTAACCAATTAATGGGCAAAGCTACCAGCAATAACAATATGTGCAGGCGACAGACATAAACGTTCGGGTTCTCGTCTGCCACCTATAATTAAAGCAACTTTAAAATAACAAGTGAGAATGGTACGTAATATGGTGATGAAATTGCAGCTAAGTAATGATCAAATCAAAAAAACTTCGGTAGTCACTTAAGACAAACAAGATATAATAATAAGAACTGTGGAATGGAGCAGATATGAATACAATTCACGAACAGGCATTTGAGGGCATGCAGAATGCAACCATATGGCAGAAAAGATTCTCTAGGGTGGACACAGGCAAAAAACAAAGATTAAATAATAGGGCCGTTGCTAAAAATGGACTCTATCTTTTGCTGATGTTCATATTGCTTCTTGCTGCTTGCTCTACTCCCACAGCGTATCCAAAAGCGCCGGTATCAGGTGAAGATGTAATTATAGGTACACTGAGCTTCCAACCCGATACCCCCCAATTTCTTACATATAGTTCTGGAAACAAGAATATTAACTTATTTGTCATAAAGATAGACAACGAAGTCCTTTCTTTTCTAGATGCGTGTTTGAGCTGTTAATCTAAGCTAGGCTATACATTCAGCAACGGTCGTTTTACTTGTAAGGATCGGTATCGAATATAGCGTGTCGGAAATAAAAATGGGATCGGAAGCTGCTATCCCATTAGACTCCTTGGAAAACTCAGGGACGGAAAATATTATATTTCAGTCTCTGAGTTAAAGAAGTCAGCTGATATACGAGTGAAGTGTAATGACTAACTACTTATCTATCTCTAAAGCTGAACAGCGGATTTGAGAAGGATATCAACAGGTAATCTGGTAGTTCCCCTGTAACATATACTTATTTGGTTTGATTCCAAACATGTTTTCATACACGCCCCACTTATAAAAAAGCAATGACATTCTTGACTTTTATTGTGTACTTGATATGCTGAAAACATGCAAATGAAAGCATCACAAGGCTTGTTGAACATTGCAGACGTCGCAAAAATAATTTCGGTGATAATCGTTATCGGGCTCATCTTTTCAATAATGCCGAAGGTAATTGGATGCATTTCGTTAAGTCATTCAGGAACATGCATCGGTAAGCAGGATGTCTGTCACGGTTCAACAGCGGGAATTCAGCTAAGTGTTGACACCCCTTTCATCTTCGAAAGTGCATGCTTGTCTGGTTCACTATGTTATGTCGCCGTTTATCCGATATCGAATTTCACGCGTAGCCCTCTATTGATACTCTCACAAGATTACTCTCCTCCAAAGTCTGCAAGTTAGATTCCAAGCCATTTGTTGGAATTGCAGAGTGTGAGGCGTGCGATCCAGAGGTTACACCGCGGACACGTTTTAATTTTTCGACAAACACTTGAAAGGAGTCAGACACAATATCTATCTTTACAGATGAATAACATAAAATATGGAGTTTTGGAAATGATAAATTCAATAAAAATAAACGCAACAAAAAAGCAGGTGTTAAACTGGTCTTCGCCTGGAGGTTCAACACTGACAACATGCCTTCTGAGCGCGCTTCTGTTTGCTGTATCGTTTATAATTCTGGTTCCTGATATGGCTTCGGCACACGGCATAGCGGGCAACAGGTTCTTCTCCACAACATTCACAGTGGACGACCCATTTATTTCCGATGAGTTTTCGATCGTTATCCACCATAATAGACAATCTGGAGACCCGGCATCGAAGGAAACTGACATCAACATCGACGTTTCCAAAGGCCTAATCCCAAACTTTGGTTTTGAATTTCATGAAGCATACCAGAAGTTCGATGACGGGAGTTCAATTCATGGTTGGGACAATCTTGGTGGAGGGGCAAAATGGCAATTCCTTACCAATGATCCTCATGAACTGATTATGTCGATCGGCACCGATATTGATATAGGAGGCACGGGGGCACACCAGGTTTCGCACTCATTTTCCAGGATAACGCCTAGGCTCTTTTTCCGAAAATGTCTTGGCGAGCTGCCCGACTCCGTTAATTTTATCAGACCTTTTGCAGTCACGGGAGCCTTAGGTGTGGGTATTCCCACACGAAGCAAGAATGTCACCACCGATCCGGATACTGGAGATACCAAGACCTTTAACCGGGGGTTCACTCTTCAGTACAGTCTTATTTATCTGCAACAGAATGTAAAAGACATCGGAATGCCATCTCCATTCAACCGCATGATCCTTAGTAGTCGAGTTCCCGATGCAGACTAACCTGAGCCAGGACAGTAAGGGACTGACTACTGGAACCATCAACCTAGGTGTGGTTTGGGCTGGGAAGTTCATGGAGTTTGGCATAGCTGCAGAACTGCCCGTCAACGCGAGATCAGGTAAAACCGTCGGAGTTCTGGGCCTGATACATTTATTTGTTGATGACCTATTCCCGAAGAGTATAGGCGGACCGATTTTTCACTAAACTAATATGCATATAATGGATACCAGGACAGCAGTAACTCTATGTTATATTGCGTTACTGCTTGTATTACCAAGTGTGTCTCATGGACATGCTTTCCCGGATCATTCAATTCCGAGGGTCGGGGAGACTATTTCGGTTCCTCCTGTGGGTGCATATATATGGTTTGATGGAGATATTGAGCCGGCCTTCAGCAAGATGACGGTCCAGGACATGAGCGGTAAACAAGTGGACCAGGGCAACAGCCGCGTTGATCCGTCTAATTCGCTCCTGCTCGAAGTCGGATTGCCTCCGCTGCCTGCCGGCACATATCGTGTCATTTGGAACGTCGTGGCAAGAGACGGACACCGGACTACCGGGGACTATACATTCACGATCAAATGAGGCCGATGATATGGATATGATTTTGCATAGCTTGATGCCCTTCATTGATCTGACCGCTCTATCCTCTTTTGTCGGCGCCGTCCTCTGCCTTTTATGGACTGCATGCCCGGTACTCGACGGCTCACCAACAAACCCATGTTTTGACCGCTGCCGTCGGTTACTATTTTTAGGCCTCATTGGGTTAAGCATTAGCAGCATAGGCATCCTCGTGCAGCGAACCATGGTGATGGCAGGTCTGGGCATCGCGGATATAATCCCTATACTGCCCACTGTTCTGTTTAGTTCTCATTACGGAACAATGTGGCTTCTGAGGGCGTCTGGTATTGTTATAGCCTGGTGTATTTGGTTGCTGGGAAGACGGCATCTGAATTCACGCATTATAACTATCCTATTGCTTGTTGGCAGCGCTGCCATTGCCTTTTCGCGAAGTGCGACAAGCCACGGTGCAGACCACGGAGACTTTAGCCTGCAGGAATTTTCAGACTGGTTCCATCTTATGGCGTCTATCTCCTGGGGAGGAGCACTCATGTCGATATCGCTTATGTTTTCTGCTTCCAGAGTTGCGGATAGCTTAGAACAGCAGCATATCGTCTCCGGCATAGCTGAGAGGTGCTACGTCCTTTTCGGCCCTGTCTTTGCCGTACTCGTCTTTACGGGGCTTTACAACGCCTGGATAGAAGTCGGGTCATTCGGGGCACTGCTGACGAATACCTACGGACGGTTACTTTTGGTCAAATTGCTTATCATTGCATATCTCACATCGAGATACATCGCCCCTCCACAGAAGGGAAAAGACGAGGCTGCATACGCCACAAAGTTTCTCAAACGGATCAAGGCTGAGGCTTTCCTGATACTGGCAATACTTTTCTGCGTCGCTCTGTTTACACAGGAAGTCCCTGCGCGCCACGCAGTCCATTTGATGCTGATGGAACGCGAACAAAAGACGCTTTCCAATTCTGGGAAAAGTACCGATATGGCCACAAGTCAACGTAATGAACGAGTCCCTGAGCAGGGGTTATTAAAGATGACAGGCAATGGGCTGTACTTTGTACAGATTGTGATCAAAGACCAAGCCCTTAGTGTTGGAGTTAATACTTTTGACATCATCGTCCGTGACAAAAAAAACAAAGAGGTAACTGGTGCGGAAATAGATGTTGTCCCCTGGATGCCAGAAATGGGGCATGGAGTATTTGATAAACCCTTAGTAAAGGAGAAGGGAGGCGGTACGTATAGCGTAGAAAATGTGATCCTTATAATGGAAGGGCAATGGGAGTTGAGGCTGAAGATAGAAAAGGATAAGGCAGAGAGCTATGTGACATTCAGTTTCCATGTCACGTAATGGAGTACAAAATAGACTCATACTTGAAATTGGTAAAAATCATGGCAAACAGCAGCCGATTTTATGGCTACATGCTGTTTGCAAAACACATTACTGGTGAAGTTGTTTGCCAAATCTGATACAGCTATACTTTATATGGCTACACGTTATCAATAAGTTAACCAGTACCGGATTAAACCGGGGCCACAAAAGGAGGATTTCATGAAGGGTATGATGAAGAGTCTTAACAAGATACTGCTATTAGGGGTTATCTTGTCGTTTGTGATGTTTGGTTCTGCGGGAGGAGAAGAGATGAAGCACAAGGGTCATGATGCATTTATGCACATGCACCATTTCCACATGCTTATGAATCACGGTATGTCAATGATGGTCGAGGGTTCTAATATGGCAATGCTTGCGCAGATGAAAATGGCACCTGGAGTCGATGAAAAGATGCTCCATCACGGACACCATATGATGAAAGAAGGCAAGGAGTTGATCATTCATGCCCTGAATGGTCCTGAGATGACAGTCATGATGAAGAAACACGCAAAGGATCCGCTAATGGACTATACTCATCAACTGGGCGAATCTATGCTCAAAGTTGCCGACATACTCGAGAAGATGTCCATGGAAGACATGTCCGCTCCTGATATGATGTCAATGCACCACATGCATATGATGGTCAACCATGCTTTGCAAATGGCTGCCGATGGTGCGAATATGGTAATGCTTGGCGAGATGGGCATGGCAGGTGCCATCGACAAAATGACCGTAGAGCACGGGAAAGATATGCTGAAGGATGCCAAGCCCATGGTAGCCGACATGATGGGCGGCAAAGAGATGATGGACATGCATGCAAAGGGAATGACTATGGAAAACCCCATGATGGCTATGTCACATCAGCATGGCGAAGCCGCCATGAAGGTGATCGACTTACTTTCCAAGATGCCTTCAGCCGGCTCCAAATAGTCTGATCGTCAGGGCAGGACTTAATGTTCCTGCCCTGACTTTTTATCATCATAGTCTATCTGCTGATAAGGAATATTTTGAGAACATCCTATATCTATCGGAATGAGGTCACTGCCATGAGAACTATTTTACTGACCATATTTCTTGTACTTTCCCCCATTGCTGTGTTTGCCGCACACACAGGTCATTCAGAGGACGGCCAACACACGAAACACTATGAGCAGAGTCTCTTCAAGATGACTGACAATGGGCTGTATTCTGTTGAGATGGTGATCAAAGATAAAGACCTGAAAGTGGGAGTTAATACTCTTGACATAATCGTCCACGATAAAAGCGACAAGGATGTGGCCGGTGCGGTAATAAAGGTCGTTCCCTGGATGCCGGAGATGGGGCATGGTGTTTTTGAGAAGCCAGTAGTCAAAGAGAGAGGCGGGGGTACTTACAGCATCGAAAACATAATCCTAATAATGGAAGGGCGCTGGGAGCTTCGACTGAAGATTAAGAATAACAATACGGAGGACAGCGTTATCTTCGATTTCCCGGATGTTATCAGATCAGCATCAATGTCGCAGGATGAACATAAAATGATGCATTCTTCCGCCCCTGCGGATGTCGATACATCAACAGCCCGCGAGTCAGTAAAGAAACTGTTCAGAGCTTCATATGCAAGCGACGTCACGCCAATTCCGGTCGGCAGAATCATCAGCTGGAAAGTAAGAGTTGAGACGGCAGATGGTAGCCCCGTAAAGAACGCAGAAGTGGTACTTAGTGGCGAAATGCCGGAACATGGGCACGGCCTTCCTACTATGCCAGAGGTAACAGAAGGCGCAATTCCAGGAGAGTATATCGTTCAAGGGTTGAAATTCAGTATGCCGGGATGGTGGGTAATGACATTTAAGGTGAAGACCCAGGACAAGGAAGACGTCATTACCTTTAACCTTATTGTGCCATAATGGGAATGTCCATATGAATACCATTAAGTATGCACAAAGATATTATCTCCTGTTAGTGCGGGTATTCATAGTAATCTTAGCGCTACCGTTTCATTCGGCATCGACATCTAGTGCTGCCTCCGAAATCAGCATTCATTCGTGGGATCAAAAGGAGATCTCTGTCATACGTTCTTTATGGATCGGTTCCCTTCCGCCCCTACCGAAAGATCCATCTAATGCCTTTGCCGATAATCCCGCAGCTATAGCGCTCGGCAAAAGATTCTTCTTCGATTCGCGTTTTAGCGGAAACCTGAAAGTATCATGCGCTACCTGCCACAGGCCAGATATGAGCTTTACCGATGACCTTCCGTTGGCTCATGGTATTGGATCAAACACAAGAAGATCGATGCCATTGTTGGGAGTTGCCTATAATACATGGTTTTTCTGGGACGGTAGAAAGGACAGCCTTTGGTCACAGGCGCTGGGTCCGCTTGAGAGCAATGTTGAGCATGGCTTTACAAGGACATCGTGTGCCTATCTGATCACCAGGAATTACCGGCACGAATATGAGGCGATTTTCGGCCAAATCCCCGACATAAAAAATGCTGTCGCTAGCCCAGCCACAAAAGATATAATTGCTCTCAAGACATGGGTATCGATGACGCCGGCGCAGCGTGATGAGGTTAATCGTATCTATGCCAATATGGGCAAGGCAATTGCCGCTTATGTCCGGACCATCGTTCCGGGGCCGTCACGATTTGACATGTATGCCAAGGCTCTTATCGACAACGATACGACCATACTTTCAAAAACGCTTACCCCTGACGAAGTGCAGGGCCTCAGGCTCTTTATCGGCAAGGCAAAATGCACAAATTGCCATAATGGCTCTCTCTTTACTAATAGCGACTTCCACAATACCGGTGTTCCTACTCCACCCAAGATGCCTCGTGATAGCGGAAGGGCTGACGGCATCAGGAAGGTACTCGCTGATGAGTTTAATTGTCTGGGCAAATACAGCGATGCCGGATCCGGGGAGTGTGCAGAACTGAGATACCTGGATACCAATACAACTAAATATTCCGGCGCCTTTAAGACACCTACATTGCGAAATATTGCACAGAGAGCTCCCTATATGCATGCCGGTCAATTCCAAACCTTGAGAGAGGTCCTCGAGTTTTACCGCAAATCGGACAGCCATGAGCTCGGTCACAGCGAATTGAGTGACAAGGAATTAGGTCAGCTTGAGGTGTTTCTCCACACCTTAAGCGGGCCTGTCATAGCAAATTAATGCGTTTATAAAGTTAAAATGTCAGGCATCACAACGACTGGAGAACATCGTGGACAATTATCCCTTCACAAATTATCCTACAGCAATATCAGACACTAACCGCTAGGATCTAAACTATGACCATCTATAATTATATTAACTTGGAAAGCGCTTTCAACTTATCAAGCAGTACTTCTTCACCGGTTCAGCTTCCCATTCTGATCTATTGCAACTCCCGCAGAGGTTCGACATCCACGAAGAATGAGTTATCTTATCGTGCTGGTGCCCGATCGTAAGGTTCTTATTACGCACGCAAGTGTACTTTCGAAATAAAAATAATATCTTGATGTTGCCGCGGAAGAATAAGTGTAGAACCTATCTCAAAATTCAAACAATGTATTATAAAGGATGTGTTTGACGGATGCTGTTGATGAGGATTTCTTTAGCTTATCATCGATTTTGCCATACTGCGGGAACGAATGACTTCCAGCAGGAAATTTTGGGCTGCTATTCCTCACAGAAGTTATTGCTCGGAGGCATCATGAATACACTGGTAGCGAGCGAAAGTCCTTAGTGGTCGGTTCTCGATAACTCCAAGTAACTATCGCTAGGGGCAACTCCTTCCGGATGTTTGTTGCACATACTAACCATGGCTATGGGAATATAGATACGCACGTTTATCTGCCAACAGGAGTTATTGAGAAATAGTAGCCTGAATACACTGAAGTGTTCAAGTGAAAATCGTTGTGAAGGCAGAATGGACATCAACTTTTAATCAGCGCCTTTGCTTGATTGACCATCAGCATCTTTCTTTGACCCGGACTCTTATTAATAAATCCCATTATTTCTGACCGGTTCTGCCCTGATAGTCTGGATCAATTTATCACTACGAGCAATATTGTATCGTGACATAGGATGGACAAGCAGCACATATCGTGATAGAATTTATCAAGCAGAATACGCTGGAGGGAATGAGCTACATAAGAGAGAGACGCAATCCAACGCAGATAATCCTAAATTAGCGTAACGGAGGTTTTTATGGGAAGAATTCTGTCCCTGCTGCTTCTTTTTGTAGTTCTTGCTGCCACTATTGTGAGCGCTGCGGATGAATCTGCCGGAAGCCTGAGAAAGAAAAAAGGAGATGTTCTCATTGAACGTCAAGGGCACATCCTAAAAGCTGAAGATGGTACTTCCGTATATCCCAATGATACCGTTAGTACAGGTGCAAACAGTTCAGTAGGAATTATTTTCGAGGATAACTCAAGAATAAGCCTTGGATCAAACTCTCGCTTGGAGTTGAAGCAATTTGTCTTTGAGCCTGCCCGACGGCAATTTTCTATGGTTAATGAGCTAATAAAGGGAACCGCCTCATTTATTTCAGGAAAGATGACAAAGCTGTCCCCGGATTCTGTTATCCTTGAGACCCCATCAGCTACAATTGGGGTCCGCGGCACTACATACCATGTTATGGTAAGAGAAGATTAATGCACGAAATACTTTATACTGCCGGTAAGAGTGGGCATGCGATGAGTTGCGGGGGAATTGTATTTGTTCTTTTGTTGCTGCTGTTTGCATCCGGATGTGCAACAATAAAGGACACCGTTGTTCTTGTTCAGGATGCTGATGGCAAGGTTGGGCAACTAACAGTTGCTAATAATGGTGGGTCTAAGACGCTTACTGTTCCAAATACAATGATAGAGGTCACCGGATCTGAAAAAAGCCCGTCTGATCCTAAACAGATAGACCAAAGTAAAATTGATGTACTCTTCGCTGAGTCCATCGATGCATGGCCTGCGGAACCGGTGATATTTCTTTTCTATTTTTTGCACAACTCAACGGATTTGGTCACCGAGTCAAAGTCTGATATTGTTGAAGTCATCTCTGCCGTCAATAAAAGAAAATTTTATGAAATAAGCATTGTGGGCCATACAGATACAACGGGTACCGATGAACACAATATGGGATTGTCAAACGCCCGCGCCGAGGCTGTCCGGGATGCACTTATCGCTCAAGGCATTCGTTCTGACCGGATTAATCTCAGATATCACGGCAAGTGGGATCCTATTGTACCAACTGGGGACAATGTGAGCGAACCACGGAATCGAGTAGTTGAAGTAGTTGTAAAATAGCACACCATAATGCGCGCTTTTCTACGATTATTTTCCTCTGTCCAGCGGATCGGCAAAGATAAGAAATATGCTTTCATTATTCTCTGCGGAATTGCTTTGACCTGTGCTGTAGCCTTTCTATATTTATTGCAGCCTGTCGTACTTTCGACGCTAGACCTGAAAATATACGATTCCATGCTCAAATCGCGTTCGGGACGCACCGGACCAGAAAGTATCGTCCTTGTCGACATAGATACTAAGAGCCTTTCAAAGTATGGACAATGGCCGTGGTCGCGATTCCTGATAGCACAGTTGGTAGAAAAACTGCATGACATGGGTGCTCTAAGTGTCGGTGTTGATATTCTGTTTGCTGAGCCCGACAGAAGTTTATTGCGCAACATACAAAAGAATGGTGCCGCCGACTTCAGCGGCACTTTGAGCACCTCTAAGGTTCCCCGACAATATATCGACAATGATGCACTGCTGGCGGATGCGCTCAGAAAGGGTCCCTCTGTGATTGCCTACCAGTTTCTATTTGATGATAGTGGCGAAAAAGGATGCGTACTCCATCCGGTCAATGTATTGCTCCGAAAAGAGCGTGATGTGCCAGATTCTGTCAGTGGACTTTTCAACCCGTCTTCTGTCGACTGCATATATGCGCCGCTAGCGGAGGCAACTCCAGCCTCTGGTTTTTTAAACATACAGCCCGATTACGATGGAATTATTCGCAGAGTCCCGCTCATAATGGAATATAATGATCGATTGTATGCCCATCTTGCTTTAGCCGTATTTCTTTCAGCATCCAAACAGGAACATCTTGTATTGACTGTCGGACAAGCAGGAACAGAACGGCTCTCACTTGACAGTGTTACTATCCCTCTTGAACCCAAAGGATTGTTTCTGATTCCATTTCACGGTTCACACGGAATATATCGGCATATCTCGGCATCTGATATTCTGAGCGGCGTGGCTGCACGTAAGGATATTGAGGGCCGCATTGTCATTACTGGAGTGGTAGCGCCTGGATTAGTGGATTTACACGCTACGCCGACCGACCCGACAATGGCTGGGATAGAGGTGATCGCTAGCGTCATCGACGCTATCTCTCAACGTGAATTTATAGTCCGCCCAAAGGCTGCTGTAGTTTATGAATTTTTTGCCATCATTTTTTTTGGGTTGCTTTCAACAATTCTTTTAGCTCGCTATAAGACTGTTGCAAATCTGATTCTATTTTTTCTTTTTACTCTGGTCGCGGTAACCCTAACAGTTTCCCTCTTCCGAAACGGAATTTATATTTCCCCACTCTATGCTGTATTAGTCTATACTTCGAACTTTTCGTTATTATCGCTTCTCGATTTCTGGCGTAATGAGAGACTGCTGAAGGAAAAAACTAGGCAACAGATAGCGACGCAGGAGGCTAAACTTCATGCAGAGGAGTTGCTTCGAAGCAGCGAACAATTATATCGCTCGTTGTTCGAAAATATGCTCAACGGCTTCGCCTATTGCCGGATGCTTTTTTCGGAAGATCAACCCCAAGACTTCTTATACCTTGCAGTAAACGACGCTTTCAAGACATTGACTGGATTGCAAGATGTCGTTGGTAAGAAGGTGACGGAGGTCATTCCGAGCATACGAGAGTCAGATCCTGAGTTATTTGAAATATGCGGTCGAGTGGCATTATCCGGGAACCCAGTGCGTTTTGAAACGTATGTGAATGCTTTACGTATGTGGTTGTCGATATCTGTGTATAGCCCCCAAAAGGAGCACTTCGTGGCAGTATTTGACGTCATCACCGAACGCAAACGGTCGGAGGAGGCATTGCGCCGCACCCAGTTTGCGGTTGATACTTCGAGAGATGCTGTTTTTCTGATAAAACATGATGCAGGCTTGGCTTATGTCAACGACGCAGCATGCCGTTCTCTCGGATATACAAAGGATGAGCTTCTTTCGCTGACCATCTTCGATTTCGATCCGGAGTTCCACAGGGATGAGTGGTATGAGTATTGGGCTCGGAACAGACATTTAGAATCCTATATGATAGAGACAGTGTATATTATGAAAAATGGACATCGTTTCCCAGTTGAAATAGCCATAAATCCTATCAAGTTCGGAGAAGAGGAATACCACTTTTATTATGCCCGCGACATCACTGCACGCAAGGAAGCCGAAAGATCTCTGCAAGAGAGCGAACTCAAATTCCGCACAGTCGTGCAAAATGCAGAAGCGATAATATTCATTTTGGACAACAATGGCGTTTTTCTTTTATCAGAGGGGCAGGCACTCGCGAAGATAGGTCTCTATCCCGGGCAAGTTGTAGGAATGTCGGCTTTTGACCTTTATAAGGACAACTCTAAAGTGCTTGAAGCAGTTAAAAGATCGCTCGGCGGCGAGTTGACTCGTATTGTCAACGTTGTTAAAGGTGTCGTCTTCGATGTTGTCTACTCACCTTATTTTGATATCGGTGGCAACCGATCTGGGGTCATAGGGATCGCGATTGATGTAACGGAACGTAAGCGGGCAGAGGAGGAAAAGGATGCACTGCAAGCGCAACTGCTACGGTCGCAGAAGTTGGAGGCGATTGGTACACTGGCAGGTGGTATATCACATGACTTTAACAATATCCTGCAGGCTATGATGGGGTATTTATCGTTGTTTCTGATGAAGGCACCGGCAGAACTTGATGTCAGCTACGTAAAGAAGGCAGAAGCAATGATAGAACATGCCGTCAGCCTGACGCGCGGCCTGTTGGCTTTCAGCCATAAACAGCAAGCCGACATGTATCAGTTCGATCTCAACAAAATGGTCGGCCAATTTCATTCACTGATAGCGCGTGTAATCGGAGAGCATATCATATTGCATGTCCGTCTCGCTCCGGCGGCGCTGAATATTCTTGGGAATCAAGGCCTTTTGGAACAAGTGCTC
>Ga0181523_10001133_pt1 | contig 28976 bp, 27 predicted proteins | sample PEATcosm2014_Bin_43_FD_119752 | JGI IMG/M metagenome (GOLD analysis project Ga0181523, IMG submission 119752) | Peatland microbial communities from MTU Mesocosm Facility, Houghton, MI, USA - PEATcosm2014_Bin05_30_metaG | ecosystem: Environmental > Terrestrial > Soil > Wetlands > Peat | place... | reverse complement strand
GTTTCCGGCACGGCCGCTTATACTCCGGCGACGCGCAGCTTTCGGCTTGACCTCAAAGGAGAAAACTTCGACCTGGCGCAAGTGCGCCAGATTCATCTGGACGAGTTGCCCGTCGAGGGCAGCGCTGACTTTACCTTGCAGGGCTCCGGAACGCTCGACGCCCCCCGGATCAACGCCGCCGTCCACGTGAGCGACCTCACGTTCGACCACGAACTCTCAGGCGCCATGGATTTCGAAGCGACCACGAAAGACGGTGAGCTCCGCATCACTGGACACTCAGATTTTCCGAAAGGCACGCTCTCTATCGACGGCAGCGTTGCCATGCACGGCGACTATCCCGCAAACATTACGGCGCAAACCGATCATGTCGATCTCGACCCCATCTGGCGCGCTTACCTCGGCCAGCAACTTACCGGGCACTCCGCCGTGAGTGGCTCGATCACTCTGCAGGGACCGCTGCGCTATCCGCGGCAGTGGACGCTGAAGGGAACCGCGACCGATCTTTTCATCGACGTGGAATACGCCAAGTTGCACAATCAGGGCCCGGTGAGCTTCACCTACGCCAACCAGAAGGCCGTCATTGCGCCCGCTCACTTGGTGGGCGAGGGAACGGATGTTACCGGCCAGGGCTCCATTGAATTCGCGGGTGCGCGGGAACTCGATATGGCGGCCGACGGGCAGGTGGACCTCAAACTGCTCAGGGGCATCGATCCGGATCTCACCGCTTCCGGTTTGATGACCGTCCATCTCACGTTAGGTGGGACGCTGAACGCGCCAGTCCCGCAAGGCAGCATCGAGATCAAGAACGGAGCTGCCAGCTATGCAGGCCTTCCCAGCGGCTTGAGCGAGATGAACGGTTCGCTGGTGTTTACCCGCGACAGCATCCATATCGTGCAACTCGCCGCGCGCACCGGCGGCGGCACGCTCGATCTGAAAGGCGATGCGACCAACTACAACCGCCAACTCAATTTCAATCTCACCGCCCTGGGCAAAGACGTGCGCCTGCGTTATCCCCCAGGCGTCAGTTCGACCGCAACCACGGAATTGCACTGGGTGGGCAATCGCTCGGCGTCCACCGTTTCCGGCGACATTCTGGTCACCAAACTCGCGGTAACTCCCGGCTTCGACTTCGGTTCCTATCTCGAACGCAGCCGGCAGTCGGTCGCTCTCGCGCCGGCCAATTCGCCGCTCTACAACGTGAAGATGGACGTAGCCGTGCGCACCGCCCCCGAGCTTCAGATGAAGACTGCCGTGGCTCGCCTGTCCGGCGATGCCAATCTGCGCTTGCGTGGCTCGCTGGCGCGGCCCAGCGTGCTCGGTCGCGCCGACATCCTTGAAGGGGATGCAAATTTTAACGGCATCAAGTTCCGCCTGGAGCGTGGCGATATTACGTTCGCGAATCCAGTCGCCATCGAGCCCCAGGTCAACCTGCAGGCCACCACCCACGTTCGCAACTACGATCTCGACGTCACGGTCACGGGCACGCCCGACCGCCTCAACGTGAACTATCGCTCCGAACCGCCCCTGCCCAAATCCGACATCATCGCGCTGCTGGCTCTCGGGCGGACCAGCGAAGAGTCGGAACAACTGCAGCAGCAGTCCGGCCAGACCGTCTTCACCGATGAAGCCTCGAACCTGATCATTAACCAGGCGATTAACTCCACGGTCAGCAGCCGCATGCAAAAACTTTTCGGCGTCAGCCGCATCAAGATCGATCCTCAGGGCCTGACCACCGAAACCAACCCTACGGCGCGGGGCCCGCAGGTCACCATCGAACAGCAGTTCGCCAATAACGTCACGCTCACCTACAGCACCAACGTCTCGCAAAGTTCGCAGCAGATCATTCAGGGCGAATACTACGTCAACCGCAACGTCTCGATCGTGGGCACGCGCGATCAGAACGGCGTGGTCAGTTTCGACGTCCGCGTGCGCCACCGCCGGAAATAAAGTATTCTCAGGGCCGGATTCCCGATCCGCCGCATGACCGCCTCTGCCGACACTTCCGGATTCTCCATCCTGCGCCAGCGCATGGTCGACTCCCAACTGCGCGCGCGCGGCATTGCCGACGAACGCGTGCTCAGTGTCATGTCAAAGGTGCCGCGCCACGAATTCGCGCTCGGCCCCGATCGCCATCAGGCGTATGAAGATCATCCTCTGCTGATTGCCCAGTGCCAGACCATCTCTCAGCCCTACATCGTCGCGCTCATGCTGGAAGCTCTGGCGCTACATTCCTCCGATCGCGTACTCGAGGTTGGCACCGGCTCCGGCTATGTGACGGCGTTGCTCGCCGAACTGGCAGCGCAGGTTTTTTCCGTGGAGCGCCACGCTGCCCTGGCCGAGCCCGCCCGCGCGCTGCTCATCCGCATGGGCTACACCAACGTGAGAGTCCTCGTGGGCGACGGAACCCTGGGCTTTCCCGAATGCGCGCCTTACGATGCGATCCTGGTTTCCGCTGGGGCCCCCGAAGTGCCGCCCGCCCTGCTCGCCCAACTAGCCGAAGGCGGACGCATGATCATGCCAGTCGGCATGCCTGATTCGCAGCAGTTACAGCTGATCCGCATGGAAAGCGGGCAGCCGAGAATCACGCTACGGGAACTCTGCCGGTTTGTTCCGCTGATTTCAGGTGAGCCGTCCAGCATGTCATCCTGAGCGAAGCTGTCATCCTGAACGAATTTGTCATCCTGAGCAAAGCGAAGGACCTATGTAGTTTGATCGCGCCACCGAATACGCTCTCGCAGGTGCTGATGACCGCGCCCTGCATTACAATCGACCTCGTGCCCGTGCTGCACAACCTGCGCGTCACCCTGGAGATGATCAAGTGGGAGCACTCCATCTTCGCGCTCCCTTTCGCGCTGTGCGGCGCCATGCTCGCGGCCGGAGGATTCCCTTCGCTGCATCAGCTGGTCTGGATCATCGTCGCCATGGTCGCCGCGCGTTCCGCCGCCATGACGTTCAACCGCTGGGCCGACGCCGCCATCGACGCCGCCAACCCGCGCACCAGCACCCGCGCCTTGCCCGCCGGGCATCTTTCTCCCGCATTCGTCGTGACGTTCGTCATCGTCTCCAGCGCGATCTTCATCTTCGCCGCGAGTCAGCTCAATCGTCTCTCGCTCCTGCTTTCTCCGGTGGCGCTGGCCGTCCTGCTGCTCTACTCCTACACGAAACGCTTGACCCGCTGGTCGCATCTCGTGCTCGGATTCGCGCTCGGCATCGCGCCCTCGGCCGCATGGATTGCCGTCAGGGGCTCGCTCGATCCTCGCATCCTGCTGCTCACCGCCGCCGTCACGTTCTGGGTGGGCGGCTTCGACGTTCTCTACGCCTGCCAGGATTTCGATTTCGACCGTCAAGCCGGGCTGCACTCCATTCCGCGCTACGTCGGCATTCCCGCCGCGCTCTGGGTCGCGCGTGCCTTTCACCTGGTCATGGTCGGTTTGCTGGTCGCTCTGCTGATCGTATTCGGCATGGGGAAGCTCGCAATGTGCGGCGTTCTGACCGTCGTCCTGCTGCTGCTCTACGAACATTCCCTGGTCCGGCCCAACGATCTGTCGAAACTCAATGCCGCGTTCTTCACCATGAATGGAGTTATCTCTGTGCTGTTCTTTGCATTCGTCGCCGGAGACTTACTGCTCCGGAAATAACTCGCCAACTGCCCACGCTTTGGGAGGATTACTCTTGTAACCACCTTTCTGGCGAACCGGGTTGCCGCCCTCTGTTTGGACCCCTAGACTCTTGAGTGCGGGCCATTCCTCGAATGCCGCGCACCGACTCGTGCCCAATCAAGCAGATCAACCGACGGGAAGTGTTATCCGCAAGGATGCAATCAGGCTCGGTCTGACGGCCGTGCTCTTTGCCGTGATCCTCGCACTGGCTCTCAACCGGGATTTCTACGCCGATTCGATGACTTCGGCCTTTCTGTCTCTGGCCCTGGCCAGCGCCCTCATCATTCTGGCGATGCTCCGCCGCTCCTGGTTCGATTTGCTGTGGGTTGCGACTGGCGCGCTTGTCCTGGCGGTGCTCGACTATCGCGTAATGGATTTTCAACCGGTATTCATGGCTGGGTTTTCGTTTGTGGGCCTGGCCGCGCTCGCGGTTCTCGGCACGCACACCATCTGGGCTGAAGGCGACGAGCGCAAGCTCCTGCTCTACGGATTTCTGCCTGCGGTTCTTTTTGTCGGTTCCGAATACATGGCGAGCACGTTGCTCGACCTCACCGAAAAACTTCATCCCAAAACGTTCGATCTCTTTCTGGTTTCCTTCGAAGGCAGCCTGCGGGTGCAGTTCAGCTTCTTGATGGGTCAGTTTTTCTGGACTCACCTGTGGGTGCGCTTCGTTTGTCTGGTCATTTATATTGCGCTTCCGCTGCCTCTCGCCTTGGTCTACGCGGCGCAGCTCCGGAAAAAAAAGGAAGCGGCTTTCGCGGTGATGCTGGCATTCCTGGTGACCGGGCCGGTGGGCGTGCTGTTCTACAACATGATGCCGGCCATCGGACCGAGAGCTCTCTTTGGAACCTCGTATCCCTTTCATCCGCCGGCCATTGCCGACATCATGCGCATGAACGTGGTGCCCATCCTGCATTCGGGTGTGCGCAACGCCATGCCGTCGCTGCACACGGCCTGGGTGTTGCTGGTGTGGTGGAACTCCAAGGGCCTGGCTCGCTGGATCCGCGCGATCGCGATGCTGTTCGTGATTCTGACGATAATGGCAACGCTGGGCACGGGCGAACATTACTTCGTCGACCTGGTTGTTGCCTTTCCGTTTTCTTTAATGGTGCAGGCCCTGTGCTGCTACACGCAGCCGTTCCGCAGCGGCGCGCGCCGCACCGCCTTCCTGTTCGGCACGTTTGGCACTCTGGTCTGGATGGCTGTGCTCAGCTTCACCGTCGGTATCTTCTGGGTTTCGCCAGTTCTACCGTGGGCAGCGATTGTCGCGACCGTCGCCCCATCCATCCTGTTCTGGAATCGCCTCATGTCCGCCGAGACCGAGCAAGAACCGTTGAAGGCGCGGGCCGCCGCGGCCGGCGCGACCGCCTAAATATCCGCAGCTTGTGATCCGACACGTTTCCCTTCCATCCCACAAGGCCCTCCGAACCCAGGGCGTTATCGTGGTTTTGAACAGAATCCTGCGATATCATCAAAGAGATGTCTGCCACGCACCGCTTTCAGCCCCACGCTTTTCAGACGGACGATCCGCGCCTGACGCCGATCCACGCCAAAGTCCTGGCCGGCGAGCGCCTCAACGCCGACGACGCCCTCGCCCTCTACCGCACCGGCGACATTCTTGCCGTGGGCTGGATGGCCAACTCCGTGCGCGAGCGCATGCATGGCGACAAGACTTATTTCAACGTCAACCGCCATATCAATCCGACCAACGTCTGCGTGGCGGCATGTCGCCTGTGCGCCTTCGGCCGCAAGAAGGACACACCTGGCGCCTACACCATGGCGCTCGATGAAGCCTTCGAGACCGCGGCTTCCGGCTACACCGAGGCGGTCACCGAATTTCACATTGTTGGCGGATTGCATCCTGACCTGCCGTTCCAGTATTTTCTCGATCTCTGCTCGGGCCTGAAGCAGCGTTTTCCGCAGGTGCATCTCAAGGCCTTCACCATGGTCGAGGTCGCGTACCTGTCGAAGCGGGCCAAGCTCTCGATTCGCGAAACTCTGGAACAACTGAAAGCTTCGGGCGTGGATTCTCTGCCGGGCGGGGGCGCTGAGATTTTCGCCGACCGCGTGCGGCACATCATCTGCGACCACAAGATTGACGGCAGCCAGTGGCTCGAAACCGCCAAACTGGCTCACCAGATCGGATTGAAGTCGAACGCCACCATGCTTTACGGCCACGTCGAAAACGACGAAGACCGCGTCGACCACCTGCTCAAGCTTCGCGCCCTGCAGGACGAAACCGGCGGCTTCCAGACGTTCATTCCGCTGGCCTTCCATCCCGACAACACGCCGCTTCAGCACTTGCCGAAAACCACCGGCATGCTCGACATCAAGCAGATTGCGGTCAGCCGCTTGGTACTCGACAACTTCCCGCACATCAAATCGTACTGGCAAATGGTGAGCGCTAAGATGGCGCAGATCTCCCTGCGCTTCGGCGCCGACGACATGGACGGTACGGTGATTGAAGAAAAGATATATCACGACGCCGGCGCGACCACTCCGCAAGGCATGCGCCGCGAAGAACTGGAGCGCCTGATCCGAGCCGCCGGCCGCGAGCCCATCGAGCGCGACACCCTCTACCGCCCGGTCACGCGCACCGAGACGTCGGTCACGGTTGCGGTGTAAGCCTGTCACTTCGCCGTTACATCCGAAATTCCCTTGTCATCCTGAGCGCAGTCCGGCGCGAGCGAAGCGAAACGCCGGCAAACGAAGGACCAGTGTAACTTGGCGGCAAACTGCATGGGTCCTTCGCTTCGCTCAGGATAACAAGGCAAGGAAGATGGTTTAGTGAGAAGACTCCGTCGTTAGTTTTCGCAGTTCTTCGGACGATGCATTCAGCAAATTCCGCAGCACCGCGACTTCGGCGGCAATTCCCGAGTGCAGCGCCGGGTCCACATCCGGAGCGAACAGCGGCGAATGGTTCGACGGCAGCGATATTCCCGCCGCCTTGGCTTGCGCGAACTTCTCCGGATCGGCCCCGCCCAGGCTGAAGTAAAAGCCGGGAACGCCCTGCTCAACGAAATAAGAAAAATCCTCTGACGGCGCAATCGGTTCGGCAGTCACGACTTTGCCTTTTCCGAGCGCCACTTCCAGCGGCGCCCGCAGCCGCTCGGCCAACGCTGGATTGTTGTAGACCAGGTCCGTGCCTTCATAGCGTTCCACCAAAGGTTCGCGAGGTGCGCCAGCCGCCGCCGCTTCAGCCTTGGCGATGCGCGCAATGGCGGCAAGAATCTGCTTGCGCACGTCCTGCTTGAAAGTCCGCACCGTCAAACCCATTTCCGCGTGGTCGGGAATAATGTTGTTCTTCATCCCCGCTTGAACGTAACCCACCGTGACCACGGCCATCTCGCCCGGCTTGACTTCGCGCGACACAATGGTTTGCAGCGAGAGGATAGTTCGCGCCGCGATCACAATAGGATCGATGGTCGTCTGCGGCGCTGCGCCGTGTCCACCCTTGCCGTAGATCGTGATGCGCACCGAATCCGCATTCGTGTTGTAAATGCCGGGAGTGATCGCGGCCATCCCCGCCGGCAGTTCGTTGCCCACGTGCAAAGCCACGGCCACGTCCGGCTTGGGAAACCGCGTGAACAATCCATCGCGAATCATCCCTTCCGCGCCGCTGATCGTCTCCTCGGCCGGTTGGCCAATCAACATCAGCGTTCCATGCCAGGTGTCTTTGCTGCGCGCCATGATCTCGGCCGTGCCCAGAATGGCCGCCATGTGCAGATCGTGGCCGCAGGCGTGCATCACCGCAACGTCGTGCCCGGCATCATCTTTCGCGCGCACTTTGCTGGCGTAGGGTAGGCCGGTTTTTTCTTCCACGGGAAGCGCATCCAGTTCCGTGCGCATCATGATGATGGGCCCCGGCCCGTTTTTCAGGATGGCGACTACACCCGTCCCGCCTACGTGTTCGGTCACTTCATACCCGGCGCTGCGCAAGCGGCCGGCCAGCTTTGCCGCGGTTTGCGTTTCGTGACCCGAAAGTTCAGGGTTCTGGTGCAGATCAAGATAGAGCGCGTGCGCGTCAGGATAAACGGTTTCCAATTCTTTCGAGGACGGAGCTTGTGCGCAGGCCACGGCGGTGAGTACTGCCAGCAGTAGAAATTTCGACCAGGTCATAGGCCCCGGATCATATCCTGCCCGCTCCGGCGCCTGCAAACCCTCCCGCACATGGTTTTCCTCTGCAACGGATTCCCGAAGGCGGTCATCCTATTCCGTAGGCTGTTCAATTCTCCGCTTGCCTTTTTTTCGCCGGGTGTACAATTCGGCTTAGAAAGCACTTGGTTGAGCACTTCGTTAGCAAGGCCGAGGCGCTATGAACGTTCACTTCAGTTACCGTCTTCACAAAATTCCCGCCGTCGAAAAAGATATCCAACATCAAATCGAAAAACTGCAGAAACGTCTGCAGGTTTTCCGTCCCGAACTCATCCATTTAAAGGGCGTGGTCGAGGAAATCTCGCCCCGCGAGGGCACCAGCGTATCGCTGAACCTGCGTCTGCCGTCGGGCCAGATGGCGGTGCAAGTCTCGGCTGCGAGCGCCGCCGCCGCGGTGAAGAGTGCGTTTGAAGATCTGCTGCAGCAGGTCAACAAGCACAAGGAAATCCTGCGCTCGTCGCATAAGTGGCAGCGTGGCAAGCGGGGCGACAGCGCCCGGCCCGGCACCGTGGTGCGGGAAGTCCCTTTCGAGCAAACCCTGGCCGCCGTTTTTCCGCCCACCATTTCCGCGGACGACGTTCGTTCCTACGTGAACGTCAATTTGTCCCGCCTCGAGCGCTTTGTCGAGCGTGAAATCTACTTTCGCGAGGAACAGGATTTGATCGCCGCGGACAGCCTCTCGAAGGAAGAAGTGATTGACGAAACCATTGCTGCCGCCCTGGGCGACGGTCAGGAAAAACCCGAACGTCTGGCCCTCGAACCCTGGCTCTATCGGCTGGCTCTGCGAGCGCTGGACGAACTCTCGCGCACCGACGAGAGCAACGGCAACGCCCGGCCTCTGGAAGACTCGGCTCGCCCGCGCAATGTGAAGGCCAGCGATGAGTCGGAACTGCAGTTTCACCAGCCCGACGAGTCCATCACCGGAGCCACGGTGATCGCCGACGCCCGCGTCGCCACGCCGGAGCAGATCATGGCCTCCGACGAACTCCTGCGGCTGATTGCCTCCTCCCTGCGCGATCTGGGCTCGGGCCCGCGCGAGGCCTTTATCCTGCACGCGCTCGAAGGCTTCAGCGTCGACGAAATTGCGGGCATTACGGGCCTCTCCGCCGAGCGCGTAGTCACCTTCGTTTCTGCCGCGCGCGATCACCTGCGCCAAGCGCCCGGGCTGGCCAAACAGTTTCCCGGCCGCTTCGTTCCGACCGGCGCCGCTTAGATCCAATCTCGATTTTCTGAGGAGGTCATCCATGACCATTACTCGCGAACAAATCCGGGAGTTAGCTGAATTTCAAGATGCAAAATCCTGCGCGGTCAGCTTTTATTTTCAACCCTCCACACCTCGCAACAAGGCGCATAAGGAAGACACCATCCTCATTAAAGACCTGGCGCGCGAAGCCCTGCGTAATCTCGAAAGCAAGCCGGGCGGCAAAGAAAAGAAAGATTGCGCCCGCGCCGATCTGGACCGCATCCTGCGCCTGTCGGGCGAACTGCGCAGCAACGGAACTCACGGCAAGGCCGTGTTCGCCTGCGCCGTGCACAAAATCTGGCACGAATATGAGGTGCCCGCCAGCCTGCCAGGCACGCAGCTTTTCGTCGACCGCCATTTTCATCTCAAGCCGCTCGCATACCTGCTGGGCGCGTTCCCGCGGCTAGGCGTGGTGCTGGTCGACCGGCACCGGGCCCGCATCTTCGATCTGCGCCTCGGCGAGTTGACCGAGCGAGAGGACCTGTTCCATCCGCAGCTCCGCCGCGGCCGCAGCGACGGTTTCGCCGGCTATGACGGAGGTCACGCTCAGCGCCGCGTCGAAGACGAGACACGCCAGCATTTCAAAAATGTGGCCGAGGCGCTGAAGGAGTTGCTGGAAAAAGGTGTGTTCGAGAAATGGATTCTCGCTTGCCTCGACTCTCACCGCTCGCTGCTTGAAGCGCAACTGCATTCCTACGTCAGTCAGTCGCTCATCGGGCGCTTTCATGCCGACCTGGGCCACGCGACTCGCGACGAGATCCGCACTCCCGCGCAGCAGATTGTCGAGCGCTGGCAAGCCGATCGCCGCCGCGAGCTCGTCGGCCAGGCGCTGAGCCTGGCGCGCAGCAACGGACGCGGCGTCACTGGATTGCGCCGCGTTTTACGTTCGCTGGAACTGGGAGAAGTGCAGACTCTGCTGCTCGGCGAAAACCTGCAGGCGCACGCCGTCGAATGTTCCGGATGCGGTCACCTCGACGCCCATCTCGTCAACGTGTGTCCAGTCTGTGGCCGGGCCACACAAGAAATGGTCGACGTCGGCGAGGCCATTCTCCCCTGGGTGATTCGCCGCGACATTGAAACGTTCTATGTGAAGGACGATCCGGAATTCGACAAGGTGGGAAACATTGCCGCGCTGCTGCGTTATCGCTCGGAAAATGTGCAGCCGATTTCCGCAACAGCAGCGGACGAACTGGGCCGGGCCGGTGCCGCGTATCCCGGCCGCCTCCGCCGTTTCGCCAGCCGCTGAGGGGCACGGCGCGAAAAAGCATGAACCACAAAGGGCACGAAGTCACACGAAGGAAGCCCATCAAGATTGAAATCCTTCGTGCACCTTCGTGTCCTTCGTGGTTAGTGCTCTTGTCGTTAGTGTCCCACAGCTGCAAGCCCTCCGGCGTGAATCCTCGCTCCAGCCCGTGATATGCTTCCCGCTTCGCCTGCAAGTCTCGCCGATGTGAGCGAACGTCAATCTTGGAGGATGCAGTGACATTCTCGCGCCGTGATTTCGTGAAGACTTCTGTGCTCGGAGCCGTTGCCGCGGGAGTAGGAGCGAACTCTGCGGTCCCAGCGGCGCTCGCCGAGAGCGGCCAGCCAGCGCACCTTTCGCCTGATTCTCCCAAGCGCCCCATCATGATCTGCGCCCACAACGGCTATGCCTATGTGGAGGGCGCTTACGCCTTCCTCAAAAGCGGCGGCGATACCCTCGATGCCGCCATCCGCGTGGTGAAAGGTCCAGAGGACGATCCCAATGACGATTCCGTCGGCCTGGGCGGGCTGCCCAACGAAGAAGGTGTGGTCGAGCTCGATGCCTGCTGCATGCATGGCCCCACTCGCCGAGCCGGTGCGGTGGGCGGCGTGCGCAACATCAAGAATGTGTCGATGGTTTCCAAAGCCGTAATGGAGCACACCGGCCACGTCATGCTGGTCGGCGAAGGCGCGGAACGATTCGCCGTGGCCGTGGGCTTTCCGCGCGAAAACCTGCTGACCGATCGCTCGCGCAAGATCTGGCTGCTGTGGAAGGAATTTAATTCCGATCGCGATTGGTGGGGACCGGGTCTGGCCAGTCCGCACTGGCAACCGCCCGCTCCTCAGTCAAAACCCCAGGCCGAGCTTTGGCAGGACCGCATTCAGCAACTGCGGCAGCGCGCCGCAGATCTCGGCATCGAGCCTGAATTTCAACTCGCGGCCGTTCGGCGCGTCTTGTTTCCGCCGACAGGCACGATTCACTGTTCGGTCCTCAACGAGAAGGGAGAAATCTCCGGCGTCACCACTACCAGCGGCCTGGCATTCAAACTGCCCGGCCGGTGCGGCGATTCACCCATCATCGGCGCCGGCTGCTATACCGATCAGGACATCGGTTCCGCTGGCGCAACTGGCAGCGGAGAAGAAAACATCAAGGTTGCCGGTGCTCACACCATCGTCGAGAACATGCGCCACGGCATGCCTCCGCAGGAAGCCGGCATCGACGCGCTCAAGCGCATCGTGCGCAACTACAACGGCGACATGAACAAAATCCGCTTCATGGATATGACCTATTACGTTTTGCGCAAAGATGGCGCGTACGCCGGCGTCTCCCTCTGGGAAGGCTATTCCGCAGGCAATCCCCACACGTTCGTAGTGCATGACGGCACGCTGCGCTCCGAAGTTGCGACTCCCCTGCTCAAGGGATATTCGCAGGAGTGGCCGCCCATGCCGATCGTTCCGGAGGAATTGAAGAAAGATTCGGAGTATCTGAAATAGAGGGCGTCCAGGGCGTCCGGCTGCCGCAATCGCCGCTTACTTACGCAGCCGCAACCACTTCACCCGCAACTCTTCATCACTCGCGATCGTGCCATCCGCGCGCTGCGTCGCCAGATTCGTAAGGTTCACGAACGCGGCATTCATGCCGTTGGCCAGCTTGCAGAACATGACCGCTTCATTGGCCGGCGAGAAGTGCACTCGATCGATGCTGTTGTGCCGCCCATATCCTTCTTGAATGATCAGGAGTATCGCAGTTTCCCCGTCCGTGAGAGCCCTTCGAGCCATAGAGATACTCCACCAGCCACGAATTTACGAAAATCTCACCTTCACATCCGGACCCTTTTCCAGATGAATGCTTTCCACGAATCGCACCTTGCCGGTGCGCAGAGTCATGATCACCGAGGATGTTCGCGTGCCCTCGCCAAAAAAACGCACGCCTTTGAGCAGCGCGCCATCGGTCACGCCGGTCGCGGCAAAAATCAATTGCTTGCCGGGAGCCAGGTCTTCCGCCTCGTAGATTCTCTTCTTGTCTTTGATGCCCATGCGCGCCAGACGCTCTTCCTGCTCCGGCTTCACCACCAGGCGCCCCAGCATGTACCCATTCAAGCAGCGAATCGCTGCGGCAGTAATTACGCCCTCGGGCGCGCCGCCCGAGCCCATGACCGCGTGCACGCCGGTGCCGATCACTGCCGCGGCGATTCCAGCCGAAAGGTCGCCATCGCCGATCAGCCGGATTCGCGCGCCGGCCGCCCGAATGTCGGCAATCAGCTTGTCGTGCCGCGGGCGGTCGAGCACGATCACGACCAGGTCCTCCACATCGCGATCCAGCCGCTTCGCAATATTTTTCAGGTTGTCGCCAACCGGTGCATCCAGGTCGACTGCATCCTTGCACGACGGCCCCACCACAATTTTTTCCATGTAGCAGTCGGGAGCGTTTAGCAATCCTCCGCGCTCGGATGCCGCCAGCACCGTAATCGCTCCCGGCGCGCCCGTGGCGCACAGATTCGTGCCTTCCAGCGGATCGACCGCGATGTCGACCTCCGGAACTTCCGTGCCGTCGGGAAACTCCGCGCCCACGCTTTCGCCGATGTAGAGCATCGGCGCCTCATCGCGTTCGCCCTCGCCGATCACGATGGTGCCGCGCATGGGGATCGTGTCCATGGTTCGCCGCATCGCCTCGGTCGCCACCTGGTCGCTGAGCTTGCGTTCGCCCTGTCCCATGGTGCGCGCTGAATCGATCGCCGCCACTTCGACTACCCGCAAGAAGCGCGAGGCCAGATCGCTCTCAATATTTTCCCCGTAAGTGCGGGCCTTGCCTTCTGGACGAGTCTGCGAACCCATCGGCTCTCTCCCCCGCGCGCTATGATGATGCGCAACGCGCCGGGTTGAGACTATAGCGCAACCGCGGCGCCAATTGCCAATTGAAAGATGAATCGAAACATGCGATATGCAGGAACGATTTTCTTCGCGCATTCTCTGATACACGCGGCGCGTACACCGTGATATTCTCCTATCCCTATCTTTGAATTGACAGTTCTGAATTGACGATGCGGAACCAACCCCATGCCTGACCCGCGCCCCCTGACTTTCCTCTGCATCACGACCTACGAGAAGGGGCAGGAATTCATGCGCGAGTGCAAGCGTCAGGGTTGCCGCGTAATTCTTCTAACTGCGGAAAAACTGCGCGACGCCGACTGGCCACGCGAATCCCTCGACGATACTTTCTACCTTCCGGCCGAGATTGCCCTTGCCGATATCGTCGGCGCGGTCACCCATCTGGCGCGCACCCACAAACTCGACCGCATCGTCGCACTCGACGAGTACGACATGGAAACCGCCGCCACGCTGCGCGAACATTTGCGTATCCCGGGCATGGGCCTCACCACCATGCGCTATTTTCGCGACAAGCTGGCCATGCGCATGCGCGCCCTCGATCGTGGCGTGCGCGTGCCGGATTTCGTGCCCGTCGTCAACCACGCCGACATTCGCTACTACCTCGATCACGTGCCCGGCCCGTGGGTGCTCAAGCCCCGCCAGGAAGCCTCCGCCATCGGCATCAAGAAAATTCACGCCGCCGCGGAACTGTGGCCCCTGCTCGAACAACTGGGCGACAAGCAGTCCGCATATCTAGTGGAGAAGTTTCTTCCCGGCGACGTTTATCACGTGGACTCAATCGTCTCCGAGAGCGATGTTGTCTTTGCCAACGTCAGCCAATACGGCAAGCCTCCCATGAACGTTGCCCAGGGCGGTGGAATCTTCACCACATTTACCGTTCCCCGCGGAAGCGCCGACGACTCCGCTTTGCGGGCGATCAACCGCGACCTAATCGCCGCTCTCGGCCTGGTGCGCGGAGTCGCGCATGCCGAGTTTATTCACGCCCACGCCGACGGCGAATTCTATTTTCTCGAATGTGCCGCGCGCGTCGGCGGAGCCTACATCAACGAGATGGTCGAGGCCGCGACCGGAATCAATCTGTGGCGCGAGTGGGCCGGCATCGAAATCGCCGGCGCCGACGGCAGCTACCGCCTGCCGCCAGTCCGCGAGGAATATGCCGGCGTGATCCTTTCCCTCGCGCGCCAGGCCGATCCGGACACTTCCGGATACAACGATCCGGAAGTGCATCTCCGCATCAAGCGCCATCACCACGCCGGCCTGGTGCTGCGGTCGCCGGATCCCCAGCGGATTCCGGCGCTGCTCGATACTTACGCCCATCGCTTCGTCGAAGAATTCCTTGCGGTCGAACCCCCCCGCGACAAGCCCACAGCCTAGCCAGTGTGGGCACGGGCGACCCGCCCGTGCTTTTGCATGCAGCGGTGAAAAGTGGACCGCGTGGGATTCTGAGCCAGGGCGAAGGCTTCCCCACGCCGCAAATGCTGTCTGCTACTATTTTGCCCATGACCACCCCGACCAGCGACCACGCCGCATCGGCGGACCACACCGCGGCCGAGCGCCCGGAACGCAAAGAGCCGACGTATCTGTTCACGGAAAAACACGTGGCCGACAAGAGCGAAATCGCGCGCCGCTTTCTCGAAACCCGCGCCCGCCTCAACGCCAGCGTCGACAAAGCCAATAATTTTCTGGTGAAACGCTTCTACAACATCGACCACAACACTTACATGGAAGGCGCGCTCCCGGCCAAAACGAAAGAGCTGATGGGGCTGGCGGCCTCGACCTGTTTGCGCTGTGACGACTGCATCTACTATCACGCCATCCAAGCCTTTCGCCTGGGCGTGACCCGCGCCGAACAGGAAGAGTCGCTCAACGTCGCTCTGGTGGTCGGCGGCAGCATCGTGGTTCCGCACCTGCGCCGCGCGTATGAGTTGCTGGAAGAGATGTACGGCTGAATGCAGTGAGCGGTTCCGAGATGTGGAGAAGGCCCCAGTCCCGCTGGCGCGGGGTGGATAACTTTACTAATCCTGGCTCCGACGCTGTCGCAGCGCTGAAGCTGTGAAACTGACGACAATCAGCGCAATCCCGCCCACCACTTCCAGCCGCTGCGGCCTTCGCAAACCTTCCCACACCACATCCGGAGGCCAGGAGACTCCTGCGTCGCGCAACGCGTCCAAGCAGGCGAGGACGCCCGACAGGAATCCCACCGCAGTCGCGACTCGCCGTTTTTTGTCTGGAGTCATCGGTGCAGCCTCAGGTTCTGGAAGTCGATCTAGAAGAACACTTCCGGTGATACCTTAAAACGGCGACTTAGCCTGCGGATGTGCTCCGCGTTCAGTTTCCGTTTTCCGCCAATCACCTCAGACGCCACGCTGGGTGTTCCGAAAACATCCAGCAAGTCTTTCTGCTTCAGATTGTTTGCCTGCATCAGTTCGTTCAATACGTCGATCGGGCTGGCAGCCTTGAGGGCGTAGTGTTTCTCTTCGAAATCTTCGATGAGCAGCGTGAGCAGTTCCGCCACCCGCCGCTCGGCGGCGCTCATGCGGCTGCCCTTGCGGTCCAGTTCTTCGAGCATCGCGATGTGGCGCTCGTTTTCCGCCTCACTGCGAATGACGCGGGGCAAAGTCGTGGTCAGCAGGGAAGCGTATTCCGATCTGGCAGCGCTTGCACTCATCGTTTCCACCCTCCCCGGTCATACCCGGCATGTGTTAGAACGTGGCGGATATAAATTCGCCCGGCGGTGTAATTGATCTCCGCGATCAGCCGGTACTGGTTTCCCTTGATGTTGAAAACGGTCCACTTGCCAACGGAGTCAGCGCTCGAAAAAGTCTTTCGAACGTCTCCCAGACTCTTCCAGGCTGCTTTCTTTGCAATGCGAAACCACGCGTCCAGGGGCCCTACGAGGTCAGCGTGCTGCTCAGCGGCTTCCTTAAGTCTCTTGCGGCTTATGACGTGCATGCCGCTACTCCTGCCGAGTTCGCAATATGCGAATATTGTACTTCGCAAAATGCGAAGATGTCAATGAATCATCTGCCACAGTTGCGAGCGCTCAAAACGCGTCAATTCCCGTCACACTCTGGCCGATGATCAGCGAGTGCACGTCGTGCGTGCCTTCATAAGTCTTCACCGACTCCAGGTTCATCATGTGGCGCATGATCGGATAATCATCGGCCACGCCGTTCGCGCCGAGTATGTCGCGCGACAGGCGGGCGCACTCCAGGGCCATCCAAACGTTGTTCCGCTTTGCCATCGAAATATGCTGATGCTCCACTTTGCCCGCGTCTTTCAGCCGTCCTACCTGTAGCACGAGTAGTTGAGCTTTTGTGATTTCGCTGATCATCCAGGTCAGCTTGTCCTGCACCAGTTGATGCGAGGCGATGGGTTGATCGCGCCACTGCTTGCGCAGCAGCGAATATTGCAGCGCGCAGTCGTAGCATGACATGGCCGCGCCCAGCGCGCCCCACGCGATCCCGTAGCGGGCTTGATTCAAACACATCAAAGGCGATTTCAGGCCGCCCGTCTTGGGCAGCAGATTCGCCTCCGGCACACGCACATCCTGCAGCGATAGCCCCGACGTCACCGAGGCGCGCAGTGACCACTTGCCGTGAATGTCGTCGGCCTTGAATCCCGGCCGGTCGGTTTCGACCAGAAAGCCGCGAATCTTGTCATTCTCGTTCTCGACCTTGGCCCAGATAATCGCAATGTCGGCGATGCTGCCAGACGTAATCCACATCTTCTCGCCATTGATCACGTACTCGTTGCCGACTTTCTTGGCGCGGGTGCGCATGCCTCCGGGGTTCGATCCGAAATCCGGCTCAGTCAGCCCGAAGCAGCCCAGCTTTTCGCCCTTCTGCATCGCGGGCAGCCACGTCTGCTTCTGCTCTTCCGTGCCGAATTCGTAAATCGGATACATGCACAACCCCGACTGCACGCTCACAAAGCTGCGCACGCCGGAGTCGCCGCGCTCCAGTTCCTGCGTCATCAGGCCGTATTCCACGTTGCCCATCCCGGCGCAGCCATAGCCTTTCAGCGACGCGCCAAAAAATCCCAGGTCAGCCATGGGCTTGACCAGTTCGCGCGGAAAGCGCCCGGCGCGATTGCATTCCTCGATGATGGGAATCAAATTGTCTTCAATGAACTGGCGGGTGGTATCGCGCACCAGCCGCTCGTCGTCAGTCAACAGGGAATCGTACTGGATGAAATCGACACCGCGAAATTTGATGGCAGGCATGATGAATCTCCTGATGAAAGTAGCTCCCCAAGGACCGGGCGGTCGCCGCAGGGCAAACACATGACGGTAGCAGGGGCGCGGGACAGCGGTCAACGGGACAACGAACGGAAGGTCTTCAACAGAACGGAAGTCAAGTTCGGTGTATGCTGTTTGCGGACTTTTCCCAGTTTTAAATCGATTCAGTAAGCAGTGGCAGCTTCGAGATCTGCCGCTGAAATCGCGGAGGCATCATGGCATCGAAAGTGGGGCACCGTTTTCTTACAGCTTCTGTTGTGATGGGCCTTCTTCTGCTATCGGCAAGCGTGGCTATGGCGCAGAAAGTCACCGTTGACGCCGACCCCGCCCATGTGGTCAACACCTTCAGCCCTGTCCGCGCGCTGGGCGCAGCGATCGACCGCCTGCGCACCGGCACTCCCGACCACTTGCTGAAAGATCCGCTGCTGCACGAAATCCTCGGCGCGGGATGGCAGACCGTGACCTATCGCCAGAACACCGAACTGATGGTCGAGGCGTGGCACTGGAATCCGGCAGGGAACTGGAGCAACGCCGACAGGCAGGAAGGGTATTTCGTAGGCAACGGAGAACCGACCGCCGAAATGATCCATAGTTCGTGGGCTGCGCCGCTGCCGCATCGCGGGTTCAGCCGCGGCGACGGCAACGGCTGGTCGCGCCTCACCGATGGCGATCTCAAGTCCTACTGGAAAAGCAATCCCTACCTGACCAAAGCCTTCACCGGCGAAGATGATTCGCTGCATCCGCAGTGGGTCATGATCGATCTGGGCAGCAAGATCGACATGAACGCCATCCGCATCGCCTGGGCCGATCCCTACGCCACGCACTACTCCGTGCAATTCTGGACTGGCGAACTCGAGCCCTTCTATGACGGCACCACCAAAGGCACATGGCAGACGTTTCCCCTAGGCAACGTCACCGAGGGCAAGGGCGGCACGGTCACGCTGAAACTGGTCGACTGGACGATTCCCGTGCGCTACATCCGCATCTGGATGACTGAATCTTCCAATACCTGCGACAGTCACGGTTCAGCCGACAAGCGCAATTGCGTGGGCTATGCCATCAACGAACTCTACGCCGGATCGCTGTCGGCCGACGGCTCCTTCAACGACTACGTCACCCATTTTCCCAGCCGCGATCAGACCGTGACCTGGCCGTCGTCGGTCGATCCCTGGCATGCGGCCACGGATCTCGATCAATCCCGCGGCGATCAAGTCGGCTTCGACTTTTTCATGACTTGTGGCGTCACCCGCGGCCTTCCGACCATGGTGCCGATCGCCATGCTCTACGCCACGCCTGAAGATGCGGCCCACGAAATCGCCTATCTCTACAAGCGCCACTATCCCATTTCATATGTCGAGATGGGCGAAGAGGCCGACGGCCAGCACATGCTGCCCGAAGACTACGGCGCGTTGTACATACAATTCGCCACGGCAATTCACAAGCTCGTGCCGGAAGCGAAACTCGGAGGTCCGCCGTTCGAAGGAACCTTCGGTGATGTCGAAGTCTGGCCCGATGCCAACGGAAAAGTTTCCTGGCTGGGCCGCTTCGTCGATTACCTGAAAGCCCACGGACGCCTCAACGATCTCACGTTTTTTTCCTTTGAGCACTATCCGTATCAGGACAAGCCCACATACTCTTGGGCTGATCTTTATCCCGAGCCCGGCTACGTCAGCCACATCGTCCAAGTCTGGAAAGACAACGGTCTGCCGCCAAATATTCCGTTCTTCATGACCGAAGGCAACATCGGAGGCGGCGCGCCGCCATCGACCGTGAAGAGCGGGCTGTGGCTCGCGGACTACGTCGGCAGCATGATGAGCGAGGGCGCGGGCGCGACTTACTATTTCCATTACATGCCATACCCCAGAGAAATGGGTGGCTTCGGGAATTTTTTGTGGATCGACGCGGACTATAAAGTTCTGGGCTATCCGCCGCAGTATCTGGCGGCGCAACTCATCACCAAAGAGTGGGTGCAGCCCATCGACGCGCCGCACAAGCAGTTCAAGGCAGAAAGCGATGTCAACGACGCCGCCGGAAACGTTCTGGTCACGGCCTACGCCGTCGAGCGCCCCGACGGCCAGTGGTCGCTGATGCTAGTTAACCGCGACCAGCACAACGATCACGCCGTCAAAGTCGCATTCACCGGCGCGGCCGGCAAGGGATCCGAGAAGACGGGGTCCGAGAAAAAAGACCGCCATTTTTCAGGCCAAGTCGACCGCATCACTTTCGGCTCCAACGAATATCAGTGGCACCGTGAAGGAGCAGGCGGCCACGCCGACCCGGACGGCCCGCCCTCCAAATCGACAGTGACAGTGTCAGTGACTGGCGGCGCGGATGCGCTCTACCAGCTTCCGAGGGCGTCGATCACTGTCCTGCGGGGAAAGATCGGTGAGTGACCAGCAGTCCGGTTAGCGTGGCCGTGCTCGTCGCTTCGTGCTACGATTTGCGCTGGTAAAGGGGGCAGCCATGGCGTTACCCGATATCAGCGCCCGATTTCTCTTTCGGCAATGGACCCAGGGCAACTTCTCCTACAAAGAAGCTTCCGGCGAACTTGGAGTACCTGGCAAGGTAGCCACCCATCGCATCGTGGCCGACCAGCGCGCCACATCCAGCGGTACGGGTGAGCACGCCGGGCACTTGATCGGCATTCAATTCGGCGCGCCCGGCGACCTGCGCAATCTCGGCCTGCAGAATGCCAACATGAATACCTTCGCGCCCAAGGCCTTGCAACCAGCGTTTCAGGGCCATGGAGGCAGCTATTACGACCTCGAGTCGCGCTGGACCGAGCAACTTCAACAAGGTTCCAAAATCAGGGTTACGGTGAGAGACAAATACCGCAAGGGCGAGAGTCGCCCGTTCTCTCGGTGGGTGCAATGGATCGAAACCAAACCTGGCGCACATCCGGGCCCGGCGCAGGAACTGGAATTCGGAAATTTCAGCTCGCCGCAGCAGCGGGCGGCGAATCAGTGAATTCCCAGGCAGTTCCAAAACCGCAGCAGCGGTCGTAATTGGCTTGAAGTCGAATCGTACCGGACTTGGGGCCGGGGCCAGCCAAGGTGCCACCGATCGCCGTTATGTGGCCCGATTCGGAGACTGAAGAGTGACAAATGAGCTTCGCGCCTTTTATCCAACTCGATTTTCTCTACGCCGCAGCGTGTCGCGGGTACCTGCCGGTGATCTTACGGATGAACCCGTGCACACCATGCAATCCCGGGTGGGGCAGGAACATGTACGGGCATTCTCCCGGCACCACTGCAATTCCGCGCTCCCGGCAGAAGGCGACCGCCTGGTCGCTCACCGCTCCCGACCCGGCGGCCCGGTACATCCACACGCGCTTGATTCCGGCCGCAGCACAATCGCTCACGACCACCTCTGTAACTCCCGGCGAGGTCAGTAGCAGCACTCCGTCCACCGCCGGTTGGATGTCCTGCACGCGGGCGAAGCAGCGCCGCCCCTCGACCTCGGGCACCCTCGGGTTTACTGGAACCATATCGTACCCGCGACCAACCAGCTCTTTGAACAACATCACGCTGAAGTCGCGAGGGTTCCGCGAGACTCCCACCATCGCAATTCGTTTCTGAGCCAGGAAGTTGTGAATCGCTTCCAGCGATGCTTTTGGAATAGCCATTTTCCCCTCCCGCGCAACCCCGGACGTTTGCCGATAGCCCTGCGCTTCAATCCGCAATCTCAAGTGGCCGCCGACCGTTGACCTTGAGTCATCTCTTCGTATCAGATCGCGCGAAAAACGTCAGTGATCGCAGGCACGTCGTTCCCGTGGCGCCTGCCAACCCATGTTTTGGAAGTTTGTGCGAACAGGTGATTCCTGGAATGCCGGTTAGCCTTTGAGTTTCGGAATCCAGCGCGGCACCGATCGCCGGTATTCCTCATACGATTCGCCGAACTGCCGCCGCAGCGTGGGCTCTTCATAGAAGACGACAAACAGCTGCACCGGAACCCAGAAGAACGCTGCATACCCCAGCAGCACCGCCGACCGGAACGTCACGGCCTCGCCCAGCAGCACCATGAACACGCCAATGTACATCGGATTGCGCACGTAGCGGTGCAGGGCGGTCGTGACCAGAAACTTTGTGGGAGCGATGGGCGCCGGGGTGCCCAGTCCGCGCACCGCGAACTCCCAGGCGCAGCGGAAATAAATTGCCGCTCCCGCCACAAAGATGACAACGCCGACCCACATCATCGGCCCACGCTCCGGCCTCGGGAGTCCATCCACTAGCAAGGACGGAATCAGAACGGTGACCGTCCCCGGCACCAGGATCGTGAAACAAAACCGTCTGCAGGATGGGTCCGATCGCACGCGTCATAGCCAGGTCAGAGCCGTCGCCGCAAGACAGCCGACCCCACCTTACTGTAAAATCAATGGCGAAGGAAGAGAACCAAGAGGCAGCTTCAGAGTCTTCCCCAGTGGATCACCGGCAGTTCTGGATTTCGAAAACATCCCATCCACAGCATCCGCGCCAGAACCAGGCGGATCGCGCTGCGCAAATTTTGATGCAAATATCGATTTTGATACAAATATCAAACGAATCAGGAGACATCCAATATGGCCATCGGCGCCAAGATCGCAAAAACGGCTGACCGCAAGAAGATCATGGACACCACCAAGAGCACAGATTGCCCGAAATGCGGCAAGACCACCCGCATCGTCAAGCGCGTCAAAGACCGCGAACGGGGCGTCCCCGGCGGAGTCTACATCTCCTGCTCAGCGTGTGAGTTCTTCGAGAAGCTGTAAAGCTGCTTACCGATTAGGATAGTCTTGGATCAACGGCAGAACCGCTGCAAATCAGGCGGAGGCGGCGCCGGAATCACGTCGAACTCGCCCGGCCAGCCGGTGCATCCATGGGCGGTGACGCTCCGCGCAACGCTGCGTTCCATCGCGCGAGCTTTGGACTTCGCTTGTTCCACTTGATTGGTTCCCAACTCCGCCTCAAGCGCCTGCAGGTCGTTGGCGACGCGGCGATTGCCGGCATCATTGCTCACCAGCATCCAGACATAGGCCTCAAAATTGTCCTGCGCAACCCCCTGCCCGTCCCGCAGCAACCTTGCCAGTTGCTCTTGCGCCTGCGGCAGACCTTGTTGTGCAGCCTTGCCAAACCACGCGGCGGCATTGGGATAGTCCTGACGCTCGAGTTTGACCTTGCCCAGCAGATATTCGCCGAATGGATCGCCATGGTCCGCGGCGCTCTGCAAGAAGACGCTCGCGTCATTGAGATCCCGGCCTGGTATTGACCCGGCATAGATGATTCGGCCCGCCAGCCATTGCGCCAATGGATCGTCCTGCTGCGCCGCTTTCTTGTACCAGTCAAGCGCCTCTCGCGCATTGACTGGAGTGGCGCGTCCGGTTTCAAAAAGATATCCCAGCACCACCTGCGCTGGAGCGAAGCCCAGTTCTGCAGAACGGTGGAAGGATTCGACCGCTTTCAGATCACTGCGCGTCACGCCGCTGCCCATCAGAGCATTCATCCCTTGTTCAAACAGCTGTGGAGCGTTCGCACCAGCCGTCTGCGCGCTGCTGGATGCGCTGGCGAGAGCAAAACCAATCGCGAGGATTGTCAGTGCGCGGATTCTCATTTTGTTCTCCCTAGACGAGGCGCCAGATTGGGTGCTGGACGAGCAATCGAAACCAACACAATTCAGACCGACCAAACCATGGTGACCGTGCTCGCGAGGCAAGTCAACGTCACTTCAGACTGTGGTCTGCGGGGGTTTAATGTTCCGGAGCAGCAGTTCGCGGAACTCGCTCTGTTGTTCGGCGGTGAAGGCGCGCTTAGGAATGGGCACGTAGATCCGCGGCTGCGGCAGAATCACGAACACCGATTTGTTTTCCCCCCACGCTACATAAGCCGACCACGCGACTCTTGAATCGGCGTGCGCGGACTGAATGTAGAGACCGGTGTCGGAGGTTTCAATCGTGATAGGCGTTTGGGCCGTTGGGGTGTTGCGATATTGCTGGCGCGCTGACAGCCAAGGAGCGCCCAGCATAAAGGCGAACCAAATCACCGCAAATGCAAAGGGCGCCGCCCAGATCTTGAGCATCTCGGAACCCGGCCGAACAAGCGGCAGAAGTAAAGAAAGGAGGATTGTCAGGCCCACCAGGAAATATGCGCAGCGCAACAACCATCGCCGCCACGTCTTGAGACTCCGCCACGCCAGCAATCCCTGATGATAGTCCTTCGGAGTGAGTTGAAAGGTGATTCGCACGGTCCGCAGATTATAGCGATGTTAACACCGGCGCCTACCCGCTGATTTGCCCCAGAATCGCCCGCGCTTCCGCCGCCGGATCGGCTGCCTCGGTGATTGGCCGCCCGACCACGATGTAGCTCGCCCCCGCCGCGATCGCTTGCGCCGGAGTCACAACCCGCACCTGATCGCCGACTGCGCTGCCCGCAGGCCGTACACCCGGAGTCACGATGGCGAATCCGTCCCCTAGTTCGGCGCGCAGCGTCGAAGCTTCCCGCGCCGAGGCGACCACTCCCTGGCATCCATTCGCCAGCGCGATAGTAGCCAGGCGCACCACGCTGTCCTCAACCGTGCCCCGAACTCCAATCTTTTCCAAGTCATTCCCGTCCATGCTGGTGAGCACGGTGACCGCGAGCACGACTAGCTCCGGACGAGCCTTGGCCGCGTCCACCGCCGCACGCAGCATCTTGCCGCTGCCCGACGCATGCACGGTCAGCATGCTCACGCCCAGCTTCGCAGCCTCCGTCACTGCAGCACCCACGGTGGTCGGAATGTCGTGGTACTTCAGGTCAAGAAACACGCGCCGTCCCGAGGCCACCAGATCGCGCACCACCTGCGGCCCTTCCGCCGTATAGAGCTGCATGCCGACTTTATAGGTCAGCGCGGAGTCTCCCACCGCTGCCACAATCTTCTGCGCCGCAGCCGCGGTCGACACATCCAACGCAACGATGAGCCGCTGGCGCGGATCACCGTTGCGCAAATCTTCACTGCGGTAGCTTAGGCCACCGTGCGGTACGCTGGGTGATGTTGTGGGCATCCCAGCCAGTTTATGAGTTTTACGGGAGTTTGGCTACCGGAGGATGGTTTACTGCGACCGTCTGGTAAACGGGCTTGGCTGGGCTGAGTTTAGCCTGGCTGTTGTGTGCCGCACTGGTGTGGACCAGACTCGCGTCGACCAGATCCAGCCGTACGCGCTGCAGTCCACGCGCCTTGAATTGCAGCGCCTGGGCAGCTCCATACGACAGGTCGATAATCCGCCCTGGAACGATCGGTCCCCGGTCGTTGACCCGGACCACCACGGCCCGGCCATTGCGCAGGTTCGTGACCCGCACATAGCTTCCCATGGGAAGGGTCAGGTGAGCGGCCGTCATGTCGTACATGTCGTACGGCTCGCCGCTGGCCGTGGGCTTTCCGTGGAAGATCTGGCCGTACCAGGACGCTGTCCCAACTTGATACGGTTTGGTCTTGACGACCTGTTGGCGGACTTCGGGTTTACCCTGAACAGAACTAACTGGAGCCGCTGTCGCCTCCGAGATGTTCGGTCCCTGAGCCGCTCCCAGGCCGACGACCCACAATGCGATCGTCAGTCCACGAGCTATACATCTTCGCATTCAGTTCTCCTCGCATACTCAAAAGTGCCCTTGGCCTTTAGGCTGGTGTTTCACTGCAGTTTGTAGATGCTATCGGCCTGCCAAATCCCTGTCAAGGCGAATAGGCCCCTCGGCCGATGACCTCCTAGTTATCGATGTCTTACGTAACCTATTGGTAATTTAGGCACATCCGCGTAAGGCCCTTTATTTCAGGAAGGTTACGCATTTACTATAGAGTAAATAGCACGGAAGGGAAGGCAAGGTAGAATTTACAACTCTATTGGAATCAATTACTTACGGTCTTGACTCCGCCAAGCTGCATGGAATCATGTACTTGCAGGGTTGACTCCGAAGTCAGCCCCGAACTTTTTTTCTTGGCGGTTGGCCCCGAAAGTAACTTCCAAGTTCTGCCGATGTGAGATGCTGGGCCCTGAACCGCGGTACTATCGATTCGCTGGCGGAATTGCTGGAACGAAAGTCCATGTCCGAAAAACCACCTATCGTACTCACCATTGCGGGGTTCGATCCTACGTCCGGGGCCGGCATCACTGCCGACATTAAGACCATTGCCGCCCACGGCTGCTACGGCGTGGCTTGCATCACGGCCATGACCGTTCAGTCCACCGCCGGGGTGAAGCGGGTAGAGGCCACCGATCCAGCCCTGCTTTCTGACACCCTCGAGGAGCTGGCCGCCGACCTCGACATTGCCGCCGTTCACATTGGAATGCTGGCATCGGCCAAGGTCGTCAAAGCCGTAGCCGACTTCCTTTCCCGCCCGCCCGGAAGCCGCCCCCTCGATCGTACAACCAACGACCGCCCGGCGAACCGGCCCGGCAAGGCGCGTCTGCCCAATATCGTGCTCGATCCCATCCTCAAATCCTCTTCCGGCGCCGATCTGCTGGACGCCGCCGGAACCGGGCTGATGATCGAACGCCTGCTCCCTCTAGCCGACGTAATCACTCCCAACGTCGACGAAGCCGCCGCCATTACCGGGCTCAAGGTCACGGATTTGGACGAAATGAAAGCCGCCGCCGCCAAACTGCACCAGATGGGCGCCTCCGCCCTCGTTATCACCGGCGGGCACCTCGACAAAGCCATCGACCTGCTGAGCTTCATCCGGCAAGGTGAGGAAGAAAAGAATGGAGCCCCGGACGCCTCGTCCGAGGGGAACGCTCCTAGTCCACCGGAGCAGGAAGTCTTCAAAGCCGAGCGCCAACGCTCCAACTCAACCCACGGCACCGGCTGCGCCTTCGCCACCGCCATGGCCTGCCACCTGGCTCTCGATCGCGGATTGGCCGAAGCCGCCCTGCTGGCCAAGACCTACGTCACCGCTGCCATTGCCAACGGACATCCTCTGGGCCGGGGTACAGGTCCAGTTCACCACCTCTACAGAATGGGCCAACAGCGCCGTGCCGCAGGTTCGGGAAGCAACGAATCGTAGCAGTCCGAAATCAGGTCAGGTGGAAGAGAGTGCGCGTGGAAGAGTGCGCGTGGAAAGAGTGCGCGTGGGAGAGCGGAGCTTTAGCGCCGCGTTGAGCGAGCAAAAGTATGTGGGCTTTAGCCCCTGTGGGGTAGATCGTTACGACTATTCGTCCCCAGCCAGAGTTACTCGCCGTCGCGCCCCGAAGGTTTCTTCAGCAGAATTCCCGCCACGAACGCTGCCGTAGCCGCCAGCAGCCATTCCGCCCGGTAGAACTGAATGGCCTGCCAATCCACAAAAGTCTTGGCCGTAAGCAGTCCCACCAGCAACGCGCCCGCAACGCATCCCAGGCCGATCATGAAGGCGATGAGCGCTGCCGTCGACAGGCCCATCCAGCTCTGGATCTCGTGGAAGTGCAGGTATCGCAGCCAGGCAGGGAACTGGATCCTGCTCCAGACGGCGCTCCACGTCTTTCTTGAGGTCAATCCCGCGACCAGGGACGACATCCGCGCGACGCAATGTTCCCAAAGTCTAGCAATTACGGCCGCATCGGCCCTTGCAGTCGGGCTGATGGCTTCGCGCCGGCGCCCCCCGCAGGTATGGCAAAAGCGCGAACCCAGCAGAAACTCGCTGCTGCAGCGCGGGCAGGTCTCGGCCATGGCGGGCACGGCTTCGCGCACGACAATTTCGTCAATTTCGTCCGCCGCCATCGGCGACGGTGGACGCCAGAATTCCTGCTGCGTGTCTTGCACAACTTCCGACATTGGGTTATGTCCTACGGCGAAAACCTTAAGCTCCTCTTCGCATTCCAACCACCAAAGCCCACCCTGACCCTAAGTGGCGCAGCCGCAAATACTTGCAATTCCGTCGAATCCGTCGCACCAGCGCCGCGCAAGCAATAATTACGCGCGCCAGCGAGTAAAGATGCACCAGTTACGAAAGCCCTTGGACTTCGCTCACCCGCCCTGACGAACCCTTTGAGCGATACAGCTCCGTGATCGCAAGCCTGGATCCAACCAGTCTGGATCTGCATCCGAACGAAAGCGTCACTCGGTCCCCAGAGCTCCATTCTGCGGACCGGGTGTCGCTTGCCGGTACGAGTCTGCCCCAGCCTGCAGCAGTCTGGTGACTGCGCCGATTATAAGTTCGCAGGCTGCCGGAAACAGTTAGCGTCGAGGGCACGTAGATGACTTTCTTGGTTCAGACGGCGTGGTGGCACAGGGCTGGGCTCACATCGCTTGGTTTCCCGAAGACCTTAGTGAGCCTTCGTGTCTTTGTATCTTCCTAGCTTCGTGGGTGACGCTTTTCTCTTTCGCTTTCAGCTGTGCATCGAGCGCAGCCCGACTTTGGTTTAGACTAAAGGACAATCGATTCCGTGACGGCACAAACGAACACCCTCTGGACCAAGCTGAAGCCCCGCACCCGGGCGCTCCTGATCCTGCTGTGCCTACTGATCGCGTCGCGCATTCCCGCCTCGAGCCAGTCGCAACCCGCCACTGATGCTCCCCACGGCGTCCCGCACGATCCCCAGACTGACGCCGCCTTCGATGATTTCTATAACATGCAATACGACCGCGCCACCGCGGAGCTTGAGAAAATCCTCGACAAACATCCCAACGATCCCTTTGCCGTCAACCATCTGTTGACCGTCGTGCTCATGCACGACCTCTACGACACCGGAGCCATGAACACCGGCGACTATGCCAATGACAGCTTCATTGGCCGCGCCCCCCGCTCTACCGATACCAAGATCAAGGACCGCATCAAGCAGTTGGCCCGCCGCGCCCAGGATCTCGAAGAGCAGGAACTCAAAAAGAACCCGCAGGACGTGAACGCCCTCTACTGCCGCGGCGTCACCCGCGCCCAGTTCTCGGTGTATACGGGCCTCGTGGAGCGCGCATGGTTTTCCGCCCTGCGCAACGCGGTTGGGGCGCGCCACGATCACGAACGCGTGCTCGAACTCGATCCCACCTACATCGACGCAAAAATGGTCGTCGGCACCCACAACTACGTGATCGGCCGCCTGCCCTGGAGCGTGAAAGTAGCTGCGGCCCTGGCCGGGTTAAGTGGATCGGCGGAGAAAGGTCTCGACTATCTTCGCGAGGTCGCCAAGAGCGACGGCGAGAACTCCGTCGACGCCAAAGTCGTGCTCAGCCTGTTTCTCCGCCGCGAGCACCAATATGACGAGGCCATCGGCTACATGAACGATCTCTCGGTCAAGTTTCCGGGAAATCACTTATTCCCCACCGAGGTCGCCAACCTGGAGCGCGCCGCGGGACGTCTCGACGATGCCGAGGCCATGTATCGCAAAGTCTGGCAGACTGGCCGCGAAGGCAAGTACGGTAAACTGCATTACGAACTCGCCGCCTGGGGACTCGGAGAGTTGCTGCGCGCCAAGAAAGACGTGGCCGGCGCTGCCGCGGCCTACGACTCGGTCAACGAAGCTCCCAACCCCGATCCCGACGTCCTGCAAAAAGCCAATCTGGCCGCGGGAGAAATGTACGACCTGCTGCAGAAGCGCGACCTGGCCATGAAGAAATATGAAACCGTGCTCGCCGGCAAC
>Ga0181523_10001128_pt1 | contig 28997 bp, 22 predicted proteins | sample PEATcosm2014_Bin_43_FD_119752 | JGI IMG/M metagenome (GOLD analysis project Ga0181523, IMG submission 119752) | Peatland microbial communities from MTU Mesocosm Facility, Houghton, MI, USA - PEATcosm2014_Bin05_30_metaG | ecosystem: Environmental > Terrestrial > Soil > Wetlands > Peat | place... | reverse complement strand
GTGGTCATCGTCAACTACGAGTCCGGCGAGGCGCTCACCCGCTGTGCGGAGGGACTGTGGGCCGAGGGCGTTGCCGAGCTGGTGGTGGTGGACAACGGGTCGACCGACGGATCACTGGCCGCGCTCCGGCGGCACCTGCCCGACGTGGAGGTGCTGGTCACCGGTCGCAACCTCGGGTACGGGGCGGCTGCCAACCGGGGTGTTGCAGCCACCTCGGCGCCCTTGGTGCTGGTCTGCAACCCCGACCTGGAGGTGTGTCCCGGCGCACTGGGCGTCCTCGTCGGGGTGGTGAAGGGCGACCCCGGGTGCGCGCTCGTCGGCCCCCTCATCCGCACCCCCGCCGGAGTGCGCTACCCGTCGGCCCGCCAGTTCCCCTCGATGGTCGACGCCGCCGGGCATGCCCTGTTCGGCATCTTCGCCCCGGACAACCGGTTCACCCGTGCGTACCAACAAGAGGAGCTCCACCAGGAGAAGCTCGCGGGCGCCGACCCAGGGCCCCGAGCGGTCGACTGGGTGTCGGGAGCGTGCTTTCTGGTGAGGCGGTCCGCATTCGAACAGGTGGGCGGCTTCGACGAGGCCTACTTCATGTACGCCGAGGACGTCGACCTCTGTTGGCGCCTCGGGCGAGCCGGTTGGAGGGTGGCCTACGCTGCCGACGCCGAGGTCACCCACCTACAGGGCGTCTCCACCGACCGGCATCCCTACCGGATGATCTACGAGCACCACCGCTCCCTCCTGCGGTTTGCCGTGCGATCATCGGAAGGATGGCGCCGGGCGCTGCTTCCCCTGGTGGTACTCGGGATCGGGGCCCGGACCTGCCTGGCCTGCCTGGCCCGGTTCACCCGATCCCGACCGGCCGCGATCGGGGCACCTGGCGACAGGCTGTAGGGTGTCGACCGATCATGGCGAGCAACTCGACGGGCAAATGGGTGGAGCGCGCTGCGACCACCGGCGGCGGGCGGACCTATCGCGGCCAGAGGCCGGTGAACTGGTACGCCAGCCTGATGGTGATCTGCGTCGTCGGCCTGCTGCTGGTCGGGTTCAGCCGCTACCAGCGGACCCACCAGACAGCGTCGTCCACAGGACCGCCGACCACGCAGCAGACCTGGTTCGCGGCGCTTGGCATCGACATCTGCGGGACGATCAAGCCCAACCTCCCGGCAAGTACCAACGGCGCCACCACCGGTTTCACGGCCAACGGCAACGGGGTCCTGACCATTGAGCCCAAGAACAGCTCCGAGTCCGGCGCGAACGCCATACTGGGGAAGTTCGTGAGTGGGTACAAGGGCCTGGAGCTGACGTCCTCCACGCTCCAGTACCCGGGTACGGCAGCCCTCAACAACGGCGAGGTGTGCCCCAAGGGATCGCCCGACGCCGGTAAGCCCGGAGTGGTGATCGTCAACAGCTGGCCCAACTTCGAGTCCAAGAGCAAGGGAACCCAGCCGAGCGGTCAACCACAGGATCTCCTGTTCTCCAACGGACAGCTCATCACCATGGCCTTCGTCCCGGTCAATGCGACGATCCCGAAGCCGCCCGGCAACGTGATCAGCAGCCTGATCAGCGCAGTGGAGCAGGGGACGTCCGCCACCACCTCGACGACGGCGCCGACACTGTCCACCACCTCGACCTCAGCGCCCGTGCCGTCCACCACCTCGACCACGGCCGGCTCCACCACCCCGACAACCAAGTGAGAGCGGTCGTCCTGGTAGGCGGCGCGGGCACGCGCCTCCGGCCGCTGACCCTCACCACGCCGAAGCAGATGCTCCCCATCGTGGAGCAACCGATGATCGAGCGGGTGCTCGGCCACCTGGCCCATCACGGGATCGAGGACGCCGTGCTCTCGCTCGGCTATCGCCCCGACGCCTTTTTCGACGCCTACCCCGATGGCACGATCGCCGGCGTGCGTTCGCACTATGCGGTGGAGGCGAGCCCGCTTGACACCGCCGGGGCGATTCGATTCGCTGCGGAGCACGGGGGCATCAACGAGACCTTCGTCGTCGTCAACGGCGACGTGCTCACCGACGCCGACATCTCCGCCCTGGTCGCCTTCCATCGCCTCCGCGGCGCAGAGGCGACCATCGGGCTCACCCCGGTCGACGATCCGAGTGCATTCGGTGTCGTGCCCACCGACGAACAGGGGAAGGTGGAGGCCTTCATCGAGAAGCCGCCACGCGACGAAGCCCCTACCAACCTGATCAACGCCGGCCTCTATGTGCTCGAGCCATCGGTGCTCCAGCGCATCCGAAAGGATGCCCGCGTCTCGATCGAACGCGAGACGTTTCCCTCCCTGGTGGGGGACGGAACGCTCTTCGCCCTGCCCTCCGACGCCTACTGGCTGGACACAGGCACCCCGGACGCCTACCTCCGGGCCCATCGGGACCTCCTCCTCGGACGCCGGGCCGGACCTCCCGCGCCCGGGGCCGAAACCGACCTTTCGATCGGCCCGGGAGTGTGGCGCATCGGGGACGTCGACGTACGGAGCGAGTCTGTTGCCCGGTCGCTGTTCGGCCGCGGAGCATCGGTGGCCGCCAACGCCGTCGTCGGGGAGTCGGTGGTGGGTGCCGGAGCGGTCGTCGAAGAGGGGGCGTCGGTCGTCGCCTCGGTGCTCCTGAGCGGTGCGCGAGTCGCCTCGAGGGCTTCTGTAGAAGGGTCGATCATCGGCCCGGGAGCGATCATCGGCCAACGGTGCACCGTCCATGCGATCTCTGTGATCGGCGCCGGCGCGGTGACCGCCTCGGGAACGGTCATCGACGGCGAACGCGTCGCAGCGGGGCACTGACCGTGCGAATGCTGGTGACCGGAGGGGCGGGGTTCATCGGCTCAACCCTGGTGGACCGCCTGTTGGCCGAAGGCCATGCCGTGGATGTGATCGACGACCTGTCCAAGGGGTCGCTGGCCAATCTGGCCGAGGCCCGGTCCTCGGCCGGCCACCAGCTGACCGTTCACCATGTCGACGTCCGCTCTGCCGAGGTCGTGGACCTGATGGCACGGCGGCGCCCCCAAGTGGTGTTCCACCTCGCCGCACAGGCCGACGTCCGGGTGTCGGTAGCCGATCCGGTATTCGACGCCGACGTCAACGTGCTGGGGACCCTCCGGGTCCTCGAGGGTGCCCGGCTGTGCCGGGCATCACGGGTGGTCTTCGCCGCCAGCGGGGGAACCCTGTACGGCGAGACGGACCCATCGGAGCTTCCTCTGAAGGAGTCGCTGCCCCAGCGACCGCTGTCCCCCTACGGGGTGTCGAAGAAGGCGGCGATCGACTACCTGGTGGCCTACCGCTCACTGCACTCACTGGAGTTCTCGACCCTGGCCCTCGCCAATGTGTACGGGCCCCGCCAGGATCCCCACGGCGAGGCGGGCGTGGTGGCGATCTTCGCCGAGAAGCTGCTGAGGGGCCAACCGGTGACGATCTTCGGCGACGGGGAGCAGACCCGTGACTTCGTCTACGTCGACGACGTGGTGGACGCCTTCGTGCGAGGTGCGACCAAGGGCGGCGGCCTGGTCTGCAACATCGGCACCGGCAAGGAGACCTCGGTGAACCAACTCTTCGGTGAGATGGCCACCCAGGCCGGCGTGGACCCCCGGGCCGACTTCCAGCCCTCGCGGGCCGGGGAGCTGATGCGGAGCTGTCTCGACCCGACACGGGCCGGTATCCAACTGGGATGGAGGTCGTGGACGGAGCTGGGCACGGGCACCGCCGCCGTCCTCGAGTTCGCGCGCCGGCGGCTCGACGCCGGCGACGAGGGTGGCCGAGCGGTCGATCGACCCGCAGAAGGGCCGTGACCGGCGCGGCAGGCGACCGGTGGAGCACGCCCGCCTGAGGCTCCGATCTGGCCGGGGCGGGTCCCGCGCCGGAAGCGCCCCCCGGAGGCACTAACCTGGGCAGGTCCTGGTGCGCGTACTTGGCGGCAGGCCATCTCCCGAGGCACCCACCCGTGCCTACCCCTGTCGCACGAAAGCGCCTCCATGCCCCCCTCGCAACCCTCATTCGCCGACCTCGGCGTGCCCTCCGACATCGTCGCCGCGCTCAACCGCACGTCGATCACCGAACCGTTCCCCATCCAGTGCATGACCATCCCCGACGCCCTGGCGGGCCGGGACGTGTGCGGGAAGGCGCCCACCGGCTCGGGCAAGACGCTGGCCTTCGGGATCGGGGCCGTGGCCCGCCTGACCGGCAAGGCCTCCCGACCCAGACACCCCCGCGTGCTGGTGCTCACCCCCACCCGGGAGCTGGCCGCCCAGGTGGCCTCCGAGCTCCAGGTGCTGGCCACCCCGCGCAACCTCCGGGTGGACTCGTTCTACGGCGGCGTGGGCTACGGCCCCCAGCTGAAGGCGCTGTCCCGCGGCGTCGACGTGGCAGTGGCGTGCCCCGGCCGCCTGGGCGACCTCCTCGAGCGGGGGAGCATCCGCCTCGACGGCATCGAGATCGTCATCATCGACGAGGCCGATCGGATGGCCGACATGGGGTTCCTCCCCGACGTCCGTCGCATCCTCGACCTGACGCCTGCCAACCGCCAGACGCTCCTGTTCTCGGCGACGCTCGACGGTGACATCGACGTGCTGGTCCGCCGTTACCAGCACGATCCGGCCCGCCACGAGCTCGAGGTGGACGAGGACGATGCCAGTGCGGCCGTGCACCTGTTCTGGAGGGTCTCCTCCGGCGACCGGGTCGAGACGACGGCGGACATCGCAGCGGCCTCCGGCCCGACCATCGTCTTCTGCCGCACCAAGCACAGTACGGATCGCATCGCCCGGCAGTTGGAGCAGCGGGGCGTCCGCGCCGCCGCCATCCACGGCGACCGGAGCCAGAAGCAACGGGAGAAGGCGCTCGAGTCGTTCATCCGCGGCTCGGTCGATGCGCTGGTGGCCACCGACGTGGCCGCCCGGGGAATCCACGTCGACGGGGTGAACGCCGTCGTCCACTTCGATCCGCCGGCGGACTCCAAGGACTACGTGCACCGTTCGGGCCGGACCGCACGGGCCGGAGCCACCGGCGTGGTGGTCAGCCTGGTGACCCCGGACAAGACCGGTGCGGTCAAGAAGCTCCAGCGGGACCTCGGGGTCCCCATCGGCACGACGACGCACGACCTCTCGGCCATCAAGGCGGTCATCGGCGATCCGCCGAAGCGCCGGCCCGGTACCGAGCTGGGTGCATCCCACCACGCGGCCGGCGGACGTGACGGTGCCGGGCCACGACCGGAGCGCCACGAGCGGCACAAAAAGCCGTGGAAGGCACGTCGCCCGGCGGCGCGGAGCAACGGTTCGGCGGTCGCCGGATCGACTGCCGGCAAGTGGTCCAACGACCGGAAGCCCTCGGGCAACGGCGCATCCTCGGATCACGCAGGCGCCCAGAAGAAGAAGCACAACGGATCGGACACCTTGGACCGGTCCGGAAAGCCCGGTGGCGCTGGCAGACCCGACAAACGGGGACGGCCGGCAACCTCGGGCAGGCCCGGCCCGGGATCCTCGTCAGGCCGCAACGGGCACTCGGCCGGCGGACAGGGCGGCAGCAGTTCGAACGGACAGCGCCGCGGCCCGGTGGCGGCCAAGTCGAACACCGGTGGGTCGGGTCGCGGCGGCCGGGGCCGCTGATCCGCACAGCGGAGCGGGCCACGAGCGGCGGCTGCCCCGCCGGGCCCGCCCCGGGCGATCCCGACCATCTACAGTCGTGGGCATGGCACCTCACACCAGACCGACCGTGACCATCCCCGACGGTCCTCCCCCCGCCGACCTCATGATCGAGGACCTCGAGATCGGGGACGGCACCGAAGCGGTGGCCGGCCTGCCGGTTGCCGTCCACTACGTGGGGGTGTCGTGGTCGAACGGCAAGGAGTTCGACTCGTCCTGGAGCCGCAACGAGCTCTTCTCCTTCACCCTCGGCGCCGGCCACGTGATCTCCGGGTGGGACCGGGGTGTCGCCGGCATGAAGGTGGGTGGGCGCCGCCGCTTGACCATTCCGCCCGACCTCGGGTATGGCGAGCGGGGAGCGGGAGGAGCCATCGGCCCGAACGAGACGCTGGTGTTCGTGGTCGACCTGTTCGGGGTGGGCTGAGCAGGACGTGCCATCGGAGCCGCGGGGGTTGCCCGACGATGATCGTCGCTGGACGCCCACCTCCGGCTACCGCCGCCTCGGACCCAGGCTCGACCCGTGGCTGATGAGCGCGTCCCAGGGCCGCATCATCGCCCGCCTCTAGGGACTGCCGACCCTCCTCCACACGACCGCCTGGGGCGGCACCCGACCCGCGCCCACCTGGGTGATCCCCTGCCCGATGCGATCGGCCGTGCCTCGCTCTATGGTTTGGAGATGGCCCCGATCACGCCCTGCCTCTGGTTCGACGGTGACGCTGATGCCGCTGTCGACCAGTACATAGCCATCTTCCCCAACTCGAGGCGGCTCATGGGCAGTACCGTCGACCCAGATACACCAGGGGCGGAGGGTTCGACCCTGGTGGTGAGTTTCGAGCTCGACGGACGTCCGTTCATGGCGCTCAACGGCGGGCCGGCATTCCACTTCACACCGGCCGTCTCCTTCGTCGTCAACTGTGAAACGCAGGTCCAGGTCGACTTCTACTGGGACCGGCTCGTCGACGGGGGCGAGCCTTCGCAGTGCGGTTGGCTCACCGACCGCTTCGGGGTGTCGTGGCAGATCGTGCCCGACCGGCTGGGCGAGCTGATGAGCGATCCCGATCCTGAGCGCTCCCACCGGGTGATGCAGGCCATGTTGAAGATGGTCAAGCTCGACATCGCCCAACTGGAGGCCGCCGCGGCAGGTGACTGAGCACTCGCCATCGGGTGACACTGATCTCACAGACTAAGCACAGCTGGATCACAGATTCGGGGGGCATCATCTTCCTGTGGATGACGTGACTGAGCCCCCGAATCTCACCGGAGATGGATCTGACCAGCCGACCGATGTCGGGGTCCGAACGGCATCTACCCCGTCGACCGCCGAAGTCCCGACCGGGACGCCGAACGCCCCCCCGCCCTACGGCTACGCACCGGCTCCTGGCTACGGTCCTCCTCCTGGGCACGGGCCGCCGCCGGGGTATGTGTGGGCCGGATGGCCTGAGCCCGGAGGATCTGCTCCTTCCCCGGGTGCCTCTGGGAGCGGCATCTCCAGGGCCGTGCACAGAGCCACCGTGGCTTGGATCGTGGCCGGAGTGCTCGCACTGACCGTGGTCGGTTTGTCGATCGCCCTGGCATCGGAAAGCTCGAACACGGTCCGGGTCCAAGCACCGTTCGGTCGTTTCGGCCCGAATTCCGGGAGGCCATTCGGTGGCCCGGGTTCCTTCGGAGGGAACGCCGGGAGTCTGGGTGTCATCGGAACGGTCGCCACCGCAGGCACGGGCAGTTTCACCGTGACAGACCGAAGCGGTCAGACCGTCACCATCGATGAGCAGTCATCGACCACCTACTCCAGCGGAACGGCGAGCACCTCGGCGAGCGCAGTCGTGACAGGGGCCAGGGTCGTGGTGCAGGGGTCGCGAAGTGGGAACACGGTGACGGCCACACGAGTGGTCGTGTTGCCCGCCGGGGGATTCGGACTCGGTTCTTCGGGTTGAGGGCTTCGGATTCGGGTCTTCGAGTCAAGCACCCCTCCGTCCGCGGGCGGGCTGAAGCTTCATCCCGTGGTGATGACCCCCCTGCAGTAGGCTCGGGTGAACACAGAATCTGCCCGTCCGATCGAGGGGACATTGAGAGCGCACCCAAAGCTTCGCCCAGGCGTCGTCGGGCTCGTGGCGGCCATTGGCGCAGCGATGCTCTTGGCGGCGTGCAGTTCGTCACCGTCCTCGTCACCGTCCTCGAGCACTGCACCGGCGACGAGCCCGACGACGGCCTCCTCTGTATCGTCGACCACGGTTGCGTCGACGACAACGACCTCTGCCACCACGGCAAACTTCAACTCCTGCTCGGTGGTCACCCAGGCTGAGGCGGCCAGCGCGCTCGGGCAGTCCGTGACACCGGGGGTCCTCGGCAACGCGACCGTCGAAGGGGGCCTTGCCTGCGTCTTCTATGGTCCGTCTTCGCCCACTCCCACCACTCCGAACGTCGCCCAGACCGACTCGGTCCGGGCGGTGGTGGTCAAAGGCTCCGACGCAGTGACCTGGTACAACAACTACAAGTCCTCGCCCGAGGTCCGTGCCCAGCCGGTCACCGGCTATGGCGATCAGGCCTTCTACGATGGATACGCCTCGCTGAGCGTCCTCAAGGGTGACTCCTACCTGAGGGTCGCCGTTGCCCCGGCCGGCGCAGCGCCGTCCCTTTCCGCCGAGGAGCAGCTCGCCACCGCCATCCTGCCGAACCTGTAGTCGGAGACGGCCCTGGCCGGCTTCGTCCGGCGCTCCAGGTCTCCCTAGCCCCCAGGTGGCGGTGCTTGCCCTGCAGGTGGGGAACCGCGGTCCGACCCGGGCGGGACCTGGTAGCCCAGCACGACCGCTCGCTGCCAGTACTCGTCCGCAGTGATGTCGCCTCGGGCGAATCGCATTCGCAACTCGTTGAGCGCCGGGTCGACTGCTGTCCAACGCTGCCTGTCCGTCCCGGTCGGGGTGATGTGGCCGGGTGAAGTCCGCCACATCCGCACCACGGTGACTATTCCGAGCACCAGGAGTGCAACGAGCAGTGCGACGATGAGGATGGCGACGACGGGATGGCCGTGGTGTGGCGAAGCAAACATGGGTACTCCTTGCCGAAGCAGTCGACACGGCAATGAAAGCACACCCATCTGCCGCGTCCGGTGCACTCCGATGGTCCGTCACGAAAAGGTGGGGCGTAACCGGTCCGGGCGCTCTTCGTGTGTCTACGCTCCGGTGACATGGACGACGCCTGGCATAGCGGCCATGTCCTGAGGCAAGGAGCTCCACTCGTTCCCGAGGAAGCGTCCACGCGGCAGGGCGCCGGCGACATCGACAGAACGGTCCACGATCGCTGCATCGGCGTCGATTCGGACCGGATGATCACAGGTCGACAGGAGCTGGTTGATGCCAGGGGCCTTGCTCCGTTGCCTGTGATTGCCCTCGGGCGCGGGGTCAGTCTCTGGGATCCGCAATTCGTAGCCATGAAGAGCGAGATGGCGCTCGAACGTCGGCCGGGTCACGCCGAACGATTCCTCGTGCCGCCCGAACCCCATCGTCGTGAGCACTTTCGACGGGGCCATCACCGGGCCACCATCCACGGAGGCGGTCGAGGGGGTGTCGGACCCCAGAAGATCTGCTCCGTCCGGCGATCTTCGACGACGTCCGGGGCCTCCTTGCCAGCAGCTTGCCGACGACCCCTGAGCACTCGGAGCCCCCGGTCTCCGGATCCCCTCAGCGGAACAGGTCCTCACCCGGCGGCCGGATGATCTCCGCTGCCACCGAAGCTGTCCGCAGCCATCGGGGATCGACCCCGCGCACCACCGCAGCGGGGATGCCCCGGTCCTTCCCCATCACCAGGTCGGCGGCACCGGCCAGCTCGTCAGCGATACAGACCTCGGTGGCCTCGAGCACCCGGCCGGTGGCGTCGGCCGTGCCGCGCAGGTCGACCACCCCGGCGATGCCGGCGATGCCGATGGCCACGTCGGTGACGCCCTGCCTCCAGGTCCGGCCGAACGTGTCCGAGATGACGACCCCGACCGACACCCGGTGCCGGTGCTCGAGCGCCTCGCGGATGCGGCGCGCCGACCGGTCAGGGTCGAGGGGCAGGAGGGCCGCTGTCCCGGCCTCGACGTTGGAAAGGTCCACCCCGGCGTTGGCGCAGACGAACCCGTGCCTGGTTTCGGTGATCAACAGGTCGCCGCGCCGACGGATGATCCGCACCGACTCGCTCTCGACCAGGGCCCGCTTGGCGTCGGCATCGTCCGGGTCGATGGCGACCAGCCGGCCCTCGGCCTTCGACACCACCTTCTGGGTCACCACCAGGACGTCCCCGTCGGCGATGCCGGCGGGGACCGGCGACTCCTCGTCATGGGGGCCGCACAACAGGTCGGCCAACAGGGCGGCGAGGTCGTCCCCCGGGCGGATCTCCTCCAGGCCGACCACCGGGAAGACGGTCAGGGCCGCCGACCGGCCCGTGGCCGAAGGCGCCCCACGGTCGGCCGCCTCAGCCGACGGCATCGAGGACCATCCGGGACAGGGCCGCCGACCGTGCCAAGGAAGACATGATGGTAGGGACCACGACGCAGCGGACCCCTTCGGCCTCGACGTCGGCGGCCGACGCGGCATCGGACTCGTCGATGACCAGGGTGCCCATCCAGGACGCGTACCACCTGGCCACTCCCACCACCGATGACTCGAATCCCATCTCCCGCAGCAGCCGATCGGCAGGCCCTTTGAGGGCGGCCCCGGCGATGATGGGGGAGACCCCGATGATCCGCTCCCTCCGGTTCTGCAACTTCTCGAGGACGCCGGGCACGGCCAACAGGGGGTCGATGGACACGACCGGATTGGACGGGCAGACCACGATGGTCTCCGCCCGGACGATGGCCTCCAGCACCCCGGGGCCGGGTCGGGCCTGCTCTGCCCCTTCGAAACGCACCCCGGACACGGCGACATCGTGCCGCATCTTCACGAAGTACTCCTGGAAGCCGACCTCCGGCCCGTCGACCAGCTGCAACCGGGTGCGGAGCGGGTCGTCGGTGACCGGAACGACGTCGACCTCCACACCCCATGCCCGGGCCAGCTCCCCGGTGACCTTCCCGAGGGTTGCGCCTTCGTGGAGGCGCTGGGTCCGGTAGCAGTGGGTGGCGAGGTCCTGGTCGCCGAGGTTGAACCAGGTGACCCCGCCCAGGTGCCCGAGCGATTTCATGACCCGCCAGGTCTCGCCGGCCAGACCCCACCCGGTGTCGGGGTTGATGGCATCGGCGAGCGTGTAGACCACCGTGTCCAGGTCGGGTGAGATGTGCAGGCCGTGGAGCACGGTGTCGTCGCCTGTGTTGACGATGGCGGTGATGTCGGTGGGAGGGACCACCTCGACCATCCCCCGCAGCATGCGGGCGGCCCCGACGCCTCCGGCCAGGGCCGTGATCATGGGCACCGAGCGGCGCCGGACAAGTCCGTTCCGGATCTCACCGGGCACCGGGCCGTCGCCGTCGCCGTCCCCCTTGGCACGGCGCCGCTCGTCGAGGAGAGGGGAGCGACCATCGGGGCAGGCTACCCGTCCCGTCCCGTGGCGTCGCCGTGGTTCCGGTTCGGCCCGGCGAATGTGCAAGGCTCGCTGCGTGCCGCCGGAGCGACCCGCTACCTCCGACCAGGACCGGCTGTCCGTCGCATTCGACGCCACTCCGTTGCTCGGTCGGCCGACCGGTGTCGGTGCGTTCTGCGCCGGCGCCCTGGCCGGCCTCTCCGCTCGGGCGGACGTGGAGGTGTCGGCGTTCGCCGTCAGTTGGCGGCGACGCAAAGGGATCGACGGCCTGGTGCCGCCCGGGGTCCCCACCGGGCAGCGCCCCATGCCGGCGCGCCCCCTCCACTGGGCCTGGGGGCGCGGGCCCCGTCCGCCGGTCGAGTGGTTCATCGGCCGCCACGACGTCGTCCACGGGTCCAACTTCGTGGTCCCTCCGACCGCACGCGCGGCGCGCGTCGTGACGGTCCACGACCTGACCGTCGTGCTGTACCCGGACCTGTGCGATCCACCCACCCTGGCGTACCCGGACATCGTCCGGCGTGCGGTCTCCGAGGGTGCGTGGGTGCACACCCCGTCGCAGTTCGTGGCGGACCAGGTGGTCGCCGAGTGGAAGGTCGACCCCGAGCGAGTGAGGGCCGTGCACCACGGGATCCCGCCCCTCCCACTCGGCGCAGCCGCCGACCCGCCGTTTGCGTTGCCGGGCGGATGTTCCCGCTACCTGCTGGCCATCGGCACCATCGAGCCCCGTAAGGACTACCCGCTGTTGGTGTCCGCGTTCACGTCGCTCGCTGCCACCCATCCCGATGTGGCGCTGGTGGTGGTGGGTAGCGACGGGTGGGGCGCGGACGCATTCCGTGCCGCGGCTGCGGCATCGGCCGCCCGAACCCGGATCGTCCGTCCCGGCTACCTTGACGGACCGGCCCTGGCCGCCGCCCTTCGCGGTGCCGCCGTCCTGGCCTACCCGTCGATCTACGAAGGGTTCGGGTTCCCGCCGCTCCAGGCCATGGCGGCCGGGGTCCCCGTCGTGGCCACCGCGGCGGGCGCCGTACCCGAGGTGGTCGGTGACGGCGCCATGCTGGTCGATCCCGGTGACGGCGACGGGTTGGCCGGCGCCCTCAGCCAGGTGCTGATGGGCGGCCCCGGCATCGACGACCTGACGGCACGCGGCGAGCTCCGCAGCCGCCGGTTCAGCTGGGAGGCATGCGCCGACGGGTTGGCGGCGCTCTACCGGGACGCCCGTGATGCCGGCCCGGGGAGAACGCAATGACGGATCGCATGGCGCTGCTGATAGTGGTGGAGCAACTGAGGCGGCCGGCATCGGGGGGTATCGGCACCTACGTGCACGGACTGCTGCAAGGCCTCCGTTCGCTCGGGCCCGACGAACGACCGGACATCGAACTGCTGGCCAGTCGACCGAGCGGGGGGCGCCACGGGCCTGATCCGCTGGCCGGGCTGGGCTATCCGCTCCACAGCTCCCGGCTTCCCGGGCCGCTCCTGACCCGTGGCTGGGATCACGGCGTCCTCCGGGTGCCGCCCGGCTTCGACGTGGTCCACGCCGTCTCATTGGCCACCCTCGAGCCGGGCCGGGCCGCCCTGGTGGTCACCGTGCACGACCTGCTGTGGCGGCGGGTGCCCTCCGCCTACCCGACCCGTGGGCGCATCTGGCACGAGGCTGCGCTGCGCCGCGCCCTGGCGCGTGCCCAAGCCTTCATCGTGCCTGCCGACGTCGTCGCCGACGATCTGTGCCGCGCCGGGGCGCGGCGGGACACCATCACCGTGATCCCCATGGGGTCGGACCACCTGCCTCCCCCCGACCGGGCCGCCGCCGGTGCGTTGCTCGCCCGGCTGGGCATCGTCGGCCCGTTCCTGCTCAGCGTGGGGACCCTGGAGCCGCGCAAGAACCTGGAGCGGCTGGTCGAGGCCTACGGGCGCATCCGGGCTTCGCTCCCCGAGCCGTGGCCCCTGGTGCTGGTCGGTCCGTCCGGTTGGGGGGAGCAGATCCGACCTCAGCCGGGTGTGGTCCTGGTCGGACTCGTCACCGCTCCGGAGCTCTCTGCGCTCTATGCGATGGCGCGGCTGCTCGCCTACGTCCCCCTCGTCGAAGGGTTCGGGCTCCCGCCGGTCGAGGCCATGGCGTCCGGCACCCCAGTGCTGGCCAGCCCGCTGCCCAGCACCGCCGGCGCCGCACTCGAGATCGACCCCCTCGACACCGCGTCGATCGCGGAGGGCATGCTCCGTGTGGCCACCGACGAGGTCCTGCGCAGCGAACTCACCGGACGGGGCGCGGAGCGCTCGGCCGAGCTGAGCTGGTCCTCGATCGCCCGCCGACACCTCACCGTCTGGGAGGGTGCGCGGGACTCCTCCTCCGGGACCCGCCGTGGCTGACAAGCGCATGCGCCTCTCCCTCGACGTGACCGCGGTACCTGCACAGCCGGTGGGAGCCGGCCAGTACACCCTGCAGCTGGCCGGGGCCCTGGCCGCACGAACCGACGTCGATCTGGTGCTGGTCAGCCGGCGGGCCGACCAGGTCCGCTGGCGCACGGTCGCCCCGACGACCCGGCTGGTCGCCGCGGCACCGGGGACGAGGCCCCTCCGGCTGGCCTGGGAGCAACTGCGCCTGGCTGCGCTGCTGGACCGGCTGTCGGTCGAGGTCCACCACGGCCCGCACTACACCATGCCCGAGCGGTCGCGGGTGCCGGCTGTGGTCACTGTGCACGACATGAGCTTCTTCGAAGCTCCCCAGTGGCATGAGCGGTCCAAGGTGCTGCTGTTCAAACGGGCGATCAGGGTGGCGGCCCACCGCGCTGCAGCGGTGGTCTGCCCCAGCCGGGTCACCGCCGAGGAACTCGCCCGCTGGTGCCGGGTGGACGCAGAGGTCTTCGTGGCCCCCCACGGCGTCGACGCCGTGCGGTTCCGGCCGGAAGAGCCCGCCCCCGGGGCCGACGCCGAATCCCTGGCGCGGCTCGATCCGCGGCTGGTCCAGGACCGTCCGTTCCTGCTCTTCGTGGGGACGCTCGAGCCGCGGAAGGACGTCCCCGCCCTGGTCGGTGCGTTCGCCCGCGTCGCCGGCCGCCACCCCGACGCCCTGTTGGTGGTGGCCGGAGGCAGGGGATGGGGCGCCGACGAGGTCGATCGGGCGGTCGACTCCTCGGGCCTGGGTTCCCGCATCGTGCGGACCGGCTACGTCGCCGACGAGGACGTCCCCGCTCTCTTCCGGTCGGCCACGGCGGCGGTCTACCCGGCGCTCTACGAAGGGTTCGGCCTTCCCGCCCTGGAGGCTCTGGCCTGTGGGGTGCCATTGGTCACCACCTCGGGCACGGCGATGGAGGAGGTGGCCGGTCCGGCAGCGGTGCTCGTAGAGCCCGGTGACCGCGCCGGCCTCGCCGACGCCCTCGATGCGATGCTCGACGGCGTGGGCAGCCAAGGCGACTCGTCCGGGGTGGATCGGCGCCGACGGGGATTCGACATCGTCGCCGATCACACCTGGGAGGCGAGCGCCCGGCGGCACATGGCGGCCTACCGGTTCGCGTCGGGCGACCCGGCGCCCACCGGGGGCGTTGGCCCCGGCTCGCAGCCAGTAGGGTGATCCGTCGTGCGCTCCCTGATCACCGGCGGTAGCGGCTTCGTGGGCCAGTGGCTGGCCAGCCATCTCCGTGAGCTGGGCGACGACGTCATCTCCATCGACCGGGAAGTCGAGATCACCGACCCGGTCGCCCTGCTGGCCGCCCTCACCGATGCGGCCCCCGTGGCCATCTACCACCTGGCCGCCCTGACCCACGTCGGGCAGTCGTGGGACGAGCCCCTCCGGGTACTGGAGGTCAATGTCATCGGAACCGGGGCCCTGCTGGCGGCAGCACGCCAATGCGGCTCCGAACCGCGGGTCCTGGTGACCAGTTCAGCCGAGGTCTACGGAGCCGTCACCGACCCCGACCTCCTGCCCCTGCGCGAGGACTCGCCGACCGCCCCGCTCACCCCGTACGCAGCGAGCAAGCTGGCCGCCGAGGCAGTGGTCGCCCAGGCCCACCTCGGACACGGGCAGCACGTGATCACCGTGCGTCCGTTCAACCACATCGGACCAGGGCAGACCCCGAACTTCGCCGTGCCGGCACTGGCCAGGCGCATCGTGGCGGCCGAGCGGAGCGGAGCGGGCACCATCCCGGTGGGGAACCTCTCGGCCCGCCGCGACTTCACCGACGTGCGTGACGTGGTGAGGGCCTATCGGCTGTTGATCGAGTCCGGCCGCCCCGGGGCCGTGTACAACGTCTGCTCGGGTCGTGACATCTCGATCAGGGAGATCGCCGACGGGCTGCTCGGGCTGGCCGGCACCTCACTGGAGTTCGAGACCGACCCGTCTCTGGTACGACCGGTCGAGGTGCCGGTACTCCGGGGGGATCCCGGGCGATTGGCCGACGCCACCGGATGGGCGCCCGAGGTGCCGCTCGAGCAGACCCTGGCCGACGTGCTGGCCTACTGGCGCACGCGCGAAGACTGAGCCCTCCCCGGGCGCGAACAACGGCCCGCTCGGAGCGGGCCGTTGTTCATCGGGCCGGCAAACGGCCCTGCGAGACGCCGGCGCCCCGCAGGGCGCCGGCCGTGCCGTCGGCGAACAGGGGGGGTCGAACGCCGACGGGATCCTGACGGTCAGACGGCGACCGAGGGAATCATGGTGCGGATCTGGCTCCGAGCCTCCCTGGCCTGGACATGGGCCTGCTTGGCCAGGTCACGGGCCTGGGTGGGAAGACGGTCCTCGATGGGGGCAAAGATGGCCTCTACCCGCTCGATGATCTCCTCGACCCGCTCCATCAGATCGTCGACTTTGGTGTCCACGTTGTGGATGGCCCCGCTCAAATCGGAGCGCATGGTGCTGACCCGGTCCTCGATGCCCGACTTGGGATCGGACAGCCGCTTGAGCAACTCCTGGCGCTGGACCTGAACCTGCTGGTAACCCAGCACGCCGGCGCCGATCATGACGTAGGTGGCGTCCTTGGCAACGGCTGCGATGTCCTTGGCGGCCTTGGTGATGTCGGTGTTGATCTCTGGCATGGTGTTCTCCTCTTGATGAGTCGGTAATACTCTGATGAGTCGGTGCAATTCCTTCGAACCACCGCGGGGCTTAGCTTCCGCCTATGGATACAAGTGTATACGCAATGATAAACATTTGCAAGCACTTCCAAGGCTCGCACGGGCTTCCCCTCTCCGCACCGCTACCGAACGCCGTGACCTGGGGAATCACCCTGGACCCCATCACGGCCCGATAGCGTCTGGCCTCTGATGGAAACACTGGCCCCGCCGGTCGTCGCCGTCGTCGTCGCCCACGATCCCGGTCCGTGGTTCGAAGAGACGCTGGCCTCGCTCGCCTCCCAGGACTATGCAGAGCTGTCGGTCCTGGTCCTCGACGACGCCGGCACCGAGGACGTGACGGCGCGGGTGGCGGCGGTGCTGCCCACCGCCTACGTGCGCCGCTTCGAGGAGAACCGTGGCTTCGGGGCCACCGTCAACGAGGTGCGGACGATGGTCGAGGGCGCCGCCTACTTCCTGCTGTGCCATGACGACGTGGCCCTCTTCCCGGACACGACCCATCTCCTGGTGGAGGAGGCGTTTCGCTCCAACGCAGGGATCGTCTCCCCCAAGGTGGTCAGCTGGAGCGACCCCGAGCGCCTGATCCACGTGGGATTGATGGTGGACAAGGGTGGCTCGGTGGTCGACCGGGTGCAACCCCACGAGATCGACCACGGGCAGCATGACGCCGTCCGGGACGTCTTCGTGGCCCCCGGCGGCTGCACCTTGGTCCGAGCCGACCTGTTCGAGGAGCTCGAGGGGTTCGACCCCGCCATCATCGCAATGGGCGAGGACCTCGACCTGTGCTGGAGGGCCCAGGTGGTAGGCGCCCGCATCATCGTCGCCCCCGATGCCAGGGTCCGCCACCTCGAGGAGATGGCCAGCGGCGCGTGCCCCCTCGAGGAGTCGTTGCTGGCGTCCGGCTCCGGGACGGCATCCGGCTCGACCGTCCCGGGCCGGCACCCGGTCACGCTCCAGGAGCTCCAGCGCCGACATGAGCTCCTTGCGGTCTTCAAGTGCTACGGACGGTTCCATCTGGTCCGCGTGGTGCCCCAGGTGCTGGTCCTGGCCATCGGGGAGGTCACCGTGGCCGGGCTGGCCGGAAACCGGCTCCGGGCCCGGGCCGTGATCCGGGCCTGGCGCTGGAACCTGGGCCGGTTGCCGACCGTGGGCCGGCAGCGGGCTCGGCTCCGGGCTCATCGCCGGTTGGGCGACAAGGAGATCCGGCTGCTCCAGGTGAGGGGCAGCGCACGACTGTCGACCTATGGCCGCCGTGTTTTCCAGCAGGGATTCCACGGTGTCCACGCCGATGAGCTGGCTGTTTCCGGGGAGGACGCAGACGCGGACCTCGGCGAGCCGGCTGCCGTCGAGCCGGCCATGGTGGACGCCGAGGCCGAACGAGGCCACGTGAGCAGTCGGGCCCGCCTGATCACGTGGCTGGTGGCGGCCCTGGTGGTGGTCGTCGGGACCAGGGGGGTGCTGGGTCCCCGGCTCCCCGCCGTCGGACAGTTCGCACCCTTCCCCGGGTGGTCCTCGACGATCGCTCAGTTCTTCACCGGCTGGCACCCCTCGGGGGTGGGGACGACCGCGCCGGCCACACCTGCGCTGGCCCTGGCCGGCCTGGTCGGCACCGTGCTTCTGGGGGCGATGGGACTTGCCCAGAAGGTGCTGGTCTTCGCCTGTGTGCCGCTGGGTGTCTGGGGCGTGGTACGCCTGCTCCGCCCCTTCGGATCGCAGCGGGCCGCGTTGGTGGCCGGCCTGGCGTACCTGGCCATGGCCCTCCCATACGACGCGCTGGCACTGGGGCGGTGGGACGCCCTGGTCATCTACGCAGGGGCGCCCTGGGTGCTGGCGCTCCTGTTCCGGGCCACCGGCTGGGCGCCTTTCGCCGCTCCGGGCGGAGCAGCGGTGGCGCCCCTGGCCGACAGCGGTGGCCCGGAGGCCGGATCCCGGGCCCCGTCGGTAGTGGGCCGGTGGGCCGCCTTCAACGGCCGCCACAAGAGGCTCGGGAGCATCGTGGCGCTCGGCCTGGTGGAGGCGGTCATGGTCTCCTTCGTCCCGGCGGCAGCCGTGGTGGTGGTGCTGGCGGCGGTCGCCCTCGTGGTCTCCTCCATTTTCGACCGCGGCTGGCGCTCCGGTCGGCAAGCCCTCGGGCTGGCGCTCGGCGCCACGGCGGCTGCCGGGGTGATCTGCCTGCCCTGGTTGATCGGCGTGTTGTCGGCCGGACGGGGGGCGGTGGCCGTGTTCGGTGTGCCTACACCGACATCGGAAGCCGCGTCGTGGGGCTCGTTGTTGCGGTTCGCGGTCGGTCCGATCGGGGCATCGCCCCTGGCGTGGGGATTCGCGGTGGCGGCCCTGGTGCCGCTGATCCTGGCCCGCGGGGCACGCTTCCGATGGGCAGCGCGGTTCTGGACCATCGCCCTGGTCTTCTGGTTCGCGGCCTGGGTCATCGGACGGGGGTGGACCGGCAGCCTGGCCATCGACCCTCTGGTCCTGTTGGGTCCGGCCGCGGTGGCCATCGCCGCGTCGATCGGCCTCGGAATCGCCGCCTTCGAGGTGGACCTGCGACGGGCCGAGTTCGGGTGGCGGCAGTTGGTGACCGTGGTGGCGATCGGGGCGGTGGTACTCGGCTCGATCCCGACAATGGTCTCCGCCCTACCGGGGCGTTGGGACCTGCCGATCAACGACTTCGGCCAGTCGGTGGCCTGGATGCAGGCCAAGGCGGCTGCCGGCTCCTTCCGGGTGCTCTGGTTGGGTGATCCGCGGTCCCTCAACCAGGGTTCGTGGAGCGCAGGTGACGGGCTCGCCTACGCCACTTCGGAGGACGGCAGCCCCGATGCGCGGTGGCTGTGGAACGCGGCCGGCCCCGGCCCGGCCTCGGGCCTGGCATCCGCGGTCGACCTGGCCCGTTCCGACCGCACCGACCAGCTGGGCAACATGCTGGCGCCTGCCGGAGTCCGCTACGTGGTGCTCCTCACCTCGGTCGCTCCCGAGATCAGCGGCGAGCAGAGCCCCCAGCAGTACCCCGCCCCCTCCGACGTTGCCCCCGCCCTGGTCCGCCAGCTCGACCTGATCCCGGTCATCGCAGGGACCGGGATCACCGTCTACGACAATGCCGCCTGGATTCCCGAGCGGGCAGAGGTGGCCGGAGGGGTGACCCCCGTCAGCGCGACCAGACCCGACGTGCTGGCTGCCGCCCCCGGCTCGAAGATCGTCCCTGGTGCGCAACCGGTGCTGCCCGGCCCTGCGGCGTCGCGCGTCTACCGCGGCCCGCTGTCGAAGGGCACCGTGCTCACCGCCCTCGCTCCGGCCGGCAGCTGGAGCCTGCTCGCGCCGTCCGGCGCGCCGGCACCGCGCGCGGCGTCGTTCGGGTGGGCCGGGAGCTATCGGGTGGACGCTGCCGGCCCGAGCACCCTCCGCTTCGAAGGCGGTCTGCTGGTGCCGCTCTCCTGTTTCCTGTCGATCGCCGGGTGGCTCCTTGCGGCGGCCGCCCTCATCGGCCGTCGGCGACACCGCCTGAGCTGGCGCCCGTTGGCGGGCGGTCGTCGTCGGGAGGGCGCCGATGCGCCGTCGGCACCCGAGGACGCCCGGGGCGAGGGGGGGACGCCCGTCGCCGAGGTGGTGCCGTGACCGGTCCCGACGAAAACGCGGCCGGCGCCGCGGCTCCGCCGGACCCTGCCTGGGTCGCTCGCCGCCACTCTCCCCGACCCATGCGGGAACGGTGGGTGGCGGTGGTTGCGGTGGTGACGACCGTGGTGGTGGTGGCGGTGGTGGCTGCCATCGTGCCGCCGCCAGCGGCAGCGCCGGCGCCGGGCGCCGCAGACGGTGTCGGCCTGGCGCCGGCCGGTGCCCACTCGTCATCGGCTTTCTGCTCGGCAGGGACGGGGACGGCGGTGGCCGCCACCATCTACCTGACCAACACGACCTCCCGGGCGGTCGACGGGACGATGACCACCGTCGGTACCCCTTCCGGCAATGGGGCGCTCCCGAAGGCGCGTCGGACGGTCGCTGTGCCACCGCGAGGCAGCGAGGCCGTCGATCCTGCCGAAGGGGTGCCCGTCGGCAGCTTCGCCACGTCATTCGTGTTCGCCGGCGGAGGAGTGGCAGCCAACCAGGTCGTATCCGGTCCCAACGGATGGAGCACGGCGCCCTGCGCCACGCAGGTGTCCTCCCAGTGGTCCTTCGCCGGAGGCTCGACGTCGTCCGGCAACACCCTGACGCTCTCGCTCTTCAACCCGGCCGCATCCCAGGCCGTGGTCAACGTCTCCTTCCTGACGGGCTCGGGCGTGATCGCCCCTCAGGACTATCAGGGCCTCACAGTCCCCGCGGGCCAGCTGGTGGTCGAGAACGTGGGCGACTTCGTCCAGAACCAGTCGAACATCGGAACCATGGTGACGGCTGAGTCGGGGGCGGTGGTCGGCAACGAGCTGCAACAGTGGTCATCGGGAGCCACCGGCGGAGTGTCGGTCCGCCTCGGCTCGCCGGAGCCGTCGACCACGTGGCGGTTCGCACAGACGACGGCACTGCCGGGGACGACGGTGGGCTTCTCGCTAGCCAACTGGGGTTCGTCCGCGGTGACGGCCAAGTTCTCGCTGGGCCTGCCTTCCGCCACGGTCGTTCCCCGATCGGTGGTGGTCCCTGCGCTCTCGGTGGCCGTCTTCAACGCCACCGCCATAGCAGGATGGCCACAGAGCATCCCCTATGCGGTGACCGTCGACGCCTCCGGGCCCGTCGTCGTGGGCAGGTCGATCGAGGCGGCCTCGGGTGCGCCAACCCCGGTGTGGGGCTCCTCTCCCGGAACGGTCACGGTGGACACCCACTGGCTCGTCCCCGGGCCGGGAGTGGCCAATGCCCCCGGAGCGCCCAACGCCACCGTCGAGAGCCTGGCGGTGGCCAACCCGGGTTCCACCCCGTCGCAGGTCGTGGTGACCGCGTTGGGAGCACCGAAGCCCCTGGCAGTGTTCACCGTTGCCCCCCATGAGTTGACCGTGCTCGGAACTCATCAGGTCGGGGGCCTCTCCCCGTTCACCGTGACCTCCTCGCAACCGGTCAACGTCGAAGAGGACGACGATCCCACCGGTGCACCCGGGGTGGTCTCGTCGAGCGGGTTCGCCCTGGGTGGCTAGCGCCGCCGAGACCTCGCCGGCCGGCGGACGTTCAGTGCGAGGCCGGGGGCGGCGGTGGCGGCGGCCAGGGCGCCTGCTTGGGCCAGTGCCCCGGAGCCTGCTGGGCCGGCGGGGGCGGCCAAGGCGAAGGCGCGTGGGGCCACTGCCCTGCGGGAGTGGGAGGCAACGGCGGCGACCCTGTGCCGGCGGCACCGGCGGACGGGGCCGCATCGGCCTGGGGGACCGCGCCTGGTTGATCGGTGTGGGCGGCGGCGTTGGAGACCCCGCTGTCGGCCGGGACGCCCGACTCGGGCCCGGTGGCGGGCGCTTCTGCTGCGCCGACCGGAGGCATGTCGGCGCCAGTCGCGCCGTTGGCGGGACCGGCGGTCGCTCCCTCGGGTGGTCCGTCGACGTCGTCCGAGCCGGAGGGGCCGTGCTGGGAGGCCACGAAGATCGGTGGAACGGTCTTGGTTCCCTCGGCGTGCACCGGGCGCCCGTAGGCGGTGTCCACCAGTCGCCCGACCGTCTCGCCGTCGATGGTCTCCTCGTCCAGGAGGGCACGGGCCAGGGCGTCGAGGCCGCCCCGGTGGCGGGCCAGGACCTCGAGGGCACGCTGCTCCTGGGCCCGGAGGATGAGCTCCACCTCGTCATCGATGATCTGGCTGGTGTGCTCGGAGTAGTCGCGGGTGTGCATCAGGTCCTCGCCCAGGAAGACCTGGCCCTGCGATCCCCAGGCCATGGGGCCGATCCGGTCGCTCATGCCCCATTCGCGGACCATCTTCCTGGCGAGCTCGGTGTTGCCGACCAGGTCGTTGCTGGCCCCCGTGGAGAGGTCACCGTAGACGAGCAGCTCCGCGGCCCTGCCACCCATCCGGACGGCCAGGGAGTCCTCGATGTGCTGGCGCGGATGGATGTGGCGCTCCTCCATCGGGAGCTGCATGGTCACCCCGAGTGCCATGCCGGTGGGCAGGATGGTCACCTTGTGCACCGGGTCGGCGTCCGGCAGGACGTAGGCGAGCACGGCATGCCCGCCTTCGTGGAAGGCCACCCGCTCCTTCTCTTCGCCGGAGAGGACCAGGCTCTCGCGGCGCTGGCCCATGAGCACGCGGTCCCGGGAGGCTTCGAAGTCGATGTTCTGGATCTCGGTGGAGCCCCTCCGGACAGCGTGGAGTGCGGCTTCGTTGACCAGGTTGGCCAGATCGGCGCCGCTCATCCCGGGGGTGCCACGGGCGACCTTGCCCAGGTCGACCGTGGAGTCGACCCGCTTGTCCTTGCAGTGCACCTGGAGGATCGGCAGGCGCTCGTCGAGGTCCGGCAGCGGCACCACGATCTGGCGGTCGAAGCGGCCCGGCCGCAGGATGGCGGCGTCGAGGATGTCGGGGCGGTTGGTGGCGGCCATGACCACGATGCCCTCGGTCGGGTCGAACCCGTCCATCTCCGAGAGCAGCTGGTTCAATGTCTGCTCACGCTCGTCGTGCCCGCCACCGAGTCCAGCGCCCCGCTTACGGCCGATGGAGTCGATCTCGTCGATGAACACGATGGCCGGTGACTGCTTGCGGGCCGTGGCGAACAGATCTCGCACGCGGCTGGCGCCCACACCGACGAACATCTCCATGAAGTCGGAGCCGCTGACCGACATGAAGGGAACACCGGCCTCCCCGGCCACTGCCCGGGCCAGGAGCGTCTTGCCCGTCCCCGGCGGGCCGACCAGGAGGATGCCCTTGGGAATGCGGGCACCGATGTCCTTGAACCGCGCCGGCGTCTTCAGGAAGTCCACCACTTCGCTGATCTCGAGTTTGACCCCGTCGTAGCCGGCGACGTCCCCGAAGGTGGTCGACGGGCGCTCGGTCGAGTAGAGCTTGGCCTTGGAACGCCCGATGGACATGATGCTCCCCATCTGACCCTGGGCCCGCCGGCTGATGAAGAAGAAGACGCCGACGATGAGGGCCAGCGGGAGGATCCAGGTCAGGAGCGAGATCAAGGGGTTGGGAGTCGAGGTGACCAGCTTGTAGTCGGATCCGAGCGGCTTGAGGGAGGCGAGCTCGGAGTCCGTGACCGGGTTGGGACCGTTGGCCGTGTAGCTGGACCCGTTGGTCAGGGTCCCGGTGATCACGCCGGAGCTCTGGTCGACGGTTGCCGTCTTGACCTGCTTGCCGTGGACGTCGTTCAGGAAGGTGTTGTAGGTCAGGGTGTTGGTGCTCGTCTTGTGCAGCAGGCTGGGGATGATGAAGACCGAGAGGACGGCCACCATGACGACCGCGTAGATGATCAGGCGGTTCTTGTTCTGCCCAGGGGCGTCCTGCCCGGATCCCGGGGGGGCCGGCGGGCCGCTGGGCGAGTTGGGGCTGGGCGGAGTCACCCTTACATGCTATGCGCACCGCGCCCCGTTCGACGCATCACCCGGGGTCGTCCACGGAGCTGCCGTCTACGCCCCGGGTTCGGTCGGTATCGTAGGAGGGTGATCGAGCGGTCCGAAGAGGGAACGGGTCCCGCCGCGGCCGCCGACGGTACCCCTCCCGGTTGGGCCCCGCCGCCTCCCCCCTGGGCCCCCCCTCCCGGTTGGGCCCCGCCGCCTCCCCCCTGGGCCCCGGGAAGTCCGCTGCTCCCTGCCCCCCCGTCCGCCGCGGATCCGTCCGCCGCGGAGGTCGCCGCCGGACCCGCCCACCACAGGCCGGATGTGCCGCTCAACCGTCAGTTGGCGACCGGAGGTTCCCCCTCGACCCGCGGGTCGGCGTGGGTGTGGGTGCTCTTCGCCGCCCTCGGCTTCCTGGCCGGCCAGGTCTTCGCTGCCCTGTTCATCACGGCGATAGCGGCTGTCAACGGCCACCTGGGCTCGCTCACTGCCATCACCCACCTCACTGAACCCCCGACCTGGTACGTCGTGTCCAGCCTGCTCGGGCTGTGGGCCGGCTTCTTCGGTGGGGCGTGGTTGGCCAGCGCGGTGCGGGGAACCAAGAGCCTCGTCCGGGACATGGGCCTGCGGTTCCGGTGGATCGACCTCATCGGCATCCCGATCGGCATCGGTGGCCAGTTCCTGGTCGGGTTGATGTACCTGCCCATCGCCCAGCACGTGCACAACTTCAATCAGCGGTTCAACGCCCCGAGCCAGCGCTTGACGGGGGGGTCGCACGGCGTGGGCTACGTCGTGATCGGCATCTGCACCGTGGTGGGGGCTCCGTTCTTCGAGGAGCTGTTCTTCCGCGGCCTGATCCTGCGCTCGCTCGCCCGGTTGTTCGGGGATCTCGGCCGGTGGGTCGGCCCGGCGTTGGCGATCATCATCTCCGGCGTCCTCTTCGGACTGGCCCATGCCGAGTCGCTCCAACTCCTGGGCCTGGCCACCTTCGGGATCATTCTGTCGTTCATCTCCTATCGCACCGGGCGCCTCGGCATGGACATGGTCGCCCACGCCTCCTTCAACCTGGTCGCCGTGGCCGCCGTCGTGGCCCCTTTCGCCATCGGCACCAGGGTTCTGTTCTGAGGTGAGCGCTCCCGTCGACATCGCCCCACCTGCCCCGGTACCAGGGGGGGTGCGCCTGGCACCGCCGCGACAGGGTTCCCCGCTGGTGTGGCGGTTCACGCGCCCCTCGACCTGGCCGGGGTGGACCAACTTCGTGGTGGTGGCCGGCGTCACCCTGATCGCCCTCAGCCAGCTCCACCCCTCGCTGCTGCTGGCCAACACCACCACGGCGGGGGGCGACACCGGGGCCCATGTGATGCTGCCGGCGTTCCTGAAGTCCCAGCTCCTGACCCACGGGCAGCTGGCGGGATGGGATCCCGACTGGTATGACGGGTTCCCCCTCTACACCTTCTACTTCCCGCTTCCCGGGCTGATCACCGTCCTCTTCAACGCGCTGGTCAGCTACGACATCGCCTTCAAGCTGGTCACGGTGCTCGGGACCGTCCTTCTCCCGGTGTCGGCGTGGGCATTCGGACGGAAGGCCGGCCTGCGCGACCCGGGGCCGGCGTGCCTGGCCGCGGCCACGCTGCCCTTCCTGTTCGAACCCAGCTTCTCCATCTACGGCGGGAACCTCCTCTCCACACTGGCCGGTGAGTACTCGTTCTCCCTCAGCCTGTCGTTCGCCCTCCTCTTCCTGGGGGTGGTGGCCTCGGGGCTGCGGACAGGGCGGCACCGGGCCCTGGCGGGGGTGCTCTTCGCCGTCACCCTGCTGTGCCACCTGCTGCCTGCGATCTTTGCCGCGGCGGGAGCGGTCGTCTGGCTGCTGCTCGACGCCGACCTGGTGCGGCTCTTCCACCGGGGGTGGAGCGCCCATGCCGCCGGCCGCCGGTGGTCGCGTCGTGTCCTCTGGTCGGTGGTGGCCGGCGCGGTCGGCGTCGGACTGACCGCGTGGTGGCTCCTCCCCTTCGCCGCCGAGCAGTCGTACACGACCGACATGGGGTACACCAAGGTCCTCGGCTTCCCCCACCTGCTCTTCCCGGGGTCGGCCCGATGGGTGGTGGCGGCCGACGTGGTGGGCCTGGTGGCCATGGTCGTGCGCCGGAACCGGGTGGCCCTGTTCATCGCGGTGATGGGGTCTCTGTCGGCGGCCATGGTCTGCCTCGACCCGGCCGGCAAGTTATACAACGTGCGCTTCCTGCCGTTCTGGTTCCTCTGCATGTACCTGATGGCGGGTATCGCCCTGGCGGAGACGATCGGCGCCGTGGCGCGGTTCCATCGCCGCGGGCGCCTCGGCCGGTGGGTGCTGGTGATCCGCCAGCGGCTGGGCACCGTGCAGGGGATGCCGTGGCAGCCGGGCATGCGTATCAGCCGGTTCCGGCGGCCGGTCCCCGGCGGGAACGCGCCGGGCGCGGTGGTGGGCCCGCTGGTGGCGCTGGCGGCGGCATGTCTGGCGGTCGTTCCGCCGCTCGTGCTTCCGGCATCGGCGTTGAGCAGGATCGGCGTGACGGTGGGCGCCGACCAACCGAATGCCTGGGCGGCCTGGAACTACTCGGGGTACGAGCGGAAACCCGACTACCCCGAGTACAACGCCGTGATCCAGATGATGAAGGGTGTCGGGGCGAGCCAGGGGTGTGGCCGGACCATGTGGGAGTACGACCCGTCCCTCAACCGGTTCGGCACCACGATGGCGCTGATGCTGCTGCCCTACTGGACCAACGGGTGCATCGACTCGATGGAGGGCCTGCTGTTCGAGTCGTCCTCGACCACCCCGTTTCACTTCATCAACCAGAACGAACTGTCGGTCAACCCGTCGGACGCCATTACCAGTCCGGCCATCCAGTACGGGGGGCTCGACGTCCCGCTCGGGATCGAGCACCTCCAGCAACTGGGCGTCCGCTACCTGCTGGCCTCGTCGAGCACCGTGGAGCAGGCCGCCGCGGCCGACCGCAATGTCACCGAGGTGGCCTCGAGCGGCCCGTGGAACACCAGCTACAACGGTGAGGTGCTGGACGTGACGTGGAAGGTCTACCGGATCAGCGACTCGTCACTGGTGCAGCCCTTGGCCAACCGGCCGGTGGTCTGGGAGGGCGTGAAGCCCAGCCAGTCAAGCTGGTTGGGTCCCGCGGTCAGCTGGTACGACCAGCCCAGCCGCTGGGACGTGGTCCCCGCCGCCGACGGCCCCGCGACCTGGGAGCGCATCTCGACGGGGGATACCCATCCGGCGGCGGTGCCGGAGCCGGCCACGGTGGTGTCCGGGGTCACCCAGACCGACAGCTCCATCTCCTTCCATGTCGATCGGATCGGGACGCCGGTCGAGGTGAAGGTGTCGTACTTCCCGAACTGGCAGGCGACGGGGGCGGACGGTCCCTGGCGTGTGGCGCCGAATCTGATGGTGGTGGTCCCCACGAACCACGACGTGACGCTGCACTACGGGAGGTCCCCGGCGGACTGGGCCGGGGAGCTCATCTCCCTCGTGGCGCTGGCGGCGGCGGTGGCCCTGGCCGTCACCGGACGGCGCGCCCGGCGTCGCCGGCGGGCCCCCGATAGCGTGAACCGGGCATGACCGTTCCCCTGGGGATGTTCCCGCTGTCGACGGTGCTGTTCCCCCAGGCCGGCCTCCCACTGCATGTCTTCGAGGACCGGTACCGGGAGCTGATGGCCCACTGCATGAACGGCGACGGTGAGTTCGGCGTCGTCCTGATCGCCCGCGGCTCGGAGGTGGGAGGGGGTGATCAGCGGGTCGGTGTGGGCACCGTGGCCCGGATCGCCAACGTCGCCGAGCTGGGGGACGGCCGCCTGCTGGTGGTGGCCACCGGCGTGCGCAGGGTGCGGGTCGACCGGTGGCTCCCCGACGACCCCTATCCGGTGGCCCTGGTGGCGGATCTCCCCGACGACGTGTCCGCCGCCGACGGGACCACGCTGGCCGGAGCCGAGTTCGCCGTGCGGCGACTGCGGTCGCTCCTCTCGGAGCTGGGCGACGTCCCCGCCCTCCCGCACAACCTCCGGATCACCGGTGACGAGGAGGACGTCGGCTGGCAGCTCTGCGACATGGCGCCGTTGAACGCGCTGGACCTCCAACGGCTCCTCGCCACCGAGGGGCTGACGGCCCGGATGCAGCTCCTGACCGAGCTGTGCAACGCCATGGCCGAGGACGTCACCAGGATGCTGGCCGAGGGGTCGAGCGAGTAGGCATGCTGCGGGCCGGTCAGGGGATCTGTTGGGCCTCGAGGAACGCGGTGATGCCGTCAGCGAGGCCCTGGGCGGCCTGCTGGCGCCACTGGGCAGATTCGGTCAGGGCGGCATCGGTCGGGTTCTGCATGTTGGCGCACTCGATCAGCACCTTGGGGACCGTCGACAGGTTGAGCCCCCCAAGGTTGTTCCTCACGTCGACGCCGTTGCTGCCCGAGTAGTCCGACGGGGTTTCCCCGGTGTCGGCGGCGAATGCGGAACGCACCTCGGTGGCCAGTTGTGCCGACGCCGGCACGATGGCCGTGTTGTTGCTTATGGAGCTGACCACGGGGGCCGGTGCGATCACGTCGAAGCCCCGGCCGGTCACCGGACCGCCGTCGGCATGGATGGAGATGGCTGCGTCGGCGTGGGCGTCGTTGCCGATGGCCGCCCGGGTGTTCACGCACGGACCCACGCCGTTATCGGTGGCCCGCGTCATGACCACGGTCGCCCCCTCGGAGGCGAGGACGGTATCGAGGCGGGTGGCCACGTCGAAGTTGAAGGCGTGCTCGGTGTAGCCCCCCGCCGTCTGCGTCCCGGCTGTGTCGCACGTCTCGGTGAAGCCGCCCCCGTCGATCGGTTGGTTGATGAAGCCGGGGTCGCCGCCGTTGCCGCCGTCGTGACCCGGGTCGATGGCCACGACCTCGCCCGCCATCGGCGGCACGGTGACCGATCCCAGGAACGACGCCCCGCCGTAGACGGACACCACCCCGTTGGCGGAGACGATCCGATAGCCGGGCCCCCCACCGGCGTTCAGGCCGACCGCCGCCCGTTTCAGGTCTCCGACGGCCGAACCCTCGAAGGGCGCCCCGAAGGCGAACACCCCGCCGTCGCCGGCCACCAGCCAGTAGCCGGTACCGGCCGGATCGGCCTGCATGCCGACCACCGGCGAGCGGAGGACGATCCCGCCGGTCGAGCCGGAGTAGGGCGCGTCGCCAAAGGCGAACACGCCACCGTCGGCAGCCGTGAACCAGTAGCCGCCGCCGTCGGCCGTGGCGGCCATGCCGACGATTCCGCGATTGAGGGGTCGACCGCCCATGGAGCCGAGGAAGGGCGCGTCGCCGAAGGCGAACACGCCACCGTCGGAGGCGACCAACCAGTAGCCGCCGCCGTCG
>Ga0181523_10001123_pt1 | contig 29060 bp, 24 predicted proteins | sample PEATcosm2014_Bin_43_FD_119752 | JGI IMG/M metagenome (GOLD analysis project Ga0181523, IMG submission 119752) | Peatland microbial communities from MTU Mesocosm Facility, Houghton, MI, USA - PEATcosm2014_Bin05_30_metaG | ecosystem: Environmental > Terrestrial > Soil > Wetlands > Peat | place... | reverse complement strand
CGTACCAATACATGTTCGCCGTGGCGGCGGAGCGCAATGTGGCTGCCGGGGTTGAGCAGTCCTTCCTGGCAAACGGTCCGTACTTGTCGCAGTTTGATATCGCCGGCATGGAAAGCGCTAAGGCGCAGGCTGGATTCTACTTTCCCGACGCCGGTCCCACAGAGCTGACAAGTCCAACGCTGAGTCTGCCGATCGACGACGTCAGCAACTTCACGCGCACTCCTGATATCTGGTTCTGGATTTTCCGCCATTATCGAAGTGATGGGGAGTTGGCTCCCGGAATTCTCGCGTTGCAGTGGGATGATTCCCGGCAGTCGAGGATATCGATGCAGGAGTATCCACTGGCCGTCGCTGCGCGTGACTTCCCGATTCCTGAGCCGAGCACGACAATCGACCTTGGCGCGCCGGAGTGGCCCCCAAGTGGAGCGGACTTTCTGCGGCTGCGAATGACAATTCGCTACAGTCCGCTGTGGAAGCTGCGGAAGCCGGAGCGATTGCAATTGGAGATCACGCTGGCTGATGGCAGCCGCTCCGTCAGGACGTTTGTCGTCGAGCCGAATGTCGCGACCGACGTATGGTTCTATCCCTGGAATGAAGCAGACCTGTCGCGTTATTTCGACGGGGACGAAAACCGCTGGCGCGCTTCGTACCGCCCAGCGGTCACCGATCTTCGCTTACTGATCACACCGCTGGATTGGTTTTCGCAGAAGCCGGAATCGGTTGTGATCGAATCGGCCGACGCGGTGCGATTCGGCATGAAAAAGTAAGATCAGCGTCGCCGCGCGACTTACATCCGGTCGTAATGACGATTGAGGATTCAGCTTGCAATCGTCTAATCAGACCTTCCGCTCATTCTGGCGCCCAGAGCCTTTAGCGGAAAGCGCATGCCTTCGTACAGAATCTTGCGGCTGAACTTCGATTTGCCGGCCTCGCGTTCGTAGAAGACGATGGGAAACTCGCAGAAGCCGGTGCCACTACGGTGCAGGTTGAATTTCATTTCCATCAGAAAAGCGTAGCCCTCGGAGCGTATGGCATCGAGGTTGATCTTGCGCAGGACAGCGGTCTGGTAGCCGACAAAGCCGGCGGTCATGTCGCGCACCGGAACGCCGGTGAACCATCGCGCATAAAAATTGGCGCCAAAGCTGAGGAATCGCCGGCGGATGTCCCAATTTTCCGCGCCGCCGCCAACGACATAGCGCGAGCCGATCACGACTGGGTTAGTCTTGAGCAACTCGATCATGCGCGGCAAAAGCTCCGGCGGATGCGACAGGTCGGCGTCCGACTGGATCACGTAATCGGCCAAGTTTTCGTGCAGAACCTTCTTTATGCCGTCACGGCAAGCAGAGCCGTAACCGCCCTTGCCGGGCCTCGGCAGCAGATGAACATCAGGATCCGCGGCTTGAATGCGTCGAATCTCGTCGGCAGTACCGTCTGGCGAGTTATCGTCGACAAACAGGATTGGCTCATGACCCGCGGCCTTGCGGATTCGGCCGACGAGCACTGCGATGTTGTCATGTTCGTTGTAGGTTGGGATGATGAGCATGGGGCCGATTTCCAGTTTACCTTGCCAGTATGTCGTAAGCGGTCGGCAATTGCCTTATTGCTGTGCCATCGCGAGCCTCACTGCATCCGCGGATTCGATGATAATCGACTCCGGTTGCTGGGAAACCCAGTCAAGCGGCGTGGCGAGTACGCGCAAATCCGTAATTGCAGGACGCGACGGCAGTCGCCACTGGCTTTCGGCCGCATCAAAATAGCGCGCGAGATCTGGGCCTGACCAGGGATAAAACCACACTTCCGTCGAAACATTGGGCTGTAGGACGAACCACTGCAAGTCGCGCGTGCCATTGGCGCGCGTGATCTCCAACTGCAAGCGCTCCGGCTTGCGCAGCTTCCACCAGAACGGGTAATGAACCGTTATCCGCAGCCGTATGAAGTCGAAACCTTGCGGCCAGTTCGGTGCTCCGAGAGCGGTGGCAGAACTGCGTTCGTCAATCGGATAGCTTCGCGCCGGCAATCCGAGCGATTGGGCTTGCATGGCAATGCGAGTCGCACGCGAGTCGTCACGTTGCAAGCCGACAACGCCGGGAGTCAGTTGCTCCGCTGTGCGATAGCGGCGCACTAGCCAAAACCACACTTCGGGAGTGCGCGTGAAATTCGATATGCCATCCACGGGAACGCTGAGATAGTTGCGAGACCAGCGCGCAATCTCGGCTTCCGACATGTGACCGTAATCGTCATCGGGCAGGTACAGGGCTGCGGGGATGGATTTGCCCTCAAGGCCGGAGATTTCGAGCCGTGAGAGATCTGGTCCGCTCGCGGTGTAAGCCTGCATCAATCCGCCTGCAACCTCGCGCCGCGCGGCAAGGCCAAACATGGTCTGGTAAGGGAAGACGAAGATGGAATCGTTAGGGCCGCTGTGATGGCTGAGGAAATTGGCGGCGGTGGTCAGCATCGGCGGCGTCAGCGGTTCAACGTAACAGGCGCGGTCGAATTCGCCGTAACCTGGCGGACATTCCGTCAACGGATCGCGTAACTGTCCATAAAGACGGATAACGCTGGAAGGCCGAAACACGGGATGCGAAAACAGCATGCTACAGGCAATCGCGACGAGCACGCCCGGCGCTGAGAGCTTGCCCCGGAAGGAGAACAGGATAACGCTGGCGAAGAAGATCATCGCGAACTCGCCAATGATCACGTGGCCGACGTCGGAGCGAACCAGCGCGCTCTGCATCTGAGCTAATCCCAAGACAAACGCGCCCACCAGAAAAGCCGTACGTTGCGTGAGGGCGACGGCTGCCTTGCCGCGCGTCGCGAAGCGCAGCAGGAAAATCGCAAATCCGATCAGCAGCCCGCCGAAGAAATGCGCCGTCCCTTTGTCGGTCATCGCGGCCGGCGTGGCCCAGCGATAGACCGCGACTTGCGCCAGCGAATCGCGCCAGAACTTGAAGTCGAGCGGGTTAGCCATGAAGCAGTTGATTACGATGCTGATGACCACAGCAGCCACAAAGAAGGCCAGCAGTCCGCTCAGCAACTCTCTTGCGAATTGCTCGCGACGGGTTTCCAAAGCAACTGCGACAAGGCAGATGAACCACGCTGCAGTCGCATAGATGCCCGTGTCGCCTGCGATAAGGAACGCAGTTCCGCACAGCAACGCTCCGCCAATTCCAACGAAGAAGCTGCGGACGCGGGCATCTTTAACGGCGTACCAGCCGCGGAGAAAGAGGGCAAAGAGCAGCACGGGAAACGTCGTCCGTAGCGAAGTTTCCCAGAAGGACGAGAGCAATAGCAGCAATACGAAGCGCTTCCACGGTGGTTGCTCGGGAATTAGCAGCCGCAATGCGAGATAAGCGAAGACTATCGCACACCACAGTGGGACCGTGTTCCACGTTGCATACAGCGCCCCAAACGACAACGGCATGGAGCGCGCGGGAATTGATGACAGCCACTGAAAGATGGGGCCGTGCGTGAAGGCGACATCGCGGCCGATGCAGATGCCGCGCAGCGCTTTGAAGGTGCTGTCCAGGTGCCAGTGGTCGTCGATAAGGCCGTAATTCGGGACCAGAGTAACTGCGCGTTGCGTCAACCACACCGTTGGAAACGATGCGAGTACAAGCAGCATGACCGCGAGCAAATCCCAATAGTTCTTCAGCCAGGGAAACTGGCGCCTCGCAGCGGCAGAGACTCGCGAGCGTTGGCTGGGCGCAGCATGGAGCTTCTCCATAGACGAGAGCCATTCTACCTTGCGACGATGCAATCGCGAGATGCGATGCACCTTTGACGTTTTGGCGATTGCGAAAATTCCTGTCATACTCGCAGCCAGAGCTCATCGTCGACAGTCTGCGTGCTGAACTCGCGGCCGATGCAAGGCAAGCGGTGATGCGCTCGCCACGATCTTTCAGAGTGAGCCAGCCCAGGGGAAAAATGCGGACTTCAACCAGCAAAACCTTGCGCAGCGCCGCGCCTCAGGACGTCAAGCGCGCGGAAAACGTGGCCGGCGCGGAAAACGTGACCCGCATCTGGGCGTTTATTGTCGCTGCATTGCTGGCTGTCTTCTACTTCGTCACCAGCATCTACATCGCGTCTCATCGCGTCTTCTGGTTCGACGAGCTGTTCACCTTGCACATCGCACGTTTGCCCAACTGGACGGCGATCTGGAGCGCGTTGAGCAATGGCGTCGACGCGCTGCCGCCAACGTATTACATGTTGGTGCGTGCGTTCGATTCGCTCTTTGGACCGGGTGACGTTTCGGCCAGACTGCCTTCGGCACTGGCTATGGTCATCGGCCTGTTGCTGATCTTCGATTGTGCGCGTCGCCTGACTGACGGGCTGCACGGATTGATTGCATTTTGTGTCGCCACCTGTTCCTTCCTGCCTTACTACGGCTACGAGGCGCGCTCGTATGCCATCTACTTCATGCTGGCGGCGCTGTCATTTTGGGCGTGGACATATGACGCAGCGGGGAGGCGATGGCCGGCGATTCTTTTTGGCGCGGCGTTCTTCGCCGGTGTCTGCTTTCACTATTACTTCGCCATGTGTCTGGTACCGTATGTGCTGTGGGAGTTGCTCCGTTGGAAGCCCGGTCGTCGGCCATCCGCAAAACTAATCGCCGGAATTGCCGGCTCCATCATTCCGGTTGTCTTGCTATCGCCACTGATCCTGTCGTTCTCGCGCAAATTCTCCGGTGGATATTGGAATCGGCCGTCGTTCAACGAGCTGCGTGCCATCTTCTCGCAACTGTTTCCTGACGGATTGTTCCTGCTGGCGCTGATTGTAGTTTGGATCGTGCTTGCAGGCTCCGACGGCGAGAAGGAAACGACTCCTCAGCCGATGCAATCGGCCGAAGCCGTCGGCTGGCTGTTCCTCAGCATCCCGCTGGCGGCCTTCGTCGTGGCTGAGTGGAAGACCAATGCGTTCTACAGCCGATACTTTATCGGCGTGCTTCCCGGCGTCGCCGTTGCCTTCGCATTTCTCCTCTGGCGGCACTTTCGCAAGACAGCGCAAGTATCAATGGGGGTGTTCGTACTGCTGGCTGCCTGGGGCGTGGGACAACAGCTGACGGTTGTGCGGCGTCCCGACAAGGTCGAGGCCACAGGCATTCGTTCCTTCCTGCAAGTGGAGAGTGCGTTGCAAATCGAAGGCAAGCGTTACTTCGTCTTTTCAGGACCTTTGCTGTTTCTCGAGGCGCAACAGTATTCCGATCACCCTGAACAATGTGTACTCCTGTTACCGGCCGACTTCAACCAGCAAGCGAAGGCTGGCCCCGATCCCTACCTGCATCAGCGCCTGGAGCTGAACCTCTCGCAGTACTATCCTATGCAGTTCTGGACGCTGGAGGATCTGCGGCGGCACCAGGAGCAATCGGCCCTGATCGAGCCTGATGACAATACACTGAAAGCGATTTACGGCGCTGGCATTTTCGCCCACACCAGATTTTCGGAACAGGTCAAGGTTTACTACCTGCACTAATCTCGATTCAGAAGGGCGCAGCGTCAGCTGTGGCTTGTAAGTCGTTTCCCTACCCAGCGCGCGCACTTTCGCCTACAATATTCGGAGTCTTAATCGCACGTTTTCCCGGGCTTTTCACATACAATTGCTGATCGAAGAGAAGGGACGAAGTGTCGCCGACGAAGGAGCCATCGTGAAGAAAATTGGAATCATCTTCGGCATGGAGACGACTTTTCCGCCGGCGCTGGTGGAGAAGATCAACTCCATGGGCGAGCCCGGCATTCAGGCGGAACTGGCGACCATCGGCGAAGTGCGCATGGCAGAGCCTTCGCCGTATCAAGTGATCGTGGATCGCATCTCGCATGACATTCCGTTCTATCGCGCCTATCTGAAAAACGCGGCGCTGTCGGGAACCGTCGTCATCAACAATCCCTTCTGGTGGAGCGCGGACGACAAGTTTTTCAACTTCGCGCTCGGCCATAAGCTCGGCGTGGCAATTCCCCCGACCGTTCTCATCCCGCATAAAGAACATCCGCCAGGGACCACCGAGCGATCCATGCGCAATCTGCAATATCCCATGCCTTGGGACAGCATCTTCAGCTATGTCGGCTTTCCGGCGTTTCTGAAACCCTTCGACGGTGGCGGCTGGAAGGACGTGTATAAGGTCAATTCTCCTGAAGAATTCTTCAACGCCTACGATCAGTCGCGCGATCTCTGCATGACCTTGCAGCGCGGCGTCAAGTTCAAGGAGTATTTCCGCTGCTACGTGGTGGGACAGGAAAAGGTGCATATCATGCACTACGATCCGTCGGCGCCATTTAATGAGCGCTATGTGAGGAATCCGCCTCCGGTCGATCCCAAGCTGATTGCGCGCGTGGAGCGCGATTGCCTCACATTGTGTCGCGCGCTTGGCTATGACCTGAACACCGTCGAGTTTGCCTGCGAGGACGGAATTCCGTACGCCATCGACTTCATGAACCCCGCTCCGGATGCGGATGTGAATTCCGTCGGTCAGGAAAATTTTGACTGGATCGTGAACACGGTCGCTGATCTGGCAGTGCGTAAAGCGAAGCAGCACACTGGTAAGATTTCTGAATATCGTTGGAGCGCTTTTCTCCGCGGCGCAGAGGACGCGAACCCTGCTCCAGCGGTTGCGGCTGCATCCAAGCCAGCACGCAAGCGAGCGAGCAAAGGGTAACGCAAAATGCCTCGTCCAAGCCTGAGCATCGGGATCGAAGAGGAATATCAGACCATTGATCCGCAGACCCGCGATCTCCGCTCGCACATCGCAGCCGAGATCCTCCCCAAAGCAAAGCTGGCGCTGCATGAAGCGGTCAAGGCGGAGATGCACCAGTCTGTCATTGAAGTAGGCACCCGCGTGTGTAGGGACGTCAAAGAAGCGCGGGAGAATATTCACGCGCTGCGCCGCGAGATGATCACCCTGGCCAGCCAGAACGGTATGTTGCTGGCCGCAGGCAGTACCCATCCGTTTTCCGACTGGAAGCTGCAGGAAATTTATCCTGACGAGCGTTACCACCGCGTGGTCGAGGACATGCAACTGATTGCCCGCGCAAACCTGGTTTTCGGATTGCACGTGCACGTTGGTATTGAAGACCGCAATACTGCCATCCACATCATGAATTCCATGCGATATTTCTTGCCGCACATCCTGGCGCTCAGCAGCAATTCGCCCTTCTGGATGGGCATGAATACCGGGTTCAAGTCATATCGTGTGAAAGTTTTCGAGCGCTTCCCGCGCACCGGAATTCCCGACACCTTCGCTAACTGGTCGGAGTATGAGAACTTCGTCGACTTGCTGGTGAGAACCAACTGCATCGACAACGGGAAGAAGATCTGGTGGGACATCCGGCCGCATCCATTCTTCAACACGCTGGAAGTCCGGGTATGCGATATTCCCATGCGGCTGGATGAAACCATGGCGATCGCTGCTCTCATCCAAGCTACGGTGGCAATGCTGTACAAGCTGCACGCATCAAATAAGAGTTACCGCATCTACGGGCGCGCGCTGATTTCGGAAAACAAGTTTCGTGCCTCGCGTTACGGCCTCGATGGCAAGCTGATCGACTTTGGCAAAGAAGAAGAGGTGCCGCTGCGCCAGCTGATACCTGAGTATCTCGACCTGATCGACGATGTGGTCGATGAGCTTGGCTCGCGCGAAGAGATCAATTACATTCACGAGATGCTCAAAATGGGCACCGGCGCCGACCGCCAGCTGCAGGTCTACAAGGAAACCGGCGATCTGGAGGCGGTTGTGGATTATATGGTCAAGGAAACGCGGGTCGGAGTCTTCGAGGAGACAGCGACGCGGCGGGAATAGTAAGTGGGGAATCCAAGGTCGTTTGATTTTGTGAATTGTCATCACGAGGAGGCTTTCAAGCCGACGAGGGATCCGCTTGCTGAAGCGAAAAGCAGATCCGTCGCAGCCTGAAGGCTGCTCGTGATGACAATGTCATGGTGCTGACACCGTAAGCATGCAATAACCATCATGTGAAAGGACATTTCTTGATTCAACCCGTTCTCACCGATCTTACTAAGACACCGTTTGACCGCGAACTCTCGCCCGGCGCCCACAACGCGGTCAACACTTGCCTGCGCATTCAACCGAGCGAGAAAGTAACGTTAATCACCGACAACGCCTGCCGCGATATTGCCGCCAGCATCGCGCAGGAACTGTTGCAACTAGACTCGCCCTTCAAGGCCTTCGTGCTGGAGGATCTGGCACCGCGTCCGCTAATTGACCTTCCGCTCGAGATCGCCGAGGACATGGAAACCAGCGACGTCAGCATCTTTGCCGTACACGTGCAGCGCAACGAACTGAAATCGCGCATGCAGATGACCGACATCGTCAATCGCCGCAGGATGCGCCATGCCCACATGGTGAACATTAATCACCAGATCATGCTGGAGGGCATGCGCGCAGACTTTAAAAAGGTTGACGCGCTAAGCCGCAAGGTGATCGACATCGTCACCAGCGCGAAAGAAATTCGGGCCACAAATCCCGCGGGCAGCGATTTCACCGCGAAGATCAATCCCGACTATCGCTGGGTCAAGACCAGCGGCATCATTAGCCGCGACAAGTGGGGCAATCTTCCCGGCGGCGAAGTCTTCACTACGCCCGGCGAAGTGAACGGCGTCTGCGTCGTCGACGGAGTGGTCGGCGACTATCTCTGCGAAAAATATCAGGACCTGGCGCGCCAGCCGCTGACCATTCGCATGAAGAACAATCGCATCACCGAAGTCTCCAGCGGCAACAAGGAACTGGAGCAGGAATTCTGGGCCTACACGCACACCGACGAGAACAGTGATCTGGTCGGCGAATTCGCCATCGGCACCAACATTGAGCTAAAGCAGGTCATCGGCCAGATTTTGCAGGATGAGAAGTTTCCCGGCATTCACATCGCGTTTGGGAATCCCTACGGTGCGCACACCGGCGCAAACTGGTATTCCTCGACCCACATCGACGTGGTGGGAACGCAATTCGATTTTTGGGTCGACGGCCGGCAGATCATGGAGAAAGGGCACTTTCTCATCGAGGCCTGACCATGGTTCCCGCACTGCGCGAGGAATTCAACCGTAACTTCACGGCTGCCAAGTACCGGCAGTTTCTGCAGAAGCTCGATGAAGCAACCGGGACGCACATCGACTTTCGTGTGTCGGAGACGCCTTGCTTCGTCCCCAAGAGCCTGCTCGACCAGATGGCGCAGTATGGCCGTCAATTGGTCGCGCAACTGGTTGACAATCCCGAATACCGCCGCGCCTCCGATGCCACCATTCCTCCGCAATACAACGTTCCCAACGAGTCCCCGCTGCCGATGTTCGTGCAGGTGGACTTCGGGCTGGTACGCAACGCACACGGCGAGCTCGAGCCTAAGTTGGTCGAGCTACAGGCCTTCCCTTCCCTCTACGGATATCAGGCTGCTGCCGCGCACCAGTATGTCGAGTCGTATGGCTTGTTGCCGGAGCTTGGGATCTACCTCAGCGGCCACGATGATGATTCCTACTGGCGGCTCATGCGGCAGCTCATCGTTGCCGATCACGATCCCGAAAACGTCATCCTGATGGAGATTGATCCCGATCATCAGAAGACGCTGCCGGATTTCCTGATTACGCAGCACAAGCTGGGCATCGCCATTGTCGATATTCTCTCCCTGGTGAAGCGCGGCCGGCGGCTGTTCTACCGCAGGAAAGAAGACAGTCGCGAAGTCGAAGTGCGCCGCATCTACAACCGCTGTATTGTGGACGAGCTGGAACGGAAAGAAATCACGTTGCCCTTCGATCTGCGCGAGGACTTCGATGTCGAGTGGGCCGGACATCCCAACTGGTATTTCCGCATCAGCAAGTTTTCCATTCCATATCTGAAGCATCCCAGCGTTCCAAAGACCTGGTTCCTCGACCAGCTGGGCGAGTTGCCGCCGGACAACCAGAACCATCTGCTCAAGCCGCTGTATTCCTTCGCCGGAGTGGGAATCAAGTTCGCGCCGACGCAGGCGGACATCGACGCGATTCCTCCCGATCAACGCCACAACTATATTCTTCAGGAGCGCGTTCGCTTCGAGCCGGTAATTCAAACGCCGCACGGGGCCACGCAAATGGAGATTCGCATGATGTTTGTCCGGCCTGAAGGGGGCGAGCTCACGCCGGTGCTGCCGCTGGTCCGCATGGGCCGCGGCATCATGATGGGCGTCGACCACAACAAGAACTTGGAATGGGTCGGCGGCTCGGCCGCGCTGGCGGTAAAAGACGCCTAAGACAACTCGCAACGCCATAAGTAACGTTCTCCCACTCAGACCCAGCCCGCTCCCTCCTGCGTGGTACCATCGAATCGACTAGCGCCCAATGACCGCGAACTTGCGAATACTTTTCGTCGGAGACATCTTTGGCCGGCCCGGCCGAAGTATAGTTCATGAGCGCCTGCCCAAGCTCCAGAAGGAGCACGCCGTTGATCTCACCATCGCCAACGGCGAGAATGCCGCCGGCGGATTCGGCATAACGCCGCAAATCGCCGAGGAATTGTTCGAGCTCGGCATCGACGTCATCACCACCGGCAATCACATCTGGGACAAGCGCGAGATCATCGACTACATGAATTCTGCGAACGGCAATGAGGCCTCGCTGGCGCGGCGCGTGCTTCGTCCGGCCAATTATCCTGCCGGCTCGCCTGGATTTGGCTGGTACCAGGGACGCACACGCGGCGGCTTTTCCTACGCCGTCATCAACCTGCAGGGTCGCGTGTTTATGGCCCACAACGACGATCCGTTTCGCCTGGCCGACGAACTGCTGAAACAGATTACGGCGAAGGTCATTGTCGTGGATATCCATGCGGAAGCCACGTCGGAGAAACTCTCGTTGGGCTGGCATCTGGAAGGACGCGTGACGGCGGTGCTGGGCACGCATACCCATGTTCCCACCGCTGATGAGCAGGTACTGCCAGGAGGAACCGCGGTACAAACCGATGTCGGGATGACCGGCCCATACGATGGCGTTATCGGCGTGCAGAAGGAGCTGATCCTGCACCGCTTCCTTACCAACATGCCGGCGCGTTTCGAACCGGCAACCGGTGATGTGCGCTTGTGCGCCACGCTGATCGATTGCAATGTCGAGACCGGCCGCGCGACCGCTGTGCAGAGGATCATGCTGCGGGAGTCATAGCCGTCAGCACTCAGCTTTCAGCTGTCAGCCAAATCCGTGCGCTTGCCCAAAGCTGACGGCTGATGGCTGAGAGCTGATGGCTAAACCCGACGAACTATGGATGGAAGAAGCCTTGCGCGAGGCCCAGCGTGCCATCGCGTTGGGAGAGGTCCCGGTAGGCGCGATCGTCGTGCACCAGGGGAACATTGTCGGCCGGGGATGCAATCGCCCGGTCAGCGCCCGCGACCCCACAGCTCACGCCGAAATCCTCGCGCTACGCGAAGCTGGGCAAGCCATCGGCAACTACCGCCTCCTCGATTGCGACCTGTACGTCACGGTCGAGCCTTGCGCCATGTGTGCCGGAGCGATAACGCACGCGCGCGTCCGCCGCCTGGTCTACGGCGCCGAAGATGCCAAGGCAGGCGCGGTGCATTCCATGCTTCAGGTCCTCAATCATCCCAAGCTGAACCACACGGTTGAAATCAGCTCGGGTGTGCTGGCCGCGCGCTGCATGGATCTGTTGCAAACATTTTTCCGCGAAAGGCGGAGCCCACAGCCTTAAGCAAGGGATCAAACGGTTAGTTCGGTTGATGCCACCCGGTTTCCCCTCCCATGCAAATCCAGTAGAATTACTACTGACATGTTATTGGTCCGGGCATCTTCTGGCCTGCGCTGCGCTCCCCAGCGTCCTGGCGCAGATCGCAGCCGATTATGGGTCGACTAAAGCGACTTCTCCGATACTTCAAGCCCTATTGGCTCTACCTGTTGGCATCTGTCATCTCGATGGCCCTGGTAGGACTGTTGGACGCCTTTCGTCTGCTGCTCATCGGGCCTGTGCTCGACCAGGTGCTGAACCCGGCGTCGCAGGCGCGCGCGCTTCCATTACTGCCGGTTCCGGTATTCGGGCACCGCTTCGATTTGCGATTGTTTGTTCCAGCGCACTTGCATAATGTGTGGTCCGTAGTTGCTTTCGCGCTAATTGTCTCGACCCTTCTTAAAGGCCTTTTTGATTATGGGGGCACCTATCTGGCGAACTATGCCGGCTTTGGCATGGTTACGGATCTGCGCAACGAACTCTACACTGCCACGCTGCGCCGCTCAATAGGCTTCTTTCAGAAGCATTCCACCGGCTCCTTGCTGTCGGCGATCGTCAATGATGTGGAACGCGTGCAGTTCGCGATGTCTAGTGTGCTGGCTGAATTCCTACAACAGCTCTTCAGCTTCATCTTCATCGCCGTAGTTGTTGTGGCATTGGGCAGACGCTTGACTTGGGTGTTGCTCATTTTTGTCCCGTTCGTGATCGCTTCTGCCAGCAGGGTGGGCAACCGGGTGCGCAAAACCACCCGTAAGGGTCAGGACAAGCTGGCAGAAATCAATAACCTGTTGCATGAAACCATCACCGGCATTCGCATTGTAAAGGCCTTCTGTATGGAGGCTTGGGAGACGAGCCGCTTCCGCGAGGCAGCGCGGCGTCTGTTTAGAGCCAATTTGCGGTCTGCAGCAGCGTTCGCCCTCAACTCTCCGATAATGGATACCTTTGGCGCGATCGCCATTGCACTGCTGATCCTACTTGGCCGTGAATACATCAAGCACGGTTACTTGAGCGAAGGCATGTTCATCGCCTTCATCTTTGCGGTGTTTAAGCTGTATGAGCCGGTGCGGAAGTTCGGGCAGTTCAACAACAATTTCCAGCAGGCACTCGGTGCCTCCGAGCAGATATTCAAGTTCGTCGACGCGCAGGACGAGGTCCGCCAGAAACCAGACGCGATCAAGCTGCCGCCTTTTCACAGCGGCATTCGCTTCGACCACGTTCACTTCGTCTATTCCAAGGCCGAGGACCAGCGCGAAGTCTTGCACGACATCAACCTTGAGATAAGCCCCGGCGAAGTCGTTGCCATCGTAGGTTCCAGCGGCTCCGGCAAGACGACCCTGGTCCACCTGCTGCCGCGCTTTTTCGACGTCAGCCGCGGCCGGTTACTGGTTGACGGTCATGATGTTCGCGATCTCACCGTGGGATCGTTGCGCTCACAAATCGCCATCGTCACCCAGGACACCATCCTGTTCAACGACACTGTGCGTAACAACATCGCCTACGGCCAGCCTGAGATTTCGCAACAGGCCGTCGAAGATGCCGCCCGGGCGGCGCTGGCGCACGACTTTGTCATGGCCCTGCCCAACGGTTATGATTCCGTGATCGGCGAGCGTGGTTTACGGCTGAGCGGTGGCGAGCGGCAGCGCCTGTCCATCGCGCGCGCCATCCTGAAGAACGCGCCCATACTGGTTCTCGACGAAGCGACCTCGGCGCTTGATACCGAGAGTGAGTCGCTGGTGCAGTCCGCCCTGCAGAACCTGATGGCTGGACGTACCGTGTTCGTCATCGCCCACCGGCTTTCCACAGTGCGCCGTGCCGACCGCATTCTGGTGCTGGAAAATGGAACGATTACGGATGAGGGTTCGCATGAGTGTCTGATGGGACGTACCGGCACTTATCGCCGGTTGTATGATTTACAGTTCGACGATATCGAGACAACTTCGGGGGCCGGGTAAACGCACGCCATGAACATCCGCTCCATGACCGGCTATGCGCAGGTGAAAGTCAACGTGGACGACCAGCTCACGTTGACCCTCAGCCTGAAATCGGTGAACCACCGGTTTCTCGATCTTCATTTACGTCTGCCGAACGAGCTCGATCCGGTGGAGATGAAAATCCGCCGAGTGCTGAAAGAGCGCCTGCATCGCGGCCATATCGAGGTCACACTCAGTCTAGAGCGCAGCGGCGGCGCGGCCTTCGCGGTTAACCGCAATCTTGTCGGCGGATACTTGCGGACCTTCCGCGAAGTGGCCGAGGAGTTTGGCGTCAGCGCTGAACCTGATCTCAACGCGGTACTCAAGCTGCCGGGCGCGCTGAACGCAGCTGAGGACGGCGACACCATGACCTCTTTGGAGCAACAAGTGACACAGGCGATGGAAGAATGCATTGCACGCCTGAACCACATGCGCGAAGAGGAGGGCCGGGGCGCAGTTGCGGAATTGCGCAACCGGATGACTCACTTGTCCTCGGCAACGCACGAGGTCGACCTGCTGCGCGGGAGGGTGCTCAAGGCTTATCAGGACAAGCTGCACGGCCGCATGCAGGAACTGCTGGGCTCACATGTCGATCACGACCGCATTCTGCAAGAGGCTGCCATGCTCGCCGAGCGCAGCGACATTCAGGAAGAAATTGTGCGGATGAAAAATCACATCCAGCATTTTCTTTCGCTGCTTGAGGCCGGAGGCGAAGTCGGCAAGAAACTTGATTTCCTGTTGCAGGAGATGAACCGGGAGGCCAACACGTTGATGTCGAAAACCACCGGCGTCGCCGGCGAAGCGTTGCGTATCACCGAATTAGGACTGTCCATGAAGTCGGAAATCGAGAAGGCCCGCGAGCAGATACAGAACCTGGAATGAGCGGAATCATCTTCATCATTTCGGCGCCCTCAGGTTCGGGCAAGTCCACGCTCACCAACGAGCTGCGCCGCATTGTGCCCAACCTGGAATTCTCCATCAGCTACACCACCCGCCCCCCGCGCGGCAGTGAGCAATCGGGACGCGAATATTTTTTTGTCAGCCGGGAAGAATTCGAGCGCATGATTGGCGAAGATGAGTTCCTGGAGCGGGCCGAGGTCTTCGGCAACTACTACGGAACCGCCAAGCGCTTTCTGCGCGAAGCGGCTGCGCGCGGTCACGATCTGCTGCTCGACATCGACGTGCAGGGCGCGGCCCAAGTGAAGCGCAAGGCCCCCGACGCGGTGAGTATTTTTGTGCTCCCTCCGTCACGCCAGGAATTGGAGCGCCGGTTGCGGCGGCGCGCCGAGGCCGACGACGACCTGCAGCGGAAACTGATGGGAGACGGCGCACGGCTCTTCAATACCGAAACCATCATCCAACGCCGCTTGCAGACGGCCTCGCATGAGATTGAGAATTTCGGCCAGTACGATTATATTCTGGTCAACGATCGGCTGGAGGAATCCATCGATATCCTCAAGTCGATCGTTGAAGCGGAGCGGCTGAAACGTTCCCAAGCGGCTCCGACCTCAAAGGACCAATTGACGCTTGCGGTTGCGGATCGCGCCCTGCGCCAGCCGATGATGCAGCAGGTCGAAACGATTTTGGCAACCTTCGATCTTTCCCGCTTTCCCGCGGTTACGGAGTGAGGCATGAAACTGATTGAAGGCTTCGATAGTAATTATCGTTATGTGCTGGTAGCAGCTCGTCGCGCTCGGCAAATACAGAACGGCGCTCGCCCGGTTGTGGAGCCGCACTCTCGCAAGCCCTGCCGTATCGCGGAGGAAGAGATCCAGGCCGGCAGAGTGAAATGGGAGATCCCGGCGGCGACAGCTGCGGCTTCGATGGAAGCAGCTGGCGAGATGCAAGTCGGCCCGGTAGGCGGCGATGCTGACGACTAGCGTAGCCCTGCCTGAGGCGAATGAGAATCGCCTCAGGGCGGCGGCGTATCAACTGATTGAGACACCATGAAAATCGCCCTGGGCGTCAGCGGTGGCATCGCCGCCTATAAAGCCGCCGAGATAGTTCGCCACATGCAGGAACGAGGTCTGCAGGTGCAGGTCATCATGACCGCTGCGGCGCAGGAGTTTGTGCGTCCTCTCACGTTCGCCGCCCTCTCCGGGGAAAAAGTCATCACCAGTATGTTCGGGTCATCTGCAGAAGAGCCCAATATCGACTCCGCGATTGAACATATATCCGTTGCCCAATCGATCGACTGTCTGCTGGTCGCGCCAGCCACCGCCGACGTGATCGCCAAGTTCGCGCAAGGCATTGCCAACGACTTCCTCAGCACGCTGTATCTCGCAACCACCGCGCCGGTGATCATCGCTCCCGCCATGAATGTGAACATGTGGGAGCATCCGGCAACGCGGGCGAACTTGGAGACCCTGCGCGGCCGCGGCGTGCACATTGTCGAGCCAGGCAGTGGCTACTTGGCCTGTGGGATGGTCGGCGCAGGCCGACTCGCCGAGCCGGACCAGATCGTCGCAGCCACGCTCGAGCGCCTTGGCATCGCCCAGGATTTTGCCGGCGAGACCGTGCTCATCACGGCGGGACCTACACATGAGCCGATCGACCCCGTCCGTTATCTTGGCAACCGCTCCAGCGGCAAGATGGGATATGCGCTTGCCGAAGCGGCGCTGCGTCGCGGCGCCAAGGTCATCCTGGTCAGCGGCCCGACGGCATTGCAACCGCCAGGTACTGCTGAGACCATCTTCGTCGAGACCGCTCAGCAGATGCGCACCGCGGTATTGGATCGCTGGGAGCAAGCCAGCTTCATTATCATGGCGGCCGCCGTTGCCGACTACCATGTCAAGAACGCCGCGTCCGAGAAAATTAAGCGCAACGACCCGATTGAGCTGCAACTTGAGCCGAATGCGGACATCCTCGGCGATCTCGGAAGCCTGCGCCACGCGGCAGGAAAGACTTCACCCATGCTGATCGGCTTCGCTGCTGAGACCGAAAACCTGCTGGCGAACGCCCGCGCCAAACTGAGCAAGAAGCGCGTCGATGCCATCGTGCTGAACGACGTCTCGCGCCCGGATATCGGCTTCAACTCCGATCGCAACGAGGTGACAATCGTGACCTCTCGCGACACCATCCTTGTACCTGAAGCCGGCAAGCTCAACGTAGCTCAGAAGATCCTGGACGCGGCTCTTCGCCTCCGCCAAGCGCAGACGGCGATGTCCCCAGCGCGCTCGTCGTAGACTACAATCTCCACACATGCCTGTTGACCGCAACGCCGTCCGAGACCGCCTGCAGTTCTACCGTGAACTCGGCATCGGGCCCCTGTATCGCCGTGATGCTGGCACCGTCCCGCTTCACGAATTAGCGTCTCTAGCGGAAAATGGGGTCGAAACAGCGGAAACCCTGGCGCTTTCTTCAAGTGTCGAGGCCAATCGCGACCATGACGCGCTGCTGCGCATTATCCTAGATGACATCGGCCCCAACTGCCAGCGTTGCAAACTCGCCAAGCTTGGTCGCAAACAAATCGTGTTCGGAACTGGAGATCCGCACGCCGATCTGATGTTCATCGGCGAAGGTCCGGGCGCTGACGAAGACGCGCAAGGCTTGCCCTTCGTTGGGCGCGCCGGACAACTGCTGAACAACATGATCGCCGCCATGGGCCTTAAGCGCGAGCAGGTGTACATCGCCAACATTGTGAAGTGCCGCCCGCCCGGCAATCGCACTCCCGAGCGCGATGAATGCGACACTTGCTCGCCGTTCCTGATGCGGCAGATCCAAGTCATCCGGCCGAAGGTCATCGTGGCGCTGGGCGCGACAGCCGCCAAAAACCTGCTCGGCGTAAATGACTCGATGGCGTCCATGCGCGGCCGCTTCTACGATTTCTCGCCGCCCCGAACGCTCAACGACCCCGGGGAGCCCTTCGAGTGTCCACTCGCGGTAACCTACCATCCTGCGTTTCTGCTTCGCGATCCGCGGCAGAAAAAGGAAACATGGAAGGACTTGCAGATGGTGATGCGTTATCTCGGCTTAACCGCGCCTCAGCGCCCGCCCGAGGCTGGCTAGGCTGCAAATGCCGCAATTCTGCGATGTGGCCCTGCCGGTCCCGCTCGACGCCACTTTCACCTACTGCATCCCCGAGAACTCGCCTGACCCCGTAGTTGGCGGCCGCGTCATCGTTCCCTTTCGCGAGCAACGGCTGTGCGGCATCGTCACCGAGCTTCACGACCGTGAGCCGAAGTTCACCACGCGCCACCTCAGCCAAGTACTCGATTCCACCCCGGCGCTCACGCCGGAGCTGATGCAACTGGGCCGCTGGATCGCGCAGTATTACATCGCTCCTGTCGGCGAAGTCTTCCGCACCATGCTGCCACTCTCGGCCGAGTTTCGCCGCGCGTTGGGATATCGCATCACTGATAAAGGTATCGACGCACTGCACGAGGCTTCCACCAGCGGCTCTTCCCTGCGCTCGCGCAAAGAGCCAGAGCACCAGATGCTGGAGTACGCCGTGCTCAGTCGACTAGCCGACGGCGAAATCGTCCGCGAAGCGACGCTGCGCTCGACCTCGGGAGCGCCTCGTGCCGTGCTGCAAACATTGCTGCGCAAGAAGTGGATTGCGCGCGAAGATCTTAGCGATGTGCGCGACGCCAGCCGTACGGTCCAGATCGCAACTTTGAAGCAGGCCGAAGGGAAACTGAACGCCAACCAACAGACCATCGTCGAGTATTTACGTAACCAGGATAATCAGCGCGCGCCGGTTGAAGCCCTGCGCGAACTCGCCGTTCCCCGTACCACTCTGCAAACGCTGGTGCGTCGCGAAATGATCCAGCTCAGTGAAGAAGCCGCCAGTTTTCACATGTCCGGCCTCAAGCCGCGCAAGCTGGAATTTCTTTTTACTCCTGCGCAGAAATCCGCGCTGGAAACGATCATAGCCTCTGTCGATGAACGCAAGTTCCTTCCCATGCTGTTGCACGGCGTCACCGGATCGGGTAAGACCGCGGTCTACCTGTCGGCCATGCAGTCAGTGTTGGCGAAGGGCCGCTCGGCGATCCTACTGGTACCGGAGATCGGACTCACCCCCGCCATGGCGGCCGATCTACAGCAGATCTTCGGCGATGAGGTCGCCATCCTCCATTCCGCTCTCAGCGACGACGAGCGCGCTGAGCAGTGGAAGCATATCCGCAGTGGAGAGTCTCACATTGTGGTAGGAACGCGGTCGGCGGTCTTTGCTCCTGTTTCCGACCTCGCGCTGATCGTGGTGGATGAAGAGCATGACCACTCTTACAAGCAGGAAGAGATGCCCCGATACCATGCGCGCGATGTCGCCGTGATGCGCGCCAAGATGTGTAATGCGGCCGTTGTGCTGGGTTCGGCAACTCCCTCACTGGAGACATACCACAATGGGGTACGAGGCAAGTATCGCCTGCTGGAATTGCCTGAACGCATCGAAAAACGACCGCTACCGGAAGTGGAGATCCTCGACATGCGCGAGGAGTTCCATCGAACGAAGAAGGACGACGTATTGTCCCGGAAGCTGGTGGAGGAGATCGGCGAACGCCTTTCCCGTCAGGAGCAAGTGATGGTATTGCTCAACCGGCGTGGTTACTCCGCCTTTGTGCTCTGCCGCGACTGTGGCGAGTCGGTGCACTGCAAGAACTGCGCTATCTCCTTGACGTACCACAAGCGCGAGCATCGTCTAGTCTGCCATTATTGCGGCTACACGCGGCCTGCTCCGAAGACCTGTCCCAAGTGCGGTAGCGAGTTTGTGCAGTATCTCGGCACCGGCTCAGAAAAGCTGGAGCACCTTTTGCACGGCATGTTTCCGCAGGCACGGATTGCGCGGCTCGACCGCGACACGGTTCGCGGACGCGATGACTTCGAGCGCATGCTGACTGCGCTCCACGCGGGCGAGATCGATCTGCTGGTCGGAACCCAGATGATCGCCAAGGGCCACGATGTGGCTAACGTGACCCTGGTCGGCGTAGTAGCATCCGATGCCGCGCTCAGCTTTCCCGACTTTCGCGCCGCCGAGCGCACCTTCCAGTTGTTGACCCAGGTTGCAGGGCGAGCTGGCCGAGGCGAAGCACCGGGCAAGGTCGTGCTGCAAACATTCTTCCCCGATCATTACGCTATCCAGTTGGCCGCAGCGCACGACTATCGCGGCTTCTACGAAAAAGAGATCCGGTTTCGCAGCTGGATGCACTACCCTCCGTTCAGTGCTGTCAGCAATGTGCTGGTGCGCAGCCCGAAGCTCGAGGATGCCTTGGCCTGGTCAGGAATTCTGGGCAAGTGGTTCGAGAACACGCGTCTGGAAGGTGTGCGTGTTATGGGGCCGGCCGCCGCGGCCATCGTACGGCTCAAGACCGAGTACCGTTACCACTTTCTGCTGAAGTCGGCCAGCCGGGAACGCATGAACGACGTCCTGCGCACCATGCTCGAGCACGCCGACGCGCAGAAAATTCCACGTAATCACGTTGTGGTGGATGTGGATGCTCTGTCGTTGATTTGAGTAACTGGCAATTAGCAACTAGCCTGGGTGGAGCTAGCTTGTGGTAACCAGCAACACGGATCGTTGCGGCGGTCCTTAAGGCTGGGACAGTCGACACCCCAAGTTCGTCAGTCAGCGGCTGATTGCTAGTTGCTAATTGCTAGTTGCCGCTTATCCCTTCCACGCTCCCAACGCCTTGCGCACCAGCACCAATTGGCCGATGTGATAGGCGTTGTGGTCGGCGATCAACAGCGCCTGACGCAAGAGAGTCTGTCCCGACCCATGAGGAATTGGCGCGAACAGATCCTGCTTCGGGTCGTTGATCAGTTTGCGCATCGCTTCCAGGTTCTCCCGGATAGAGCTGACGCTTTTCTCCCACGCTGCATCGTTGGGCGGAGCTGTTTTCTTCGGCCAGTAACCTTCCGGCCATTCGGGGGACTTGTGCTTTGCATCGCGGCTGAATTCCAGGATGTCCCACAATGCGATACGTAGGTGTTCCAGGAGTTGCCAGGCGGAATAGGGCAACCCATCCGGAACCCGCCCGCGGAATTCGGCGGGGAAATCAGAAACTGCCGCGGATAGATCGGCGTGCGCCTCGTTCCAATCCATTACTTTCGCAATTTGTTGACGAAGCTGCTTGTCATGCTCCATAAGGGCCTCGAGAGTTCAATTAACAGGTATGGGATGTGACAGTGAGGTAGCCGGATGTAATCTCGCGCGGAATATTTGGACTGGTCAGTGGTCGGTCAAGGGTACAGCCCAGCAGATTATGCCCACAAACTCGGCATCTGTTAGCCTCCGCCGTTTCGTCGCCGCTGGCGCAAAACACTTGCCGCATCGGGATTCACCAGCACAGTAAAGCCATTGCGAAAACGGCTCGGATCCACATCCACCAACGTCGCTCGATCGCCTTCGATGCATCCGCCCAGCACGCGACCCAAACTCAACAGCGAACGGCTGCCGCAAACTTCGCAGGTCTCACCGCCGCTATTGCTGATAATTTCGCAGTCTGCACAAAGTACGGCTTCCAGCAAAGCAACCGAGTTCAGGATGGGATCCCATTTGCGGCTTTCGTCCATAGTAAGAAGCTAGCCGTCTTCGGCCCGCTGGGAAAGTACTTACTTGTGGACGGAAGCAGGAGAGTAACGGGTCAGGAAATGAGGACGAAGCTGCAAACTCGCTAAGGAAATTCAGGCTGGCCCGGGCCATAGACTTTTCGGGCTACGAAACATCAGTGCTGGCGGCAGGTGGGAGCAGTTGGTGGTTCAGGGCGAACAGCGCCAGCTCCAGACGATTTCCGACTCCGATTTTGTTGAAGATATTTGTCAGATGGCGTTTTACCGTCTCCTCGCTGATACCAAAAGTCTCGGCAATGTGCTTGTTGGTCGAGCCTTCCGTAATCAAAGTGACCACTTCCAACTCGCGCGCTGTGAGACCGAAGGTCTTGCGGGGCGGCGGCGCGGTTTGCGCCGTCAGATCACGCAGCACCTGCACTAGGTTCTGCACTGGCCGACCGTCAAGCCAGTACTGCCCCTGCATCACCGCACGGACACATGCCGAGAGATGGGCCACGACAGCATCTTTCAGCACCACGCCGCGGGCGCCAAGTTGCAATGCCTCCAGAATCTGCCGTTTGTCCACGTGACCACTCAGAACAATGGTCCGAGTACCGCCATTGTCGCCGGTCAGCTCGCGCAAGGCGTCCATGCCCGGCATCTTGGGCATGGCGAGGTCGAGCAAAAGAATGTCCGGCCGCAGCGTGCGCACCATATGGAGCGCTTCGACACCATCCTTGGCTTCGGCTACCACCTTTACCTGGGGGTCGGACATCAGCATGTTACGGAGACCGATACGGACTACCGGATGATCATCAGCAATCAGAATGCGAATTGCAGTCGCCGCCATCTTGTTTCCTTTTCTAGGGATGGTCTTCATGTGCGCCATCTAGGCTGCTGACCCCTCGGCGGGAAGCACCACGGGACCAAGCTCCTGGCTCAATTCGTCCTCCACGGCTTTGAGCGCCGCGATTGCCTGCTCCAGTACGGGTTCCGCGGTGTCCAGCTCTGAATCGCGTCCCATCTGTTCCAATCTCGCGCAGCATTGCGCCAAAATTCTGGCTCCGATCATCAGACTGCTGCCCTTCAGATAATGGGCCCGCTCGCGCACTTCCGCCGCATCTTGTTGAGTAAGCGCTCTCCGAAGTCTAACAATAGTGGACCGCGCCTCAGCAACATACTCTCGGCACAACTCGGCAAGCACGCCGGGATCGGCTGCGGTTGCTTGCCGCAGACGATCAAAGTTCTCCCGCGCTATCACCACGTCAGCCACTGGATCTTAGTTGCTACCCCACTCATGTTCTACTGTTCCCCAATAGGTAATACTTCTGCGCGCTGGCGTCAAGGAGGGAATCGCAGCGCAGGAACGATTTTCGCATGAAATGCCGGAAAGTTGATTATTTCCGCGGGTGACGTTGCAATGCTCCGCGACTAGAACCGGGAAAAATCGGGAGCACGCTTTTCCAGGAACGCGCTCAACGCTTCCTGAGTTTCGGGTGACTCTAGCCGCTCTGCGATCACGTCCACTTCCTCGTTCAACGCTCGCTCTACCTCTGATCGAAGACTACGTTTCATCAGTTCCTTGCAGGCCAGTAGGGCTCCGGCGGGCTTTGCGGCCAACTGCTGGGCAATCGCGGAGGCGGTCGCCAGCAAATCCGCGCGAACCAGAACCGCATTCACCAACCCGATCTCGTACGCACGTTGCGCCGTCAAAGGCGCTCCCAGCATGAATAGCTCCGCTGCCCGCTGGCGCCCGATCAGCAGCGGCAACAGCACCGTCGAGGCGGCCTCCGGGACGATGCCAAGATTGATGAAAGGCATCACGAATTTGGTATCCTCCGCCGCATATACCAGGTCGCAAAGCAACAGGATGGTAGTGCCGACACCGACCGCTAACCCATGGACGGCGGCGATGATGGGCTTCCTGGCGCCAGCCACAGCACGGATGAAACGCACTGCCGGCGGCACTGCCTGGCCTTTCCACGGCTTCTTCATGAAATCCTCAAGGTCGTTGCCTGCGGTGAAAGCATCGCCTTTGGCGTGCAGCAGGATCACGCGAACGGTAGGGTCAATCTCAGCCTGTTCCACAGCATCCGCCAGCGCGTTGTACATCTCGGCCGTCAAAGCATTTTTCTTCTCGGGACGATTGATAGCGATGCTCATCACAGCGCCATTACGTTCTGTTTCTATCTGCCCCATGGTTCAACCCTCGTTCGGACGTCTAGACACCTGCGCTGACAACTTAGAACAAGTCCGCACACTTCAGCAAGGACGGCTCGATGATTTGCATCGCTGGTTGCACCCCATACAATGGTTCTGGAATCCAATCCGTGGTTATTCGTCATTCCGCAAGGAGATCGTCATGTCCGCTAAGATTCCCGAGAACTATCTCGACCTCTTCCACAAGAAGGCCTTTGGCAGCTTCACCACGCTCATGCCTGATGGCAGTCCGCAGACCACACCCGTGTGGGTGGATTACGTTGACGGCAAAGTGTTGGTGAACTCCGCGCTTGGCCGGCAGAAAGATAAGAACCTGCGCCGCGATCCGCGCGTGGCCATTACCCTGATCGATCCCGACAATCCCTACCGCTACCTGGAAGTGCGCGGCAAGGTCAGCGAAATCACGCAAGAGGGCGCCGATAAGTTGATCGACAAGCTGGCCAAGAAGTATCTGGACAAGGACAAGTACCCGTTCGCGCAACCCGGCGAACAGCGCGTCATCTACAAGATCGACCCGGAGCACGTCAGCCCGCATGGGTAACGCGCAGCGATAGCGGGACGATTTAAGGATCGGATGCGCTCACGGCACAGACGGAAGGCGCGCGCCGCTCGTGAATCGAGCCCGTCAGGGCGAAACTGAATTTAGCCCAGGGCGTAAGCCCTGGGTATGCTGCGTTTATTGAATCTGAGCCGGCGTCAGCCGGCGTCACACGCTGGTCGCCGTCATGAATCGCGGTGTTTCTTAGCATCAGGCACAAACCCGTACGGGCAATGCCGACATCCCGACTCACAGCAATATCCGCGTCGGTTGAGATAGATCGCGGTGAACACCATGAAGCCGTCTTCCATGTAATAGTCGGTCCCCTCGACTAACTTCTCGGACATCATTGCGCAGCGGCCTCACGCAACACGGACAGTCGCTCTTCCGTTTCTACGGGAACGCCATCTCGGAAGCCGACATACTTTCCGGAAATGGCAGCTACACGCTCGCCCGGAACGATGAAGCCAACAAGGTTTAGAGGATCAGCGGCCGACACTGTAACAACCTCGCCGGTCACTGGCAGATTACGCATGGCGCGCAGCGACTCAACCGCCTCAGGCAGCGCGAACTGCTCGCCCAGGAAACCGCTGACAAATCGTCCGCCGCGGACTTCGGCGCGGTCTTCGAGACGGCGGAAGCCAATCAGCAACTCGCGCCACTTTGGCAGGTTCGATTCACGCGCCAGCATCTCGCGGAAGACCACACCGTAGCGCCGCAACAGCATCCAGCAGGTCGCCTCGGCGCGCTTCGCATGATCCGCAGCTTCCGCGCCGTAAAGCAGCGACCAGCGCCCCGGCGTGTGCCGAGGTCTGGCTGCCTTCGCCGAACCGGGCCCCAGCCGCCGCTTGGGATTGATCAGAGAACGTAGATTGTCGAAGCCGTCGGCGGTCACCATTCCGGCCGCGACCAACTCCCACAGTGCCGTTTCGATCTCTGCCTTCAGCTTGCCGGTGCCGCGCACGATGTCGGCAAAGAAAGAAGCGCCTCGACGGCGCAGGAATTCCAGCACGGCATGTGCTCCCGGACTCAAAACGCGTTCGTAGCTCTGCTCATCATCACTGAGACGGGGCTGCATCCAGTCCGACTCTTCGCGGATGAAAAACGTGATTGGCGCAATGCTGGTCGGCACAACTCGCCGGCGGCCCTCACCCGAATCTTCCAGCGTCGCCGGATGCGGCGACAACCGCCCCCAGCCGACAGCACCGGTCAGGCAAAGTTGATCCAGCGTAGCCGGATCGTATTCGTTCACGCGCCGCGCCAGAATCTGCTTCTCCCAGGCATTGGCGGGAATCTCGAAACCTTGCAACTGACGCAATGCCTGTAGCAATCCCCGCTCGCCGCTCAACTGCGACTGCGGAGCGAGGTGCTGCCAACGCAAAAGCCAGCGCATGAATTGCGCTGCCGTAACCGGCTCAACCTGCTTGCGCAGCGTGGCCACGGTCAGGTGATGAATACGCGCCAGCAAGCGCCGCTCGCACCACTCGACTGTGTCACCGGTATTTTGTCCGGTGAAATTCCCGCGCAGAATGGTTCCCGAAGCTTCCAATCGCAGCAGAGCTTTTTCGAGATCCGGGGATGGCACTCCCAACCAGTAGGCCAGTGCGTTGGAAGTTATCGGCCCAGAGTGCATCATCCAGCCGGTCACCATCGCGAGCATGGCATCGTCACGCGAGGTGGTAGTCGATGGCAGGTCCGGTGGAGTCACCTCAAACTGCGCTTCCGGAAAGATCAGCGCAAAATCCTTGGCCCGCTCTGAGGGGACAAGGTATCGCCGCGTTTCATTGCTGCCGCCGGCTGGAGCCGGCTGAGAAGAAGAAGAGAGTTGGCTGGATAGAGCGCTAGAGCGCCGCTCTAACCTTGCCTTTACCACGCGCCAGCCTTCCAGCAACTCCGCAGACAGGGGCATCCAGCTTGCGATCGCTTGCTGCCAATCTTCCTCGGGGATTTCCAGCGGTAACGCCACCAGCGTCTGCAGCGTGTCGTGCAATTCGTCGCTGTCGCGAACATCCGGTCGCGCCTCTTCGCGCACCCGAGCAATCGCCTGCTGATCGAGCCGGCCGACCTCGTTCAACACTGCCTCAGGCAACATGCGCCGCATCTGCACGGCGCGCGCGCGCCGTTCCTCAAGCGGAGCATCATCGAGATAGGCATACGGATTGGCATTCAGGATCTCGTGCGAAAACTGCGACGGCACAGGCGTATCGACCGCCAGACAGCGAATCGCGCCGCTGCGAATGCCATCAATCACGCGCCGCAGGCCATCGATGTCCATTGCCTCGGTGAGGACATCCTTCATCACCTCCTGTATCAGCGGGTGATCAGGAATCTTGATATCGCCTTCGATGTTTTCCTGGCACGCCGCTACGTCGGGAAAAACCGATGCCAAAAGATCGTCGCTGCGAATGCGCTGAATCTGCGGCGGAACTTTCTTGCCGCCCTGGAAGCGCAGCAGCGCCAGCGAGCGGTTGGCGTCCCAGCGCCAGCGCGTAGCAAAGATCGGTGACGCCAGTGCGGCCTGCTCCAGTATCTCCTGCACCGTTTCCGTCTGCAGGTAATGGAAGACGTCACTCAGCGGAAAACTGTGCTGTTCGGCCAGCGCGATATTTAGGCCGTTGTCGGTTGCTGCGGCTTGCAACTCGAAATTGAACGAACGACAGAAGCGCTTGCGCAGCGCCAGTCCCCAGGCTTTATTGATGCGTCCACCGAAGGGCGCATGAATAATGAGCTGCATCCCGCCGCCTTCGTCGAAGAAGCGTTCGGCAATGATGGTCTGTTGCGTAGGCACTTCACCCAGCACAGCGCGGCCGGTGACGACGTATTCGATGATCTGTTCCGCTGCTGAGTCATCTAGGCCGCATTCCTCTTTCAGCCAGACGACGGCATTCTGTACCTCGGGGCTGGATTCGATGCCGCGCAGGCGAACGCGTGGGCTGGCACCGGCTGAAGCTGGCTCGGATTGAATAGAGAAGGGGGCCTCTACCGGCGCTCCTAACGGTGCGCCCGTTCGCGGTGCGTCTTTCAAGTTCAACTCTGCCCGACCATCCCAGGCTTCCGGATTTGCCGGTACTGCCAACGGTGCGGTATTCGGCAACAGCGCGCTGACGCGCTCTCGCAGTTCGCCCACGTGCAGCGACAGCTCGTCGGTTCGCGCCGGAGCTTCACCACGCCAGAAAGGAATCGTTGGCGCGGCACCGTGGGCATCCTCGACGAGGACGCGCCCGGTATTTGACGAGACTCGACGAATGCGCCATGAGGTGTTGCCTAGCAGCATGATGTCGCCGGCGTTGCTCTCGACGGCGAAGTCCTCGTCCAAGGTGCCCACAACGATTTCTTCCGGCTGCGCGACGACGGTGAACAGTGCCGTGTCCGGAATCGCGCCTCCGCTGGTAATCGCCGCCAGCCGGGCTCCGCGACGCGCCCGGAGACGCCGGTTCACCATGTCGCGAAAGAGATAAGCCCCGTAGCGGCCACGCTTCGCCGCGATTCCCTGCGACAGCATTTCCAGGATGCGGTCGTACTCCTCGCGCTTAAGCTCGCGGTAAGGATATGCACGCCGCACGCATTCAAACAGCGCACCCTCGTCCCAGTCTTCACAACTGCACATGGCGACGATCTGCTGCGCAAGAATGTCAAGAGGCGATGCTGGAATGTGCAGCACATCAAGGTCGCCTTGCCGGATGGCCCGCACGGTAGCGGCGCATTCCAGCAAGTCGTCGCGCGTGGTGGCAAACAGGCGGCCTTTTGGGATTGCGCCCCGCCAGTGACCGGCACGGCCTACGCGCTGCAACGCAACGGCAATCGAGCGCGGCGAGTTGATCTGGCAAACCAAATCGACGGTACCGATATCAATGCCAAGCTCCAGCGAGGCGGTCGCAACCAGCAGGCGAATCTCGCCATTCTTCAGCTTGCGCTCGGCTGTCAGTCTCAACCTGCGCGCCAGGCTGCCATGGTGCGCCGCAACCATGTCTTCGCCGATGCGCTCGCCGAGGTGCAGCGCAACGCGTTCGGCCAGCCGTCGCGTGTTGACAAAGACCAGTGTGGAACGATGTTGCAGCGCCAACTCGGCGAGGCGGTCATAGATTTCGCCCCACATCTCGTTGCTGGCGATGGGACCTAGCTCGGAGGCCGGAACCTCGACAGCGAGATCGAGCTTGCGGCGATGGCCTATGTTGACAATCGCGGGCGCCGGACGATCCGAGCCGGTGAGGAAGTGCGCAACCTCCTCGATGGGCTTCTGCGTCGCCGACAGCCCAATGCGCGTCGGCTGACCAGCCAACAGATCGAGACGTTCGAGCGAAAGCGTGAGGTGCGCGCCCCGCTTGTCGTCGGCCACGGCGTGAATCTCGTCGACGATGACGGTCTTGACGTGGCTCAGGATGGCGCGACTGCTGTTGGCGGTGAGCAGGATGTAAAGCGATTCAGGTGTGGTGACCAGGATGTGCGGCGGCCGCTTCAGCATATCGCGCCGCTCTTTCATCAGCGTGTCGCCGGTGCGGACGGCGGTGCGAATCTCCGGCATCAGCAGACCGCGCTGTCCGGCCAGCGCGAGGATCTCGCCCAGCGGGATTTCGAGATTCTTCTGGATGTCGTTGCCCAGCGCCTTCAGCGGGGAGACATAGAGAACCTCGGTGCAATCGCGCAGATCGCCGGCAAGCGCCTTGCGAACCAAGCGATCAATACAGATGAGGAATGCCGCGAGCGTCTTGCCCGATCCGGTGGGAGCGGAGATCAGCGTGGTCCGGCCAGCTAGGATCTCGGGCCAGCCTTGCTCTTGCGGCTCGGTCGGCGTTCCGAAGCGCGAGACGAACCACTCGGCAACGAGCGGATGTGCCCAGGCAAGCGAAGCTGGAGTTTCCCCCAAAGGCATCCAACTATTTTATCAGATTTTCGCTAATTGTTCGCCAACAAAAGGGCGCTGTTCGCCTTTCGCTGTTAGCTACTGGCCTTGCGGATTGCTGCAGGCACCCATGGAATTATGCAAGTCTCAAGGCGAAGCTAAGTTGCCAAAAAGCCCAAAGCGAAGAGCGAACAGCGGGCTCTCCACTGCTACACTTTATGCATGTCCTCCGAGCGCGCAAGGAAGATCAAGCTGATGCTTTTTGACGTGGACGGCGTCATGACTGACGGCACTATCTTTTTCTTCCCTGCCCCG
>Ga0181523_10001122_pt1 | contig 29075 bp, 10 predicted proteins | sample PEATcosm2014_Bin_43_FD_119752 | JGI IMG/M metagenome (GOLD analysis project Ga0181523, IMG submission 119752) | Peatland microbial communities from MTU Mesocosm Facility, Houghton, MI, USA - PEATcosm2014_Bin05_30_metaG | ecosystem: Environmental > Terrestrial > Soil > Wetlands > Peat | place... | reverse complement strand
CGATGAGGGATTGCTGTTCGCTTATGGCGCCACCGAGCCCGAAGCCGGCAGCGATCTCGGAGCCTTGCGCACTACGGCCGATCGCGTCCTGCAGGATGGACGCATCGTCGGTTACAAGATCAACGGCAACAAGCAATGGATCAGCAACGGTGGAATCGCCGGCGCATACACGGTTCTCGCTAACACTCCCAGCGGTCCAACCTGGTTCGTCGTCGAAAAGGACGCGAAGGGTTTTACGCACGACGAACCAGAGGACAAGCATGGCATTCGCCTCAGCAATACCGCCGCGTTGGCCTTCAATGACGTCTACGTCGATGCCGACCGGCTCATCGGCGGTGTCGAAGGCCAAGGACTGATTCAGGCGCAGGCCGTGTTCGGCTACACCCGCCTGATGGTGGCTGCGTTCGGCCTGGGCGCGGGATGGGCCGCCCTCGATCGCGCCATTCCATATTCCACCAAGCGCATTCAGGCCGGAGCTCCGCTCTCGGAGAAACAGGGCTATACCCACAAGCTGATCGTGCCGAACGTGGCGCGACTCGAAGCCGCTCGTGCCTACATCGAACAGACCGCGGAGCGCATCGATGCTGGCGAGGGCAGCCTGAACACCGAAGGCGCCATCGCGAAGTACATGGCCACCGAAGCTGGAAATCAAGCGGCCGATGCCAGCATCCAGGCGCTCGGTGGCTACGGCTACACCCACGAATACCTGGTGGAGAAGATCAGCCGCGACGTTCGCATCACCACGATCTACGAGGGCACATCCGAGATCATGGAGATGACGATCAGCCGCGACCGCTGGCAACTCCACTTGAAGACGCGCGGTCAGCACTATCACGAGAAAGCGCGCGAGTTGGAGGCGTTGAATGCGCGCCATCCGAATGTGGGCGCAGACATTGCCGCGTTGGCGCACCACGCGCTCGCCGAAACTATGGAGAAGGCTCGCATCGCGCGCCTCACCCGCTACCAGCACATCCTTCTGCGTCTGGGAGAGTGGATCGCCTATGCCGAGAGCGCAGCCAGTCTGGCGCGCCGCGCTGCTCTTCTTGCTGAGGGCAAGTTGCACGAAAAGGCGAACCGGCGCTTTGATGCCTCGGCGCTCGCAGCGTTAAGCCGCATTTTCGCCCGCGAGGCCGCGCTCAAGGTTGCTGGAGAGGGCTTGCGCTGGGTGTGCGGAGCTGGCGGCATCAGCGCCGCCGACATGCCCGCCTTTGAGACAAGTTTGCAATTGCCCGCCATTTATTGTGCCCAGGCGGGTCTGATTTCTGACATGGATTTCATAGCCGACGTCCTCTACGCCCGTGCAGTCAAGCCTGCACTCGCCGCATAAAGACCAAAGACGCCTGACTAAGTTGATCTGCAACCTGCCACCGGTTGCACAGGAGCGTCCTCATGGAAGACACAGCCTATCGTGCCATCGCAATCGTCGGAGCCGGAACCGTTCTGCCCGATGCCGCCAACGTAGCGGCTTTCTGGGAAAACGTGAAGACCGGCCGTTACAGCATCACCGAAGTCACGCCCGACCGTTGGGACCCTGCGTTCTACTTCGATCCCGATCACTCCGCGCCGGACAAAACGTATTCCAAGATCGGCGGCTGGGTGCGCGAGCAAGTGTGGGACCCGATCAAGTGGCATCTGCCGATTCCGCCGCGCGTGACCGACGCCATGGATCAGGCGCAGAAGTGGGCCATCGCGGCCACACGCGAAGCCCTGGAAGATTACGGCTACCCAAAGAGGCCTCTCGACCCCGATCGCGTCGCCGTGATCCTCGGCAACGCTATGGCCGGCGAGAAACATTATCTGACCGCATTCCGCGTGTTCTTTCCGGAATATGCGCACGAACTCGCCGAGATCGCCAGCTTTGCTGCCCTGCCCGAGGCGATCCGCAGCGGCATCACCCACGAATTGCATGACAGGATTGGCAAGCGCCTGCCGGAAATCACGGAAGACAGCATGCCCGGCGAGTTAGCCAACTGCATTGCCGGACGCATTGCTAACATCTACAACTTTCACGGACCGAACTTCGTTTGCGACGCAGCCTGCGCATCTGCCATGGCAGCCATTTCCGCCGCTGTCGAAGGACTGGTCGCCAACCATTTCGACGCGGTCATCACCGGCGGCATCGACCGCAACATGGGCGCCCAGACCTTCGTCAAGTTCTGCAAGATTGGCGCTCTGTCGGCGACCGGCACTCGGCCTTACGCCGAAGGAGCTGACGGCTTCGTCATGGGCGAAGGCTCCGCGATCTTTGTGATGAAGCGCCTGGCCGACGCCGAGCGCGATGGCGACAAGATTTATGCCGTGCTGCGCGGCATCGGCGCGTCGAGCGACGGCAAAGGAAAAGGAATCACCGCGCCCAACCCGGTTGGCCAGAAGTTCTGCCTTGAACGCGCCTGGCAGAACGCCGGCCTCTCGCCCGCGACGGCGACCATGATTGAAGGCCATGGCACGTCCACCCGGGTGGGCGATGTGGTCGAGGCCCAGTGCATGGCCGATCTGCTCAGTGGCCAGCATCTTCCCACCCACTCAGTGGCGCTGGGTTCGGTCAAGTCGAACATCGGTCATCTCAAAGGAGCGGCAGGCGCAGCTGGGCTTCTGAAAACTGCGCTGGCCCTGCGGGACAAAGTTCTGCCGCCCAGCGTGCATTGCGAACATCCCAGCCCCGACATCGACTTTGCTCACTCCCCGCTCTACGTCAATACCGAACTAAAACCCTGGACAGTCCCCGCGGACACTCCGCGCCGCGCTGGCGTGAGCGCCTTCGGTTTTGGCGGCACTAACTTCCATCTCGTGCTTGAAGAGCACATTCCCCACCGGCTCACTGGAAATGGAAAGCGATCGGTAGCCGTCGGCACGCTTCCCCAATCTGCGATCAATGAGGTAGTCATGAACGCAAAACCAGTTTCCTCTCCCACTGCGTCTTCAGTTTCTCCGTCTGCCTGCAAGCCGCCACTACGCGGCGCGCTCCTGATTGGCGCTGCCTCCGAGGCCGCTCTCATGGATCGCCTCCGCTCCGTATTAAAGGATGCCCAGGGCGGTTACGCGCCAACTCCGTCAGTTCCCGCCGAAGCCGACTTGCGCGCTCCTCAGCGTCTGGCCATTGATTATGCCGACGCCCCAGACTTGGCCGACAAGTCAGCCAAAGCGCTGAAGGCGCTGGCCGCGAATCAGCCAGCGCTGTGGAAAGGTCTACGCGCACAAGGCATCTTCCGCGGTCAGGGTCCAGCGCCCAAGGTGGCATTCCTCTACACCGGCCAAGGCTCACAGTACGTGAACATGCTTCGTCCCCTCTACACCGCGGAGCCAATCGTGGCCGAGACGTTCGCCGAAGCTGATCGCGTGATGACTCCGTTGCTGGGCAAGCCTCTCACCGATTTCGTTTTCGTTGATCAGTCCGATTCTGCCGCTGTCGCCCGGGCCGATGAAGATCTACGCCAGACCGCCATTACTCAGCCGGCGGTGCTGGCCATCGACTTTGCACTGACCCGCCTGCTCGCCGCTTACGGCATCACGCCGGACATGACGATGGGACACAGCCTGGGCGAATACGGAGCGCTGGTTGCCTCCGGCGCTCTGCCCTTCGAGGACGCACTGGAAGCCGTCAGCGCCCGCGGTCGCGGCATGACGCGCATGGCCGTGGCCGATACCGGCAAGATGGCGGCCGTGTTTGCACCGCTGAACGAAGTCGAAAGAATCCTCAAGACGATCGACGGTTACGTCGTGATCGCCAATATCAACAGCGACCATCAAGCCGTCATTGGCGGCGCGACCGATGCGGTCACGCAAGCGATGGCAGTTCTGCAGAAAGCCGGTTACGACGCTGCGGAATTGCCCGTCAGTCATGCTTTCCACACTTCGATTGTGGCGCCCGCCAGCGAACCGCTGCGGCAGGAACTCGCACGCCTCCGCCTGGAGTCGCCGCACCTGCCCATCGTCGCCAACGTTAATGGTGAGTTTTACCCCACAGGCCCGGGTGTTGTGCCGCAAATGTTGGATCTTCTGGCTCGGCAGGTGGCTTCTCCCGTGCAGTTCGTCAAAGGTCTGTGCACGCTCTACGAGGCCGGTGCTCGCATCTTCGTCGAAGTTGGGCCCAAGAAAGCTCTGCAAGGTTTTGCTGAAGATGTCCTGGGTGGCCGTGGCGATGTGATTTCCCTCTTCACCAATCATCCCAAGTTCGGCGACATCGCCTCGTTCAACCAGGCGCTGTGCGGCCTCTATGCGGCGGGACTTGGCCGCGGAACCGCGGAAATGTCCAAGGAAAGGCTAGCAACGATTTCAGTTGCGCCGACGCCGCCCGCAACGGTCAACTCCACCCCTGTAGTGGCTTCCCAGACTGCGAAAAAATCAGCTGCTGAACTTCGCGCTGTTGAACAACCCACTGCTGCACGACCCGCTGCTGAACAACCCGCCTTTGGGTGGCGCAGCGCTTCCAGCGCTGCGATTAAACCCCTCTCTTCCGACAGGGCTTCAGCCCCTGAGGGGACCCCTGCGACAGCGGCACAGAACTCCGACCACTACACCGAACTCGGCCACTTCTTCGCCGAGGTTCTTGAGCGCGGCTGGCAGATTCATCGCGGCGAAGACCGTGTCCCGGCCAATCTTCCGGTCGTCATCTCCGGCGCCGCTCTAGGTCTGCCCGGGACCGACCACATCTTTGACGATGCCAATCTAGCCCGCATCCTGCGCGGCGATCAGTTCATCGATCTCATTCCCACGCGCCTGCGCAAGGCCATGCTCGACAAACACATCACCCGCCTGGTGAAAAGCGACAACGGCGGGCCGACCTTCGAAACCATCAACCATGTCTCGGATGTGATCAAGCTGGCCGGCCGCGGCGGCGCGTTCGATCTGGAAAATGAATTCGGAGTTTCCGCCGACCGCCGCGCCGCCCTCGACCGCGCCACCCAACTGGCAATCGCCGTCGGCATCGATGCCCTGCGCGATGCCGGCATCCCGCTGGTCATGCGTTACAAGACCACGACCAAAGGCACGCAGTTACAGGATCGCTGGACGCTGCCTGACAGCTTGCGCGACGACACTGGCGTAATCTTCGCCTCCGCGTTCCCCGGCTGCGACTCGTTCGCCGATGAAATGGGGCGCTATTACAACGATCATTCGCGCCGCGAGCAACTCGGCATGTTGGAAAGCCTGCTGGGCCGAGCCAAGTCGAACGGCGACTCCGTCCTCGAACAGGAAATCGAGCGCTGCGCGGAGGACTTGCGGGACACCATCGAGAAAGAGCCGTATGTCTTCGATCGGCGCTTCTTGTTGCGGGTCTTGTCGATGGGACACTCGCAGTTTGCCGAATTCATCGGCGCTCGCGGCCCCAATACCCAAATCAACTCGGCCTGTGCCAGCACGACGCAAGCCGTGGCGCTGGCGGAAGACTGGATCCGCGCCGGGCGTTGCCGCCGCGTCATCGTTGTCTCCGCCGACGATGTCACGTCCGATCAATCCCTCGAGTGGTTTGGCGCCGGCTTCCTGGCCAGCGGCGCTGCCGCCACCGACGAAGTGGTGGAAGAAGCCGCCACCCCCTTTGACCGTCGCCGCCATGGCCTGATCGTTGGCATGGGTGCCGCCGGCCTGGTGGTTGAGAGCGCGGACGCGGTGCGTGAACGTGGAATCCAACCTATCTGCGAAGTCTTGAGCACGGTCACGGCCAACAGCGCCTTCCACGGGACGCGCCTCGATGTGCAGCACATCGGCCAGATGATGGAGAAGTTGGTCTCCCAGGCCGAAGCGCACAGCGGCATTTCCCGCCGGCAGATCGCGCCTCGCACGGTTTTCGTTTCGCATGAGACCTATACTCCTGCGCGCGGGGGCAGCGCTTCGGCCGAGATTCACGCGTTGCGCCACGTGTTCGGCGATGCCGCGGATCAGATCGTCATCGCCAACACCAAAGGTCAGACCGGTCACGCCATGGGAACCGGGATCGAAGATGTCGTCGCCGTGAAGGCGCTGGAAACTGGCGTTGTCCCAGCTGTAGCCAACTTCAAAGAAGTTGATCCCGAGCTGGGCACGTTGAACCTGTCCAAGGGTGGCGGCTACCCCATCGAATACGCGGTGCGTCTCGGCGCCGGATTCGGTTCGCAAATCAGCATGTCGCTGTTGCACTGGATCGCTCCTAAGGACGGCATCCACCGCCGTCCCAGTGAACTGGGCTATGCCTATCGCATCGTCGACGAAGACTGCTGGAAACACTGGCTGAGCCAGGTTGCCGGATATCCAACCGCCGATCTGGAAGTCGTGCACCACACTCTCCGCGTGCGCGATCAACGGGCAGCCTCCCGATTGCCCGAAGTCGCACAGAAATCCCACGAGTCACCGCCCCCCACGCTTTCGGAACCTACTTCTCCCGCAGTCGCTGTGCATCTGCCTGCCGCTACAGCAGTCGTCGGAGCCAAGTTGGAAGCGCAGGTCGCAGGAAAGGTCGAAGCCAAGGTCGAAGCCAAGATTGAAGAGAAGGTCGAAGCGAAAACCGAAGCAACGACCGAGACCAAGCCTGTCGTGTCCACGCCGCCCGCGCCGAATCCGGCCGCAGCCGCTGATTTGGCGAAAGATCCGGTCAAAGAAAAAGTCCTGACCCTGGTTGCTGAAAAGACCGGCTATCCCGTCGACATGCTCGATCTGGATCTCGACCTGGAAGCCGATCTGGGCGTCGACACCGTGAAACAAGCTGAGGTGATGGCCACCATCCGCGAAGCTTACGGTATCGCACGAGACGACACGATTAAACTGCGGGACTTCCCCACGCTCGCCCATGTGATCCGTTTCGTGCACGACCGGCGGCCCGACCTTGCCCCCGCGCAGCCTGCATCCACCGCGGCGCCGGCCGTGGTCCAGATAGCGGTCCAGACCGTGGTCAAGGAAGAACCCGAAGGCACAGGCAGCCAGCAGCCTGTCGCAGAGCCTTCCGTCCTCGAGAGCGATTCCGTGAAAGCGCGCATCCTCGCCTTGATGGTTGAAAAAACTGGATACCCGCAAGACATGCTGGACTTGGACCTCGATCTTGAAGCCGACCTCGGCGTCGACACCGTCAAGCAGGCGGAAATGTTCGCCGCGATTCGTGAAATCTACAGCATTCCTCGCGATGAGAACCGCAAGCTTCGCGATTACCCCACCCTGGCGCATGTGATTCGGTTCGTATATGAGAAGAGGCCGGACTTGGCGGCTGTTGTTTCCTCCGCTCCAGTTTCGTCCCCGCCGGTGACGCCCTCGACAACGAATGAGCCGCCCGAGTCCGCACTTTCGCCAGTCGTATCGCCAGCGAGTTCCGATGACCCCATCAAGAAAAAGGTACTGCAGATTGTGGCCGAGAAGACCGGCTATCCCGAAGACATGCTGGACCTCGATCTTGATCTGGAAGCTGACCTGGGCGTCGATACAGTTAAACAGGCCGAGATGTTCGCGGCGGTGCGCGCTGCCTACAACATTCCCCGCGATGAGAGTCTCAAGCTGCGCGATTTCCCCACGCTGGCGCACGTGATCCAGTTCGCGCAGGATCGGTCCGCAGCAGTGGCGCCTGCTCCAGCAGCGTCCGCCGCGAGAGCTCCACAGCAACCTGGGGATCAGAAGCCGGCAGTGTTCTCGTCAGCTCCGATCCAGCCTCTCCGCCCGACGATCATGAATCTTGACGCCGCCAATCGCATTCCGCGACGCGTGCCCGTACCCACCCTGCGTCCTCCGCTCACCTTTTGCAAAGCAACGGGTGTGAAGCTCGACCGCAACAGCCGCGTCGCCGTGATGTTTGACAAGAGTGGAGTTGGAGAAGCGCTCACCCAGCGCCTGCACGCGTTGTCAGTCGAAGTGCTTCGCCTCGACAGCGCACAGGATGCCGATACGCTCACCAGTCTGCTCAAGGATTGGATTGCGGCCGGTCCCGTCAGTGGGGTTTACTGGCTGCCCGCTCTCGATCAAGAAGGAGATCTTCGCCAACTCGATTCTGCGGCCTGGCACGAAGCCCTATGCACGCGCGTCAAATCGCTCTACACCGCGATGCGCGCTTTATATGAAAAGGTAGCGGCCCCCGGCACATTCCTGGTCGCGGCGACGCGACTCGGCGGTCAGCATGGCTACGACGAAGCCGGCGCAGTCGCTCCGCTCGGTGGCGCTGTGGTGGGCTTTGCCAAGACCTATAAGCGGGAACGCCCGGAATCTCTGGTGAAGGCAGTAGATTTTGAGCCGAATTGCAAAGCTGCCGAAGCCGCCGGCCTGCTGCTCGCTGAAACACTACATGACCCCGGAGCCGTCGAGATCGGTTACACCGGCGACGAGCGTTGGACCGTCGGCCTTGAAGAACGCCCCGCCGCCGACGGCCAGGCCGGCATGGTTCTGGATAAGAATAGCGTCTTTCTGATCACCGGCGCGGCAGGAAGCATTGTGTCGGCCATCACCGCCGATCTGGCGGCCGCATCCGGCGGCACTTTCTACCTGCTCGATCTTGTGCCCGAGCCCGACCCGGACAATCCGGATCTCAAACGTTTCATCAGCGACAAAGAGAATCTAAAACGCGACCTGTTCGCCCGCATTCAGACTCGCGGCGACCGCGCTACTCCGGCTCTCGTCGAAAAAGAGCTTGCCAACCTGGAGCGAGCGCAGGCGGCCCAAACCGCCATCGACGCCGTCCGCGCCGCCGGCGGCACGCCCCATTATTTCTCCGTCAACCTCACCGACGCCCACGCTGTCGCCAAGGTGATCGACCTGGTGCGGCAGCGCAGCGGCCGCATCGACGTGCTGCTGCATGCTGCCGGCATCGAGCGCAGCCACTCTCTGCCAGATAAAGATCCGCGCGAATTCGATCTCGTCTTCGACGTCAAGAGCGACGGATTCTTCAATCTTCTGCATGCCATCGGCGAGATGCCACTGGGCGTCACTGTCGCGTTCAGTTCGATTGCCGGCCGTTTCGGCAACGTTGGCCAGACTGACTATAGTTCGGCGAACGATCTGCTCTGCAAGATCACGTCGAGCTTGCGCACGACCCGTCCAGCAACTCGGGGCATCGCGATCGATTGGACCGCATGGGGCGGGATCGGCATGGCAACTCGCGGCTCCATCCCGAAGATCATGGAACTCGCCGGGATCGACATGTTGCCGCCCGAAGCGGGCATTCCGCTGATTCGCCGCGAACTCACCGCTGGAGCGACACGCGGCGAAATCGTGATCGGCCAGCGTCTCGGTGTGTTGCTCAACGCTTGGGACGCCACGGGTGGACTCGATACGTCGGCAATCGAGACAGCCTGGAAGTCCTCACTCACCGTTGGACCAATGGTTGGCAAAGTGGCCGCCCTCAGCCTCTACGACGGCTACACGATTGAGACCACGCTGGACCCGCAAGTGCAGCCGTTCCTGCATGATCACCAGATTGACGGCACTCCCGTGCTGCCCGGTGTGATGGGCATCGAGGCCTTTGCGGAAGCGGTTCTGTGCCTGCTGCCCGGATGGCAGGTCGAAGCCATCGAAGACATCGCCTTCCTCGCGCCCTTCAAATTCTATAGAGGCGAACCGCGCGCGTTGCGGGTCGAGACGCGAGTTCATCCGCTTGCTCTGCAGCGCGACCGACTCGCAGCAGATTGCCGTCTGATCGGCTATCGTACTCTGCCCAACCAGACCGAGCCCCAACTGACAACGCATTTCACGGCGCGCGTCCGGCTCGCAAAACAACTTGTTCCGGCACCGACCGCAAAGGTCTGGACCACACCCGACGGCAGCGTCATCGAAGCCGCCGACATCTATCGGCTCTACTTCCACGGCCCCGCCTACCAGGTGGTAGAAAAGGCGTGGTGGAATGGCAAGCAAATCATTGGGCTAATGGCCCGAGATCTGCCCCCCAACCACCATCCTTCTGAATTGCCCACGGTCACGGGTCCACGGCTGATCGAGCTTTGCTTCCAAACCGCCGGTGTCTGGGAGTTGGGCATACAAGGCCGAATGGGTCTGCCACAGCGCGTTCGCGAGGTCCGCTTGTACCGCCCGCCGAGTCTGGCCGAGGGGCGGTTGCATGCCGTGGTCACCCCCGACGCGGCCCAGGGAGGCTTCGACGCCGAAGTCCTGGACACAAAAGGGAATTGCTACCTGCGTCTCCGGGGCTATCGGACGGTGGCTCTCTCGGATGGCGTTGACACGGAGCATCTCAAAATCCTGCACGCCGCCATGTTAGGAGAGGTTGTTCTGGTGGCGTGACCAATACGGCTCGACGAAACCACGTTCGTTGCAGCGGGGCCCTTATGCAGAATGAATTCCAAAGAGTTGCGATTGTCAATCGCGGCGAAGCTGCGATGCGATTCATCCACGCGGCGCGCGAGTTCCGGCAAGAGAACGGAGTGCTGCTCCGCACCATTGCGCTGTTCACCGAACCCGATCGTCATGCCATGTTTGTCCGCGAAGCAGACGAGGCGGTTTGTCTTGGCGCCGCCCAATCTCTCGATCCCGATACTCATCGGCCTAAGAGCAGCTACCTCGACTACAGCCGGCTGGAGCAGGCGCTCACGGCCGCGCGAGCAGATGCGGTCTGGGTGGGATGGGGTTTCGTCGCCGAACATGCCGCCTTCGCTGATCTTTGCCGCGATCTGGGAATTGTGTTCATCGGGCCGACTGGGGATGTGATGCGCCGTCTGGGTGACAAGATCGCCGCGAAACGTCTTGCGGAGCAGTCCCTGATCCCGGTCGCTCCTTGGAGCGGTGGGCCGGTCGAGACCATCGCCGATGCCTGCTCGCATGCCGACCGCCTGGGTTTTCCACTGCTCATCAAGGCCAGCGCCGGCGGGGGCGGTCGCGGCATTCGACGCGTGAACTCTGCCAGCCAGCTGCCCCAGGCCTTTGAGAGCGCCCGCGTCGAAGCTTACAAGGCGTTCGGAGAGCCCACGGTTTTCCTCGAGAAACTGATCGAGCCAGCCCGCCACGTCGAAGTCCAGATCGTTGCCGATCACTATGGCACGACCTGGGCAGTCGGGGTGCGTGACTGCACCATCCAGCGCCGGCATCAGAAGGTCCTTGAGGAGGCACCCTCTCCCGCGCTTTCTCTGCAGGAAGATGATGCCCTGCGCCAGGCCTCAGTTCGCTTGAGCCAGACCGCCGGCTACTCCAATGCCGGAACCGTGGAGTTCCTCTACGAACCAGAGAGCCGTCACCTCTGGTTCATGGAAGTGAATACACGCTTGCAGGTCGAGCACCCAGTTACCGAATGCACCACGGGACTCGACCTCGTCAAACTTCAAATCCACGTTGCACGAGGTGGTCGACTCGAAGGGCAGCCTCCGCGCAGCGCCGGTCACGCCATCGAGGTTCGGCTGAATGCAGAAGATCCCGACGACGGTTTCGCTGCGGCTCCCGGAGTGATTGAGCGTTTCCGGATGGTGACGGGGCCGGGTGTGCGAGTGGACACCGGCGTGGCCGAGGGTGAACGGGTTCCGGCGGAGTTTGACTCCATGATCGCCAAGATCATCGGCTATGGTCAAAGTCGAAGCGAAGCGCTGTCCCGCCTCACCCGTGCGCTGCATGACAGCGTCGTCGTCATCAAGGGTGGGACCAGCAACAAAGCTTTTCTCCTGGACCTGCTCAATCGCAGCGAAGTCCAGAACGGACAAGTGGATGTTGGGTGGCTTGACCGCCTGGCGACGGCCGGGGACCATGTCTGCCGCAAACACGCCGATGTCGCGCTGCTCCAAGCCGCCCTCGATGCTTACGATGCCGAGTTGGCCGTGGAGCAGGCTCAGTTCTACTCCTCCGCAGCGCGCGGCCGGCCACAGGTGAGAAACGAGATTGGTCACACTTTCACGCTCCGCCATCGCGGGCAACTCTACTCGATGAAGACTCATCGCCTCGGACCCAGAGACTACCGGGTTGAGGTGGGGAACACTCAAGTCAAGGCTCACATCGATCGCCTGGGACAGTTCGAGGGTTGGCTCACTGCCTTCAGGCGTCGCTACCGTGTCGTCTCGGTCTCCGAGGGAGTGCGTTCCAGGATTGAAGTGGAGGGCGTGGCGCACCGGGTCGATCGGGATGACGGAGGCGTCGTACACGCCCCCATGCCAGCCGTGGTCGTTTCCATTGCCGTTAAGCCCGGGGACACGGTTGCGGTCGGCGACCGCCTATGCGTGCTCGAAGCCATGAAAATGGAAACCCAGGTGGTCGCGCCACTCTCGGGAAAAGTTCGGCAAGTGATGACGATGCCGAACGTGCAGGTGGATACGGGTGCCCCACTTGTCCAGATCGAAGCTACCATTGCCGACGACGCCATCGCGCCGCAAAAGCCCGAAGTCTTAGTCTTTGGCGCGTCCGAAGCCACTCAGGATCTCGAAGAAACTGTTCGCCCCTGGTGCAGCGAGAACCTCAAAGAACTCCGCCAGCTCATGCTGGGGTTTGATCTTGATCCCACCCAGTGCTCCCGGCAGTTTGCCGCATGGAGCCACACCTGCCCCGCGGACAGCGAAGAAATCAGGCAAGGCGAGGACGAGATCCTAAGCATCTTTGTGGACATATGTTCTCTGTTCCATCGCGAACCGGAAGTTAACCATCGCGCCTCCGGCGAGGAGCCAAGTTCCGAGGCGTATCTCTTTTCTTATTTGCGCATGGTGGAGACCAACGGTGAAGGTCTTCCGACTACCATTGTCGATTCCCTGCGCCGCGCCGTAGCTCATTATGGAGTCCATACTCTGGACGGCTCGCCCGAGTTGAAGGAGAGCTTGCTGTGGATTTGCAAGTCGCACCAGCGCATGGAGCAGCAGGCCGCCTCCGTTCTCAACATCCTCGAGCGTCGCTTACAGCGTGCTGCGTCACAGGAGCCCCGCCCCAACGGATCGTTCCGTGCGCTGCTTGATCGAATCATCGCAATCGCCCGGGAGCCGCATCCTGCGGTCAGCGATCTGGCCCGCGAAGTGCGCTATCGTTACTTCGATCAGCCGTTGTTTGAGCGGGCGCGAAATAAAGTCTTCGAGGACGCAGACAACCACCTCGCCTATCTCGCGGCACATCCTGATGCTGCCGACCGCCGCTCGAAGATTCATGCCCTCATCGAGTGTCCGCAACTACTGGCCAGCCTGTTTGCTTCCAGGTTCGCCGCTGCCGACGCCGCCTTGGTCCACACCATGCTGGAGGTTCTCACCTGCAGGTATTACCGGATTCGCACCCTCCTGAACCTCCGCCCTGTGGTCATCGACGGACATTGTTATGTCACCGGTGAGTACGAGCACGAGGGCAAGCATATTCACGTTTTCGCCATGTACGCGCATGATCAGAGCCTCTGCGCCGCGGCCCAAGCCCTGTTTCCGGCGATCGTCGAAGTGCCCGCCGAAGATGACGTCGTGATCGATTTCCACGTTTGCGCTTCCTGCAAGCTGGCCGACGCGGATGCAACTCAGCAGAAAGTGCAGGCGATGCTCAACCAGGTTGGCTTTCCTCGTGCGATCCGCCGCATCGTGGTATCGGTCGCCGGTGCGAGCCAGCGCCCACGCCCAAGCAGCATGCAGCACTTTACCTATCGTCCGAGTGGCGCTGGGTACGAGGAAGAGACCTTCTACCGCGGTTTGCATCCCATGATGGGCAAACGGCTCCATCTCTGGCGGCTCAGCAATTTCAAGATCGAGCGCCTGCCGTCCATCGAAGACGTCTATCTTCTCCATGCTGTCTCTAAAGACAATCCCAAAGACGAGCGCTTATTTGCGGCCGCGGAAATTCGCGATGTGACTCCAGTGCGCGATGAAGCCGGACACATTGTCCAATTGCCGCATCTGGAACGAATGTTGATGGAAGCGCTGGCCGCCATCCGGCTGTTTCAGTCGCGCCGGCGTCCTCACGAACGCTTGTATTGGAACCGGGTATTTCTTTATGTCTGGCCTGCGCTCAATCTGAAGCCCGATGAATTGCACGCCATGGTGCGCCGCCTGGCGCCGGCGACCGAAGGACTGGGACTGGAACAGGTCGTGGTCCGGGCCCGCATTCCGAATCCCGCCACCGGAGAAATCCGCGACATGGTGGTGCGCATTTCCAGCCCCGTGGGCAGTGGCCTGCTCATCACCTTCCGTCCCGCCGACAAGTTGCTCCCGCTCAAACCGCTGACGGCATACGACCAGAAAGTCGTTCGCGTGCGCCAGCGCGGGCTCGTCTACCCGTACGAAATCATCAAGATGCTCACTCCCGCCCGCGAGCAAACCCGAGCCGAGTTCCCAACGGGAGATTTTGTGGAGCACGATCTCGATGCCCAGGGACGGCTGGTTCCAGTGGATCGTCCCTATGGCCAGAACAAGGCCAACATTATTGTTGGCGTCATCCGCAATTTTTCCACTCGATACCCTGAGGGGATGACGCGAGTGCTGCTGCTGGGCGATCCCAGCCGGGATTTGGGCGCGCTCGCCGAGGTCGAGTGCCGCATCATCATCGCCGCCCTGGATCTCGCCGAACAGAAGGAGATTCCAGTCGAATGGTTCCCCATCTCTGCCGGCGCCAAGATCTCGATGGAGAGCGGGGTCGAGAACATGGACTGGATCGCCCGCGTCTTACGGCGCCTGGTGGAGTTCACCCAGGCCGGCGGCGAAGTCAATCTGATCATCAACGGAATCAACGTAGGCGCGCAACCCTACTGGAACGCGGAAGCCACCATGCTCATGCATACTCGGGGCATTCTGGTGATGACGCCGAAAGCTGCCATGGTCCTTACCGGCAAACGCGCCCTCGATTATTCGGGCGGTATTTCGGCGGAAGACAATCAGGGAATCGGCGGTTACGACCGCATCATGGGCGTCAACGGTCAGGCGCAGTATTGGGCGCGCCACATCAATGAAGCCTGCCACATTCTGTTTCGTCATTACGATCACACCTATGTTCTGCCGGGCGAGCGCTTCCCCCGCCGGGCCGAGACCACCGATCCCATCGAGCGCGACGTGCAAACCTATCCGCACTACGAGAATGGCGAAGAAGGTTTCGCATCGGTGGGAGAGATTCTGTCGAACCAAACCAATCCCGGCCGGAAGAAGCCCTTCGATATCCGCAGAGTCATGCGGGCCGCCAGCGATCAGGATCATCCGCCACTGGAGCGTTGGGCGGGCATGCGCGCCGCCGAGACCGCGGTCGTTTGGGATGCCCACCTGGGTGGTTACCCGGTGTGCCTCATCGGCATCGAATCCCGCGCCGTGCCCCGCATGGGATTTGTCCCCGCCGACGGCCCCGACCAGTGGTCCGCGGGAACGCTCTTCCCACAATCTTCCAAGAAGGTGGCGCGCGCCATCAACGCGGCCAGCGCCAATCGTCCGGTTGTGGTTCTGGCCAACCTGTCCGGCTTCGATGGTTCGCCCGAATCGATGCGCCGTCTGCAACTCGAATACGGTGCGGAGATTGGCCGGGCCGTCGTGAACTTCAAAGGCCCGATCGTGTTCTGCGTGATCTCGCGGTATCACGGCGGCGCCTATGTAGTTTTCTCGCGGGCGCTGAACCAACAGCTCGAAGTGGCGGCGCTGGAGGGAACCTACGCCTCAGTGATTGGCGGCGCTCCCGCGGCAGCCGTGGTTTTCGCCGGCGAGGTGGAGGCCAGAACTCGCAAAGACGAGCGTCTGCAGGCTCTGAATCAGGCGATGCTGCAGGCTGAGGGCGTCGAGAAAGGAAGGCTGCGCGTCCAGTGGAACGAACTCTTCCAGGTTGTATATTCCGAAAAGCTGGGCGAAATGGCCGCTGAGTTTGACCGCGTGCACAGCGTACATCGCGCCCTCAGCGTGGGCGCCCTGAATTGCATTATTCCTCCAGAAAGCCTTCGCCCGTATCTGATCCACGCGGTGGAACGTGGCATACGAAGCGAGGAGAATGTCAGGGGAAATGCGCAACCCGAAATCGTCAAAGCGGCATAATCTCAACCGGCGGGCTGAGTGCCCGGCCAAATCCGGCCATGAGGTCGTGACGGGAACTTGACCGTCAAACAGAAGCTTTCTATGGATGTCCACTGGCTCGAGCAGACCGAAGCCGTTGTGCCCGTCGAAAATCAATGGCTCGGCGCGGCAGAAACTCTTCGCCTTACCGGCATGCGCTTTGCCAAACGGCGCGCCGACTGGCGCCTGGGCCGCTGGACTGCGAAACGCGCTCTGGCAGCCTGTCTCCACCTGCCGGCAGATCTCCCTGCGATGGCGAACATCGAAATACGTACCGCATTGTCCGGCGCGCCCGAGGCCTTCCTTCTGAACCAGAAAGCGCCCCTCACCATTTCACTCAGCCACTGCGCTGGCATGGCCATGTGCGCCGTCGCGCTGGGCGCAACCAGCAAGAGTCCAACCAGCAAGGGTTCAATCAGCCTGGGTTGCGATCTGGAAACGGTCGAACCCCGCATCGCCACCTTCGCCGCCGACTACTTTACGCTCAACGAACAAGCGCTGGTGGAACGAACCATCGTGCAGGACCGGCCATTGCTCGTGACCCTGCTGTGGAGCGCGAAAGAAAGCGCGCTCAAGGCTCTCAACGAGGGGCTCCGACTCGACACCAACTCTGTGGAGGTAAGTCTGCTAAATGCGCTGCCGTTGCAGGTGGAGGACTCTCCCCCGCAACCGTATCCCGCGGCCGCTGCCCCCGAACGCTGGCGTCCGCTGCAAGTTTGTCATTCCGACAGAGAGATCTTCTACGGCTGGTGGCGACACGCAAACCATCTCGTCCGAACTGTCGTCTCCTCCGAACCGCTGCAGTTGCCGATTTCTTTACTCGACTCTTCTCAGTCCGTCGCTAACTCGTCGAGCAGTTTGCCGTCGGAATCGAGCAGGCGGATGGTCATGGCGAGTAGTCCCGAAGCGTGGGTTGAGCAACTGAGGCAAGGGTCGTAGGCCCGCACCACCGCCGACACACGGTTCAGCATGCCCTCGGTCAGCCGGGTTCCGTCAATAAAGTGCTCGCTGACCTGCTGTACGCTCCGGCCAATGGCGAGATTGTTGTGGCCGGTAGCCACGATCAGGTTGACCCAGGTAATCGCCCCTTCTTCGTTCACTTTGTAATGATGGATCAAGGTTCCGCGGGGCGCTTCAATCATGCCCACTCCCTCCAGGGCGTTGACTCCGGCGGTGGCGCGAACGTGGGTCTCGAGAATCTGCGGATCGGCCAGCAACATTTCGATCCGCTCCAGGGCATAGACGATTTCCACGAGCCGGGCATAATGGTAGAGAAAAGCGCTGTGGGCGACCGCTCCGAAACGCTGGTGGAATTCCCGGAACTCCACGTCTGCATCGGGAGTGCCGCACTGGTCAGCGGCGTTGAGCCGTCCCAGCGGTCCCACCCGATAGACTCCGGCGGGAAATCCTTGAGGTTTGAAAAACGGGGCTTTCAAATAGGATTCACGCAGGCTGGCCTCGCCGATCCACTGCGCGTACTCCTCAGCGGGAATATGGTCTTCGACAACTTCTCCGGCAGCGCTGCGGAAACGGAGACCACCATCGTAAAGTTGCAGATTTCCCTTGCGGTCGACCAGTCCGGCATACATCGTGGGCGCCGAGCCAAAGAATTCGATCTCCTCTTTATAGTTGTCGAGCGCTCCCTTGAAGAAACGAATGGTCCGGTCGGCGATCGCCTTCGCAGCTGGCAACTCGGAAAGGATGCGGTCCCGCGTGGCGCCAGCCAGCGGAGAGGCCACGCCGCCGGGAACGATCCAGGCGGGGTGCACGCGTTCCTGGGCCAGCCCTTCAATAATCTGCAAGCCGAATTTGCGCAGCTCGATGCCGTCGCGCGCCAACTCCGGGTTCTGGGCAATCACTCCCAACACGTTCCGCGACGCCGGATCGGAATCCATGCCCAGAAGAAAGTCTGGAGCCGACAGATAAAAAAAACTCAACGTATGGGATTGCACAATCTGTGCGAAGTGCGCCAGTTCCCGCAGCTTTTTCGCTGCGGGAGGGATGCGAACCGCCATGATGGCGTCGCAAGCCTTGGACGCCGCCAGCAGATGGCTGATGGGACAGATGCCGCAGATGCGCGCCGTGATGCCGGGCATCTCATAGAACGGATGTCCTTCAGTGAATTTCTCGAAGCCGCGCACCTGCGTGACATGGAATTCCGTTCCCGCAACGTGCCCTTGATCGTCGAGCTGGATCGTGATTTTGGCGTGTCCCTCGATGCGGCTCACGGGTTCGATGGTGATGCGCTTCATGGCACGCTCCTTAGCCGAACTTCACCTTGCGATTGGCGTCGGGTTTCTTGCCATCCAGCAAGTCGTTGATCACGGTGAAAATCGCTTTTGACGGAGGAGGGCAGCCCGGTAAACACAAATCAACTTTGACGAACTCGCGCAGTGGACGCGCCTGCTTCAGCAACGTGGGGACGCGATCGCAGGGAACGATCTTTCCTTCCTGCGCTCCGTCGACGTAGATCCGCTGCAGTAGCTTCTGCACCGGAATGGAATTCCGCATCGCGGGGACGTTCCCGGTAACGGCACAGTCTCCCAGGGAGATCAGAACGTGAGTCCGCTGGCGGATTTTCTGTATTTTGTTGAGGTCGTCCTGCGAACTGACCGCGCCCTCCACCAGCGTGACATCCACATCTTCCGGAAACTCCTGCGCATCGACTAGGGGGCCATAGACCAGGTCGATCTTGCGGGCCAGAGAAATAATGGCGGCATCCATGTCCAGCAGCGACATGTGGCAGCCGGAGCACCCGTCGAGCCATACCGTGGCTACTTTCACCTTCTTCATACCTGCACTCCTCTGCGATGCACCAGGGAGGTGACGGCATCGATTTTCTTGACCATCTCTTCCACCGCCCAGCCCTTCTCGGCGAGTGCGCCAGTAGGGCAGGCCTGCACGCACTTACCGCAATTGGTGCAGGTCGTGGCCTGTCCCCATTTCTCGTTCATCTCGCTGACAATGCGGGCGTGGATGCTGCGCGAAGTGAGTTCCCAAACGTGCGCCCCCTCGAGTTCCGCGCAGACCCGGACGCACCGCGTGCAAAGAATGCATCGATTGTGGTCGAGCACGAAACGGGGATGAGACATGTCGATGGAGAGTTTGGGGAAGTTATAGGCGAGTCCGACCGTGCTGATGCCTAGGGCTGTGGCCATTGACTGCAGCTCGCAATGTCCATTCGAGACGCACACCGCGCAAACGTGGTTGCGCTCGATCAGCAACAACTCCACTGAGATCCTGCGATATCGCGTGAGCTTTGGCGAGGTGGTGGTAACCGACATTCCTTCCTGGATGGGCGTCGTGCATGCCGGGAACAACCGCTCGGTGCCTGAAACCTCGACCAGGCAAATCCGGCATGCGCCCACTGCAGTCAGGCCGTCCAGGTCGCACAGCGTCGGAATGTACTTGCCGTTGGCCTTGGCCGCCTGCAGGATGGTCTGGCCCTCGAGCGCGCTGATCAGTTCTCCGTCGATTCGGATCGATAACTTTTTCGGTGGCAAGGTCGAACTCCTTTCAGCGCACATTTGCCAGCAAAACCACTTTCGGTAACCGGCATGGCATCGCGGCCTAGCTCACGTTGACGGCTTTCACGTCACAACGCAGGCATCGGCAGGTCTCATCCAGCGCCTCTTCTTGGCTTAGGCCGGTCACTACCTCGTCTTGCGAACGGACGCGAGAGCCCGCCGCGAGGGCGTGCCCGGTGTGCCGGCGGTTAGGACTGGGTTCCTCCGGAGGCGTCTGGCCGTATTCCATATCGGGGTAAAGAGCGTTCCAGCGGTCCGTTTCCATCAACTGCAGGTCAATGCTTCGCGCCGCCTGCTTGCCGGAAGCCATTGCATTCGAAACGTTGGAAGCGCCGGTCACCAGGTCTCCGCCGGCGTAGAATCGCGGCCGGCTGGTCTCCAGCGTGAAGCGGTTCACTTCGATCGTTCCGTTCTCTTTAAGAACCAGCCCGGAGGCGCGGGCGAAATCCAGGTCTACGGTTTCTCCGACGGCAAAGATGACGGAGTCGCAATCGAAACGCTGAATTTCATCGGTCGCGACCGGCTTCCTCCGGCCCGAGGAGTCATATTCGCCCAGCCGTGTTTTCACGATCTCAATCGATTTGACGTTGCCCTTGGCGTCGCCGATCACGCGATGAGGAGCCGCTAGAAACACGAACTTCGCCCCTTCATCCCGGGCTGCCCCGGTTTCTTCGTCAATGGCGGGCATGTCTTTCCGCTCGCGCCGGTAGAAGACTGTCACTTCGCAGCCGCGGCGCAAAGAAGTTCTGGCGGAATCGATGGCGGCATTGCCTCCGCCAATGATCGCGACCCGCCGGCCCAGGTTCACATCTTGACCCGCGGCGACCGCCTCCAGAAAGTTGAGCGCCGGATACACGCCTTTCAGCTCGGTACCCGATTGGTAGACCCAGGACTCTTTCCAGGTGCCGATCGAAAGAAAGATCATGTCGAAGTGGTCGTCGAGGTCATTCAGCGCCAGATCCACGCCAACCCGAGTATTGAAGCTGAACTTCACGCCCAGCCGCTCGATCAGTTCAATCTCACGGCGCAGGATTCCTTTGGGCAGCCGGTACTCCGGCAGAGCAAAGCGCAGCATGCCACCAGCCTCGGACTTACTGTCGTACACCGTGACGTCATGGCCCAGCATGGCCAGATAGAACGCGGCGGTAAGACCGGCCGGCCCCGCGCCGACTACGGCGATTTTGCGTCCGGTGGCTTCGAGCTTTCGCGCTGCGATGGCCTGCACCATGGGCTCGTACCGGTCGGACTCAAAAATGGAATCCGCAATGAAGCGATGCACTTCCCGCATGTTGACTGCCTGGTCGATGGTCTGCCGCCGGCAACGGCCGTCGCACGGGTGCTGGCACACGCGCCCGGTGGAAGACGGCAGCGGATTGTCCAGGATTATCGACAGGAACGCATCCTCCAGCCGGCCTTCCTTGTAAAGCTGCAGGAAGCGTGGAATGTTCATGTGCAGCGGACAGCTGTTTTCGCAAGGCGAGACCGCCAGTTCCTCGCACACTCCAGCCGAACACCGCCGCGCCAGGATGTGATCTTCAAACTCGTTGCGGAAATGCCGCAGCGTCGTGAGCACGGGATTAGGCGCGGTCTGGCCGAGCCCGCACAGCGAACAGTCGCGAATGTAACGGCTGAGTTCGTCCAGAATTTCGAGGTGATGGGTCGTCCCCGCGCCTTCGGTGACGCGATTCAGAATCCGCAAACACTTGTTCAACCCGACTCTGCACGGGATGCATTTTCCGCACGACTCCGAGTGCGTGAACTCGATGAAGTAGCGGGCGACGTCGACCATGCAGTTGTCTTCGTCCATCACGACCATGCCGCCCGACCCCATGATCGATCCCAGTTGGGCCAGGTTCTCGTAGTCGACGGCCGTGTCGAACATCTCCTGAGGAATGCACCCGCCGGAGGGTCCGCCGGTCTGCACGGCCTTCACTGGCCGTCCGGCAACCGCGCCTTCTCCAATGTCATAGATGAAGGTTTTGAGGGAGGTGCCGAGCGGCATCTCGACCAGTCCAGTATTCTTGACTTTTCCGACGAGTGAGAAGACCTTGGTGCCGGAGCTTTTCGGGCTGCCGGTTTCGCTGAACCACGCCGGTCCTCGCATCACAATGGGCGCGATGTTGTACCAGGTTTCGACGTTGTTGATGTTGGTGGGCTTACCCCAGAGTCCTTTCTGGGCAGGGAAGGGCGGTCGTGGCCGCGGTCTTCCGGCTTCTCCTTCGAGAGATGCGATCAGCGCAGTTTCTTCGCCGCAAACAAACGCTCCCGCTCCTTCCACCAGTTCAATATCGAACTTGAAGCCACGGCCGAGAATATTCTCCCCGAGCAGCCCATATTCCCGGGCCTGCTCGATGGCGCGATTCAGGCGATGCACTGCCAGGGGATACTCCGCGCGCACATAGATGATTCCCTCGCTCGCGCCCATGACGTAGCCGCCGATGATCATGCCCTCGAGCAGCGCATGTGGATCGCTTTCAATTTCATTGCGATTCATGTAAGCGCCGGGGTCGCCCTCATCGGCATTGCAGATGATGTACTTGGGTTCTGCCTTGGCCTTGGCCAGGAACTCCCACTTGTTGCCGGTGAGATATCCAGCGCCGCCGCGGCCGCGCAATTTTGAGGCCTTGATTTGCTCGATCACGCCCGCTGGGTTGGCATCGATCAATACCTTGTAGAGCGCCTGATACCCGCCGATGGCGATGAATTCTTCAATGTCATCGGGATTGATGATTCCGCAATTCCGCAGAACGATCTTCTTCTGCCCTTTGAAAAATGGGACCTCGCGCCAGGAGGGGACCTCGGGGTATCCCTGGCCGTAGCGGACATTCCCCGTAATGTGATCCCAATCCTCGATCTTGCAGTAGATAAGATCGGGACTGAGATTGCCATTGGCCACGTCGTGCAGAACGCGGGGAGCATCATTGGCCTGCACCCGCCGCAAGATCATCAGAGGATTTCCGGGCAGGTGCACATTGACCAAGGGCTCCTGAAAACAGGCTCCAAAGCAACCCACCGGCGCGAGCACGATGTTAGCGCCGCTATTCTCGATGGCCTGCAGGAATGCGTGATACAAACCTTCCGCGCCGTTCCCGCGACCGCAGGTTCCCATTCCGACAGCGACGCGCGGAACCGGCGGAACCAGTTTTGCCAGGCCCGCCTCTCGCACTGCGTTGAACTCTCCAATATCCAGAATTCGAGGCATTGCTACTCTCCTGCTCGAATGGTTGCGATCTCCCGTTGCAATGTGCGCTCGGAGGCATGTCCGCAGATTCGATGGTTCACTTCGACCACGGGCGCCATGGCGCATTGTCCAAAGCACGCCACGGTGCGCACCGTGAACTGCCGGTCCGGGGTGGTCAGCAGCAGTTTGTCGGCTTCGTTTCCGTTGCCGTCCCCGTCTTCCAGAGCGAGACCGAGCTCGAGGCGGGCGCCCTGCAGCAGGTTGCGCGAACCGCGGGTATGACAAGCCGTCCCGCGGCAGATGCAGATGGTGTTCTCGCCCTGAGGTTGTAGATTAAACAGAGCATAGAAAGTGGCGACGCTGTAAACTCGCGAAAGCGGTATTTCCGTCTTGGCCGCCACGTAGCGCAGCGTTTCCAGGGGAAGATATTTATGGCGGTTTCTTTCCTGCGCGGCTTCCAGGATGCCGAGCAGGGCCCCGGGGCGTCCCCGGCGGCTGAGGATCACTTTGTCGATGAAAACCTGCTCTTCGGTGGGAAGGCTTTCAGGCGAGAGTGTTTGCATAGACACTCCTCCGAACGAGCCACTCGCTCTTACAGCAATGTAGCGTTTTTCGGCAAGACTGCACCGTCACTGGGAGCACATTAGGGAGTGACACGAATCACAGGGTCGGCTAGTCGTTCCAGGCAAGGATCTGTGGTCGCGCCGGGTGCGATTTCACGTTATGATGTCAAAGAAATAAGGAGTCTACCGACTTGCGGGAATCCGGAATCGGTGACCCATCTCTTGGGAGGGAATTATGACTTTTAACTTTGTGCAGACACCTGACGGAAGCGATGACTCCCTGCGCTTTCGGGCAATCGAGCGGTTAAAGGTTTATTTGTTCGGGGTTACTGTATTGTTTGCATCGTTTGGGGCGGGGGAGGCAGTCTACCGGCTTTTGTTTTCGGAGTTTGACGGTGCCACTGACCGCATTCCGATCGAGGCTCTGTTCGGTTTGGTTTTCGCCTCGCTCGCCGTTAAGTTTGTGGGCGACGTTTACCGCAACCGAAAACAGAGGAGGGCCCGGCTTACCTTTATTTGTGACCGAAATCGTCAAATCCGCGGTGCTCTGGAAGCCATCACCCCGTTGGCCCACCCCATGCAAAACCAGCAGTCGATCCGAGTCATCCGCGAAGAAGTGGATCGGATTGAGTGGGCGCTGAAGGAAATCCTGCCGAGCTAGGTTTTTTCGGGTCGGCTGGAAACTGGAATCGCAACAGCGCCCCGGGGCAACCATTTTTCAGCTCACCGGATTCTTACGGTTGAGGTATTCTTCCCGAGAGAAGGCCCATAATGAAGCGTCTGTCTGCTTCGGTTTTGCTTCTCTTCTTCTTGTTGTTCTTGTGCCTTCCCCGGTTTGCGGCGGGGCAGGCTGCTTCCATCAGCGGCACCGTCACCGACACCACCGCGGCAGTCGTGCCACAAGCGAAAATCACCGCCCGCAACCTTGCCACCAACGTCTCGCGCAGCACCGAAACGGACGGGTCGGGGAGTTACCGGATCACCAGCCTGCTCCCTGGAATCTATGAAGTCCTGATTGAACGGCCAGGCTTCAAGACGGTGCAATATTCCCGCGTGGAACTTACCGTGGGCCAGGTCCAAAACCTCAGTCCGGCGCTGGTCCCGAGCGCAACCGCTGAGACCGTTACGGTCCACGGCGAGGAAGTAGCGCCGGTGGATTTGGACGATGCCCAGCTTGGAAACGTCGTCAAGAGCGAGCAGATCGAAGATCTGCCGATGATTCTGCGCGATCCGTACCAACTGATCTTGCTTTCCCCGGGAGCGACTCAGTCGAATTCCATTTTGCAAGGGCTTTCGGTGAACGGTTCGCGCGAGCGCAACAACAACTTTCTGCTGGATGGCACCGACAACAACGACGCCGAGATTCCCGGTTTGAACTTCCCGCAGGCGGGGCTGACTTCGCTGAATCCAGATGCCGTGCAGGAGTTTCGGGTTATCACCAGCGATTTCCTGCCCGAGTTTGGCCGCAACACGGGGGCGGTGATCGACATCGTCAGCAAGCGCGGCAGCAACCAATTCCATTCCGACATCGATTGGTTCGGACGCTTCGACGCTCTGGGTGCCCGCGACTACTTCAACCATGAGACCAATTCGGCCGGGCAAGTCGTACCCAAAGATTCGTACTCCCGCAATATGTTTGGAGTCTCCGCGGGAGGGCCCCTGCAGCCCAACAAGACATTCTGGTTCGCGAACTACCTCGGCGAACGTTTCTCTACGACCCTCACCAACAGCAGCATCGTGCCCACCACGGCGTTTAAGCAAGGCACCTTCACGTTCGACGGTGTACCCATCGATATCAGCAGCCCAACGTCGCCCTTCAACATCTTCGGCTTGCCCCTGGATCCTACGATGCAGAAGGTCCTTGCACTGTATCCCGCGCCCAACGGCCCGGCAGTCGATGACGTGCGTGGCGTGTTGTTCTATCCCAGCCCATCGCAGACGACTGCCGACAACTTCAGCATCCGCGTGGACCACAACTTCTCACAGAGCGAGAACCTGGCGGTGCGTTACACTTTCAACCGGTTCGACGATACCAACTACGATCACACCGATTTTCTCTCTGGCCTGGGAGGGACTGGAACTGCGCAGCGAAGGCAGAACGCATCGGTGCAGATGACCTCCGTGATCGATCTCCGGCTGGTGAATAATTTCCGCCTGGGCGGCAACCGCATCAATTTCCCGCTCACCTGCGAAGGATTGAACGTCCTGGACAGTCTCGGCGTGACGGATTCGTATGGCCGCGGGTTTGATTTTCCTTTGCCCGGCGTGGCCGGCTTCGGCTGCCTGATCCAAAACGATCGAGACGGCTCGGTGCGCTACAGCGGCACCTATACGATCGGAGACGACATCACTTGGGCGCGAGGCCGTCACACTTTTAAGTTCGGCGCGGAGTCGCGCGATGCTTACTCCAACAACACGAATGATTTTCTCTCGCGGCCCTCGGTGAATTTCAATAATTTCTCGGACTTCGGCGGCATTGCTGCTTTGCCTCCAACCGGTGATCCCAACATCGACGCGAACGCCAACCTGCAGAACATGGTCTGGTCGTTGTTCGGTACTGTAGGACAGATCACCCAGGCGCAGTTCTTCGACAAGGCCGGCGATCGCACGGCCGACGACCTTCGCGGATTTCGCCAGAAGGATTTCGACGCCTTCGTCCAGGACACTTTCAAGATTCTTCCCAACCTCACTCTGAACTATGGGCTGCGCTACCAGTTCAACGGCGTCCCCTACGAAGTGAACAATTTACTTTCTACGCTGCTGGCCAACCCCAGCGGGCCGCCGGCGGCATCCTGCGAATGCTTCACGTTCTCGACCGTGGGCCAACCGGGCCTGCCGCATTTGTACAGCAACGACTGGCACGATTTTGAGCCGCGCGTGGGAATTGCGTGGGATCCTTTCAAGGATGGCAAAACCTCGGTTCGCATCGGCTATGGAATTTTTCACGACCGACTTTTCGGCCAGTTGCTGGGACTTGTTCGCGCGAACCCTCCGTTCCAGCAGATTTTTTTTCAGTCACTATTTGGCGCGCCGCAGCCACCGCAATTTACTTGTCCCGCCCCGGAAGTCCAAACTCAGTTTGGGTTGTGCATCGGGCCGGCCGCTTCCACCCTGACCGCGCCGCCTTCGCTGCAAACCTCAAACACGGTGACAGAGGGGTCGGGGGATCCGGCGTTCATCATCGACCCGCAGCTGCGCATGCCGTATAGCCAGAGCTGGAATCTTGGGGTGCAGCGCGAGTTGCCACACAGCGTGCTGGTGGAAGTGAATTACGTGGGATCGCATGGAACCCGGCTGCTTCGTGTGGTGGATGGCAACCCTCCGCAAGCGGCTCTGGTGCAGCAGTTGGAAGCGTTCTGCGTGCCCAGCAACCCGGCGAATCAGGGTTTCGCCACGCTTACGGGACAGTGCGACCAATCCACTCTGCAGTTCAACAGCCTCTGGTTTGGCGCCGAGGAGGGCCAGCTGCCTTTCGACGCTGTGTATAACAATGCTTTCTTCTCCGCGGAATATTTCAACAATGCGGCTTCATCCATCTATCACGCCCTGCAGGCGAACCTTACCAAGCGGATGTCGCGCGGTCTCATGTTTCAGGCGGCATATACCTGGGCGCACGCCATTGATGATTCCTCCGACCCGCTGACACCCGGAAGCGGCAACCAGGGATTCCCGCGCAACTCCCTCGACCTGGCCGCGGAACGAGGCAATTCCGACTTCGACGTAAGACAACGCCTGGTCCTCAACTATGCCTGGACACTTCCCGTTGGTCGGGGGCACGACCACCTTGCTGAAGGTCTCGCGGGCAGGATATTCGAAGGTTGGGAAGTAGCCGGAATCACGACTTTCTCCGGCGGCCTGCCCTACGACATTTTTACTGCGCTCGATACTGCCCATACCGGCCAGCCACAGCGCCCCGACTACAATCCCGCAGGCACTCCTCTGCCGGTGAGTAATGCGAGAACGCAAACCGGGCCGAATCCGGGATTGTTCTCCGATCCGGCGTTTGGCAGCGCAGGCAATCTTGGACGCAACCACTTCTACGGTCCCGGACTCAATAACTGGGATATGCTGCTGCAAAAGACTTCGCGACTTTCCGAGCGAGTGAACCTGCAACTCCGCGCCGAGAGCTACAACTTATTCAATCGCACCCCGTTCGGCCAACCCGGTAACCTCACCTCTGATCCCGGGACCTTCGGCCAATCCACTTCCGAGGTGCGGCAAGCTGACCTCACAACCGGCGCCCGGCAACTCCAGTTTGGAATGAAGCTGAGCTTCTGACGGCCCGGCTGCGATAGCTTTAGCCTCCCGAAGGTGTTCCTCGAAATCAAGCAAGCCTCAGCTCGAACGCGCGAAGCGGCTGCTCACCAACTTACCGTGAAGGAGAGTGCATCGCCCTGAGCGCCTACCGCAGCTTCTCGTATTCCGATCGGGCTTGCTTCAGCACAGGGACGTCGGGGTCGGCGTCCTTCCAGACCGCGAAGAAGTCCTGGTACGCAGTGCGAGCCGCGCCAACATCCCCGGACAGAGCGCGCGCCCTTGCCAGGCCGAGATGCGCCAGAGCGCCGAGCGGAAAATTCACGATGACTCCGGGATGTTCGATGATCTTCTGAAACTCTGCCGCAGCCTCCGTTCCCCTGCCGGCGGACAGGTAGGCCTGCCCGCGCAGATAAGCCGGATACATGGTTCCAGCGGCAAACGGCGGCGGGTCCGCCAACTCATACGGTGCGGCGGACTGCAGAAGCGCAATCGCTTTGTCCGGTTTTTTGCGATCGACTTCAACCGTAGCCCGAATCGCGGGAATCCAATAGTTCTGTACCAGCGTATCCAGGGGGAACTCCTGGTTGAGACGATCGGCCAGTCGTTCCGCTTCGGCGATGTCGCCCGCGCGTGCGAACGCCAGGCCCGATTCCACCCAAACGTCGCGGCCCGGCGCCCGTGTCAGAGCCTGCTGCGCTTGCTGGCGAGCTTCCGGGACCTCGCCGAATTCAGCCTCCCGCAGCGCCTCATTGCCCTGCCAGAAGGCTGCGGTCTCTTTGGAATCGTTGCGGCGCGCCGAATCTTCCGCCTGCTGCGACAGTTCGCACGCTTCCTTCAAACGCCCGTGATAGGCCTGGGTATCGGATTCAGCCGAGAGCAGGATGTCCTCGGCCCCCGCCTTGCCTGTCGCCCACGTAGCCTGCTGTTGCATGCCGGCTGTGTCCTGCCGCAAAAAATCCAGATAATAGATGGACTGCCGCAAGTACGCGCCATCCAGATTTCGAGCCAGTGCTTCATCGAACGCGGATTTCGCTTCGTCCAGACGGTTCATCGAGAAGTAGGCCACGCCAAGATTGTTGTAGCCGAGGATGGACCCCGGTTCCAGATCGAGCGCCTGGCGCGTGACCGCGGCCGCTCGTTCAAATTGTCCGAGCGTGAAATAGTTGACTCCCAGGTTTGTCGCAGCCACATAATCGCGGGGATAATCCCGAATCCAGAATTCATATTGCTGGATCGCTTTTTCCAGTTCTCCGGTGGCTAGAGTGAAATAAGTGCAAGCGATGTAGTATTTCTCCCGCTCGCTCACGCGGTCGCGCAATTCGTAAGCCTTCCTCACATTCTGAATCGCCAGGCTCGCCTGTCCCAGATTGTTGTAGCGGACGCCAAGCGATGCAAAGGCGCGGGCAAAATTAGGATCAAGCTCCACCGCCCGCTTCAGAAAAGGCACGGCCGTGGTGTCGCTCTGTTCGCGGGCCAGACGCTCGCCCTCGGTATAGGCCTGCAGAGCCTCCAACGATGACGTTGTCGCCTCTTCGAGCGGTTTGTCGAATTTCTTGACCGACGCCAGCGATTCGCCCAGCTTACCCCGCAGCGTCGACGCTTCTTCGCCCAGAGTCTGCAGCACCTTCTCGCGGCTCTCGGCCTCGGCGTTAGTGGCCGCCAGGATGTCGCCGCTGCGGCAGCTCACCGCTTTGATCGCGAT
>Ga0181523_10001121_pt1 | contig 29084 bp, 23 predicted proteins | sample PEATcosm2014_Bin_43_FD_119752 | JGI IMG/M metagenome (GOLD analysis project Ga0181523, IMG submission 119752) | Peatland microbial communities from MTU Mesocosm Facility, Houghton, MI, USA - PEATcosm2014_Bin05_30_metaG | ecosystem: Environmental > Terrestrial > Soil > Wetlands > Peat | place... | reverse complement strand
GGCTCGACAAAGTATCGGCTCGCCCCGGGTGACTCCCGATTCTGCAACCTTTATCTCGCGGGAGACTGGACACTCAGCGATCTGAATGTGGGCTGTATCGAAGCGACCGTCATCTCAGGGCGTTTGGCGTCGCGTGCAATCACTGGAAAGCCTGAGTTCATCTATGGATCGTTCGGGAGCGGAATCGCACAGTAACCATCTGACCGACTTCTTGAAGGTCTCGCAGGGAGCGTTGCCTTCATCTCAAGAAAGTATCGAAGCGACGAAGCAACGGCTAACGCTCAGCTTTCCCCTCCGCTGCGCCCTGATCACAAACCTTTGTGATGCCACTCACAGCGCTACCACCGAAGGGCTTGATAAAAGCTGGCACATGAAACCTGTGGGGTGTAATTGCAAAACTCTCGTGGCGTCTCTGGACTTGCAGAGAACGCTAACAGACAATGGGCGCACCGAGCGTTTTCGCTCCAACAGTGTCCTGTTTAGCGCTGGAGACCTAAACACTGGCGTGTTCCTGGTGTGTAAGGGCAAAGTATGCATGCGTGTACCCGAAACAGCGAAGATGGATCGACTGTTCGGCCCTGGGTCGGTGTTAGGGCTACCCTCTACGTTCACTGGTAGTGCGTACAGTCTCACTGCAGTTTGCATTGCCGACTGCAAGCTTGTGCATGTCGAGCGAGAAACGTTTCTTGAGCTTATGAGTGCCCGAACGGATTCATGCCAGGAAGCGATCCAACTGCTCGGGCGAGAACTGGCATTCATCCTATTGGCGTATCGAAACGGAGGCCACCTGTCAGAGTCCCTGTCCGCCAACCGATCCAAGCCCCGTCTAGGCCGAGTCTGTGAAGCGATTGCAAATGTTTGGGGCGATTGTTGAAGTCTTTGCAAGTGCAGTCAAGTGAATCAAATGGTGCGACGAGTGCTGCGCGAAGTGGTCATCGAGAACAAGGGCATTCGCCGATTCATTTGCTCAGAATGTCTTTGGGACACCGAGATCAAAGCGCCTACTGCGCAGAGTGAAGCTGAACAGGAGTTCGCCCTGCACTTTTGCGAGAGCAACAGGCGTCGAAGTTCGCTCACGTGATGGGTGGCGCGGTGCTGTGTTGCTGTAGGCATAGTGCGTTACCCTGATCGCATGAGTTGGGTGAATGACCGTCTGAAAACGCAAGAAGTCCACGTTTGGTGCGCAACAGCGACAACAGGGATATCGTGCGCCTGAACCTCCTCCGCACCAACGGAGTTGGAATCTACTCTGTGATGCTATTGAGCGCGACGTTATCGAATTCAACGATGATCGCGGCGCGCAATTCATGGTCAGTCACTTTTCCGATGTAGAACAATCGGCCCAGGGGAGATTCGCGTCACATGATCACCAAGTATGTTGGGCTTTTCTGCGCTAATCCCAAATGCGGCAAGTTCACTGTACTGACGACGTATGAGGTTGAGCGACTGGAACAGGTTGCTGCGACTTGTCGCCCGTTGCCGCTAAAGTTGGTATGCCATCACTGTGGCAACAGTCGGATTCACCACGACGACGAGATTGCTCACTCGCTTTCGCCAGACGGTAAGGAGCCTCAGTATCCGAATAGACGCTAGTCCAACTCTCTTCCCCGTGTTCGCAGTAATCAACGAACGCCACATAGTGGAGCACGGGGTGCCTGTCGCCGGCTTGATACATGGGACTCCTCTCGCCGTTTCATCCCGTCCTATCCTGCGATTTCTCGCCGTTTCCCGCCAAAGATTTCGAACTGTACCATTACCGGATTTCCCGAACGCCGATCACTGGTGGCGGGCTTGCGGTCGGCTATTAGGAAGGCGCAAGGTATTTCCGTCGTTTCTTGGCTTGAAATTTCGAATCGTTTCCCGAGACGAGAGGGATCACGCGTGGCAGGTGATGCCCATGAACCTTGGCGTACGTGATGGATGTCACGTGAGGCCGTGACCTAGAACACGGCGGTGTGAGACCTCCCTCTTATATCAATCCCAAAATGGAACGTGTCGTGGATTATTCGAGAGCCGAATGGCAGCGGAGCCGGCGAGCATCCGCCCAAGTCGGTTCTGGTGGAACACAGGCATGAAGATCCTCCAAGATACGGGACATCTTTTTCGCGTGGCGGCGGTTTTTCTGGTTGGGTTCGTCGCGTTCCTGGTACTGCGCAGTTTGCTGGTACCGCGCAGCTTTGGGCGCTACGGTCATTACCGTGCTAACGCCATAACTGAGATCGCGGCCCTGCCGGTTCACTACGCCGGGCATCAGGTTTGCGAGGGTTGTCATACCGATGTACTGGATGTGAAGAGCAAGGGCGTACACAAGGGCGTAGCCTGCGAGTCCTGTCACGGCCCGCTGGCAGCGCACGCCGACGATCCGGCAGCGGTGACGCCGGCGAAGTTGGATACGAGAATCCTTTGCGCTCGTTGCCACCAGGAGAACCTCGCCAAGCCGAAAGACTTTCCTCAGGTGAATGCCCCCGAACACTCAAGCGGGGCAGCGTGCAACACCTGTCATCAGCCGCACAGTCCAGCGATGAACGTTGGAGTTGCGCAATGACCATGACCCGCCGCCAACTCCTCATTCTGTTGCCCGCCGCCGCTATTGCCTGGGATTCCATTCTGGCCGGCACGCCGGAAGCGTCACCGAACTACGAGATGGCGGAACACTGGTGGGCGATGCTCATCGACATCACCAAGTGCATCGGCTGCGGCAGTTGCGTGCGCGCCTGCCAATTGGAGAACCAAGTTCCCGACGGCTACTACCGCACCTGGGTGGAGCGCTATCACATCGCGGATTGGGAGATGGAATATCCCAAAGTCGATTCGCCGGACGGCGGCAAGAACGGATTTCCTCCGGCCAAGGAAGCTGGCGGCAAGAACTTCTTTGTTCCCAAGCTCTGCAACCACTGTGCAGATTCGCCCTGCACCCAGGTTTGTCCCGTGGGTGCGACCTTTATTTCTCCTGATGGAGTAGTGCTCGTCGATCAGAAATACTGCCTCGGCTGCCGCTACTGCGTGCAGGCTTGTCCCTACGGCTGCCGATTTATCAATCCGCAGACCAACACGGCAAACAAGTGCACGCTCTGCTATCACCGGATCACCAAGGGCCTGACTACGGCATGTTGCGAGGTCTGTCCCACCGGTACTCGACAGCTTGCCAATCTGAAGGACCCGAAGGATCCGATCCACGAATTCCTGCGGACGCATAGCGTGCAGGTTTTGAAACCACAAATGGCGACGCATTCAAAGTGCTTTTATAACGGCCTGGATGGCTCGGTGCGATAAGGAGACTCCTTGTGCAGATTCCAGTGGAAGGATTCATGTACCCGAACGAAGTGGAACTGCAGTGGAGCGTGCTGATCGTGCTCTATCCATTTATTACCGGCTTGGTGGCCGGAGCCTTCATCCTGGCTTCGCTGGAGCGGGTTTTTCAGGTGCAAGCCGTGAAGCCTACGTATCGTTTGGCACTGCTGACGGCGCTGGCGTTCCTGCTGGTTGCGCCCATGCCGCTGCAATTGCATTTGGGCCATCCCGAGCGCTCTTTCGAAATGTATCTGACGCCGCATGTCTCGTCCGCCATGGCGATGTTCGGCTTCGTCTATCTCTGGTACCTGCTGGCGGTGCTGGTGCTGGAAATCTGGCTAGATTATCGGCACGACATCGTCGTACTGTCGCAGACCACTACCGGCTGGCGGCGCTTGATTTATCGCATGCTGACGCTGGGCTCGACCAATGTCAGTCCGCACGCCTTGCACATCGACGAACGCGCCGGATGGCTGATCACCCTGATCGGCATTCCCTCGGCTTTCCTGCTGCATGGGTACGTGGGTTTCATCTTTGGCTCGGTGAAAGCCAACCCGTGGTGGTCATCGCCGCTGATGCCGGTCGTGTTCCTGTTCTCCGCGATGGTCTCGGGCATAGCGGTCGTCATGCTGCTGTACATGGTGCTGAACTGGATGCGGCGGGAGCCAATTGACATGCGCTGCGTCGATACCGTGGCGAAGTATCTCTTCTACACCTTCATCATCGATTTCAGCCTGGAGATGCTGGATCTGATTCACCGTATCTACGAAGCCGATGAATCCTTCCGCAGTCTGGATTTCATGGTCCACACCAAGCTGTATTTCTCTCATATCGTGGTGCAGATTCTGCTGGGCACGGTAACCCCGATTGTTCTACTGGGATTAACGCAAGTCGCGAAGCTGACCGATCTCGCCCGCAAGCGAATCTACGTGCTCTCCGGCTGCCTGACGCTGATTGGAATCTTCGCCATGCGTTGGAACGTGGTCATCGGTGGCCAGCTCTTCTCCAAAAGCTTTCTCGGATATACGACCTACAAGATGGGCTTCGCCACTAGGGAAGGCTTACTCACGGCAATCGTACTGACGATTCTTCCATTCATGTTTCTTTGGGCATTAGTCAAGCTCCTACCGCCATGGCCTGAGAAAGCTGTCCTCGCCGAAGCGGCATCGGCGCAGTAGTTCAACCGCATTCGTTCTAGCCTCAAAGGGTGGCGGTTATGGACGATCTTTCCGAAACAATAGCGCGGGTTTGCAGACGCCTGGAGCAGCTCGAAGATCGGGTTTCGGCTATCGAGCACATGCCGCAGCCGGCAATTCCGCTCCCGGTCCACAACGTCGTTGCACAAGCTCAAGGCTCTGGCGCAGAGAACGCCTTGCCGCAAGCAGCGGGGGTTTTTCCGGTAGTCGGCAGGGCCATGCTTGGCATAGCCGGTGCGTACCTCTTGCGGGCGGTGGCCGAATCGGGTGTGGTTCCGAAGCTCGCCGTCGTAATCCTTGCCCTGCTATACGGAGGCACGTGGCTGGTTTGGGCTACCCGGCTCAGGGTTCCGACCCGCCTGGCCAGCACAACCTACGCCTTGACGGCGGGATTGATCCTGGCGCCCATGCTGGGCGAACTTACTTTGCGTTTTCACATCTTACCGTCACCGGTGACCGCCGTACTGCTGGGGGCATTTGTGCTGGCGGCGACCGTGCTGGCCTGGAAACGAAAACTGTCGGCCGTTGTGTGGGTGGCCGTGGTCACGGGAGTTTGCAGCGCCCTTGCCCTGCTCATGCTTTCGCGCGACACTGCACCGTATCTTGCAGTGCTGCTGCTTATCGTGGCCGTGAGCGAATTTGCCGCCGCGGGAAAGCGATGGCAGTCCTTGCGAGCGCTGGTGGCGCCGGCAGTTGACATCGCTGTCGCGAATGTGACATATACCTTCTCGCTTCCCGAGAGCTCTCGTGCCGAGTACGTACCGATTGCGAAGCCGGTGCTGCTGGCGTTTCCATTGCTGTTGTTTCTCATCTACGGTGCGAGTATCACCTTCCGGACCATATGGCTGCGGCAAAAGGTAACTGTCTTTGAGATCGTCCAGGCCGCAATCTCATTTGCGCTTGCCGGTTTTAGCTGGTTCTGGTTCGCGCCCGGGGCGGGCATTACGGCATTCGGAGTTTTCTGCTGGCTGTTGGCTGCCGCGTGCTATACAGCAACGCTCGTCTGCTTCAATCGCGGCGAGCTGCGCAATTACCGTGTCTATGCCGCATGGAGCGCCACTCTGGTGCTTGCTGGCAGCTTTCTCATTCTGCCGCCGCTGCTGGCAGCCCTGCTGTTGGGCGCTGCCGCTGTCGTGGCAACCGTCGTCGGCGTGAAGGTCCGGCGCCTGATGCCGGGATACCAGGGATTCGCTTATCTGGCTGCGGCAGTGTTCGTCTCCGGACTGCTGCGATACGTTGGGCTGGCGATGGCTGGGACGCTGCCCAGCGCTCCTGTCGGGACGGTCTGGATCGTCGCTGGGTGTGCGATTCTTTGCTACGCCTTCGGCAGCCGCTTTGAGGGCACACGCTGGAACCAGCGCCTGCTACGCCTTCTCTTGGCACTACCAGCCGTCAGCGCTGTCGCTGCTTTCTCCGTCTCCGCGCTGGCCAGGATAACAGCGGCGGGACTTATTCCTGGCACATCTCACGTTGCCATCGTGCGGACACTCATTATCTGTGGTTGCGCGCTCGCTCTTGCTTACAGCGGAGCCCGCTGGCAGCGGGTCGAACTGATCTGGAGCGCTTATCTTGCGCTGGCCTTCGTAGGTTCTAAATTGCTGTTCGAAGATTTACGTTTTGGACATTCAGGGTCTATCGCAATCTCCCTGTTTGCCTACGCTGTGGCTTTGATCATCGTTCCCGGTCTGGGGCGTACTGCACGAGGAAGCGAGAGCGTTGCAAGTCCTGCGAGCAAGCTGGAGGGCAATCCAAGCGTTCAGAGTCGGCACGTGAAAAGTTAGGCTCTAGTCAGCCGCTCGCATTACCGCCTCAACAATTTCGAAGGCATTTACCGGCGCCAACAGATCGTCTGCAGTGATAGTTATCACACACATGCATTCATCAACGGCGCCGACAATCAGAGGCCGCTAAAGCATTCTCGCGGACTCGTGTCGCGCTCTGTGCGTCACCTCCGCCTGTGGCACAGATCACTGACGGATGTTCATCGATCATCGTTTAATTTGGGTGGGTGCCTCTGCGAAAGAACTCACGCTTGCATAGGATAATCTTATGAACGACGGCGAATCACGTTTCCACCTGCTTGTAATGTGCAACGCGCTCAGGGATCACCTTAAAACAGACCGAGAAACTTGCATCTGCGGTAGAGATGTTGCTGGCGCGTGATACTGAGCTCAGGACGCGGTACGAGGCCGAGCAGAAACAAGAACACAACGGAGCAACTCACCGCAACCCTGTTGCGCCTAGTGCCGACAAGATTCTGCTTCGACTTCAACAAGAGATTCAGGCATTAGGCGGTGAGGATCGGCTGTAACCCTAAGAAGACTGATCCCCCAACTTCCCTCTCCTTCTCTGAGTAGTTGCCGTGGCATTCGATTCCACCGCTCGACTCGCTATGCAGGAGGTAAATCCAATGCAGAGTAAAGCACAATCTCACAACTCAATCTTTGGGATCGCCTGGAATTCAGCTCTGGCGATCATGCTTGTGCTGCTGGTCCTGATAGTCGTTATCTTGTTCATCGTGTTCATAGCTCAGCCAGCGCAGGGGCAGACGTACAGAGTGATCCATAACTTCACGGGTGGCCGCCACGCCGGAGAAGCCGCCATTATCGTATTTCTTGGCAATGACCTGCCAGCCTTCATGGCGCTGAGCTATACGGCGAACTATCAATAGCTATATATTGGCGCTGTCGCATCATGGAGAACCCACTTCGGGGACGGCGCCCGACCGTTGAATGAATCCGACACTGCTGGAGGCGGTCAGAGCCGTAGGCACACCAGCAGGGTTACCCCGAAGCCGAAATCGGACGAGGGAGCGTTGCCTTCATCTCAAGAAAGTATCGAAGCGACGAAGCAACGGCTAACGCTTAGCTTTTTCCTTACGCAGCGCACTGATCACAAATCTCTGTGATGCCACTCACAGCGCTACCAGCAAAGCGCTTGATAAAAGCTGGCACATGAAATCTGTGGGGTTTAATTGCAAAACTCTGTTGGCGTCCCTGGACTTGCAGAAAACGCTAATAGACAGTGGGCGTACCGAGCGTTTTCGCTGCAACAGTGTCCTGTTCAGCGCTGGAGATGAGAATACAGGCGTATTCCTGGTGGGCAAGGGCAAGGTATGCATGCGCGTACCCGAAGCGCCGAAGATGGATCGAGTGTTCGGCGCCGGGTCGGTGTTAGGTCTACCCTCGACGTTCACTGGTGGTCCGTACAGTCTCACTGCAGTTTGCGTTGCCGACTGCAAGCTTGTGCATGCCGAGCGCGAAAAGTTTCTTGAGCTTATGAGTGCCCGAACGGATTCATGCCAGGAAGCGATCCAACTTGCTCGGGCGAGAACTGGCATTCATCCTATTGGCGTATCGAAACAAAGGCCGCTTGTCAGAGTCCTTGTACCGCAACCGATCTAAGTCCCCGTCTAGGCCGAGTCTGTGAGGCGAGTGCAAGCGTTTGGGGGACCACCGTAGGCCAGCGTCTGCAGCTGAGCATCGTCCAATTTCACGGTCTCAGCAAAGATGATTCCACTGCCTCCAATACGCTCGGTTAACAGCCCTTCCTCTAATTCCGGTAGTTAGTCAGCCGCGAGCCGCGCTGAATGACAAGTCGTACGGAGCTGCTTGACCCAGACGGCAGCCGGCAATGCAGGCGACGGACCATCACTTGGTGTCTGTGATCACGGCCACGTGTACTACACTTCCCCATGTGTGTTTGAACCGTTTGAACTGAGTCTGTCCGGCGGCACGTGTATGCCTAACAGGTTTTACAACCTCAACCGGTAACAAATGGTTGGGATTGTGGTCGGACGGCGAAGGCAAAAAGGCCCACACGAAGTCATGCCGGTCAAGACAATGGCCCTCCGTGCGGGCTTGCTAGCTCCACAAATAGGCTTGATTGTCGGACCGCTGCGTCACTGCTGTCTGTGACATGTATCACAGGTCGATGTGATCGAGGCGAACTGTGCAGGCAAGGCTATTCGTGTTAGCCTTCGCGGGACTTCTGCAGGACATTAGCGCATCTGCTGCTAAGGAAGGTGCGTTTCCCCAGTCGCTTCTTAGCGGTGCGGGACGCAACGGTTCGCGACCGCTAGATCGCTCCCCTAGTGATGAGAGGATGTCAGACACGACGGCATCGCAAATAAGTTGCCAACGGGGTCACAGATGTTTCGCGCTCAGATGGTCTCAACGACGAGCTTCGGGAAGGCAGGTCGGTAGATCCGTTCATCCAGGGTGAGCAGGCGGTAACCGCGAGCCTCTGCGTGTGCGCCAATTAAAAAATCAGCAAGGATCCGTCGAGTTCCTGAGTCGCGTTGCTTCCGGCGCCGCTCGGCGTAGCGTTGGAATGCTTCGCCAGCGGCTCTCCAGACCATCTCATCCAGGTTCCAGTCGACGGAAATACCCGTATCCTCGAGGAATGCATCCACGAACGTCTCGGTCCGGCCTGGCGCTGCCAACAACTCGGCAAAAACCGGCGCCGCAATAACCAAGCCACCCCGATTGAACGCTACCTCTAGTGCGGTCTGAGCAGCCGAACTAAAGGATGCGTCACCGTCCCAAAGAGCAATAATGACGTTGGTATCAATCGCGGTTGTCATTCCCCACGTAGTCCGCGCAGCCAGGCGCCGATGTTCTTGCGACCGGAGCCAATTCCGGGATTGCCGATGCCGCGATACTTGGAAAATGCGCTCTTGGTTTTAACCGCGCGCACACGAACCTCCTGACCAACGCTCTCGAACACGAGGCGGTCCCCAGCCCGAAGCCCAAGGGCACGGCGAACGTCGCGCGGTACCGTGATTTGTCCTTTGCTTGTGATTTTGGCCTGCTTCTGCATACCGACCTCTTTCCTTACTTTATCACGATTTCCTTACTAGGCCCACAGGTTTAGCCCTTGGCCAATGCAGTAGTTCACGGCTGCCAGAACGACCCAACCAAAGAGGTACGCTGCTGTTTGAAACAATATGCAAATGGCCGCATCCTGATTGTTGTGAGCGGCCCCGGGCCCGGCTATTCTCCACAAGAACTCGCCAATCCCCAAGCGTGCCGATCGTCTTTACCAGGACCATGGCCACGGAATATACCTGATTCGCCAGCTGATGGATAACGTCTCGTTCGAGGACAACGGAAGCGAAATCAGGATGTGGAAGTATTGATGGGCAGTGGTGATTCCGTTCGCCTGACAGCGGTCGTGCGTCCGGTATTTCTCGATTCAGGTACACCCGACGTCACGTCGATCTATCGCTTCGGCACTTTCCGTTGGGTTCCGTCTTTGCTCCGCAATCGTCCAGCGGCTTGTCGGAAGAGTTGCAGGTATCGACCCAAGATTTCGGCCTGCGCTTCGGAGCCACACCCACCGGTTTCCCCGTGTACAACTGGTTAGGCGGATCGCGTTGGAGAATCGCGGGTGGGCCCATCACGATTCTTCTGAGCCGCGATAACGTGAAAGACACCATCTTCTCTCGCGCTGGCGCTGTCGATCCGGGCACGGGCACAGCGTGGGGCGGCGTGATGTCCAATAGCGGCACCATCTCGGACAACTGGCGGCGCTACGGTTATCGCCGGGTGAGTGCAGAACTGCGGCGCCGCTCCAGCGCTCGACCCGATTCGACACAGCGCAGTGTCACTTGGCAGGATTGAGGTCTGCCACAAAGTTCTCCGCGTCGAGCGCCTCCACCCCGGGCGCAAGGGCGGCAGTGGTCAGCTCGGAGCGAGACTTTCGATGAACCACGATTAGCCGCGCCGACTGATCGGGCAACGATCGCCGCAGGGAGAGCAGCGGAGATGCCATGGCGGGCCGCACGGTCTTTGTGGCTTTGGCTTCCACCAACCACAGCCTGCCCTGGGGCCCGGGCACGAGGAAATCGACTTCCAGTCCCTGCTGATCGCGGAAATAGTAAAGCTCTTTGCGCATTCCCCGATTGCTCTGACTCTTGAGGATCTCCGCCGCGACGAAGCCCTCAAACAGGGCCCCGAGGAAAGGGGAGCGCTCCAGTTCGGCGGCTGAGCTCAAGCCGAGCAGGTGGCAAGCAAGGCCGGAGTCGCCGCAGTAGACTTTCGGCGACTTGATGAGTCGCTTTCCGAAGTTCTCGAAATAGGGAGCCACCAGAATGATTTGGCCGGTCGCCTCCAGGACTTGTAGCCACTCCCCAATCGTGGGAACGGAGACGCCAAGGGGAGCGGCCAGGTCGGTCTTGTTCAGAACTTGGCCATGGCGACTGGCCACCAGCGCAAGAAAACGGCGAAAGGTTACCAGATCACGTACATTGGTAATCGCCCGCACGTCGCGTTCGAGATAGGTCTGCAGGTAGGAGGCGAACCAAAGGTTGCGATGTTTCGGTCGGGCGAGAACTTCAGGAAAACCTCCGTGCAGGAGATTCACTTTCGAGGTTTCCGCGAGGCTGAAGGGCAAGAGCTGGAGGATGGCAGCGCGGCCGGCCATCGATTCCGAGATGCCGCGCATGAGCGGAGCTTCCTGCGAACCGGTGAACAGCCACTGACCCATGCGGCGCGGTCCCAGGTCGACGCGGGTGCGAACGTAGTCGAGTAACTCCGGCGCATTTTGGATCTCGTCAAACACGACCGTGGGGCGCAACTCGTCAAGAAAGCCTCGCGGATCGGTACGTACTCGGGCTCGAAGGTCCGGGTCTTCCAGCAGCACGTAGCGGGCGTTGGGAAACAATCTGCGCAGGAGAGTTGTTTTCCCCGCACGCCGTGGCCCGGCGACCACAACTGCCGGGAAGTGTCCGGTTGCCTGCCGCAACACTTGGGCCAAGGTTCTTGGAATGTAATGCACGTGATAAATATAAACTACAACCTTAGATTACTCAATCATACCCCGTGGCGAATTCATGAACTTGAGTTTCTTGCGGAGAACGGCTCTCACGACTAGAGAAGCTAGCGGAGAGTCAGGCCCAGACGGTCGCGCGAAAGTAGAAGGATTGTTCTGTGCGTCGTGCTCGGCATCACAAGTACCTTCGCCGCCTTTCGCAGGTGAAATCTCAGGCTCGAACCTCGGCGCGGACAGCGTACACTCTGCCATATAAAACAAGAAGCCCACTGTATGCAAAAAGCCGACGAGAGCGACTTTGCTCCCGCCGGCAACTGAGTTCCAGGGAAAAAAGAGATTACTGTTGCGGCGCCGCAGCCGCCTTCTTGTGATGCGCCGGTACCGCAGCCTGCTCCGGCTTCGGATAAGCATTCTCGCTTGGCTTAACCACGCTCTCATCCACCGGTGTAGTGTTCTGGAGGTCGGCGCACGTGCTCTCATCGGCACCCTGCGGTACCCAGATGATATCCGCCACCTTCTCCTGGCCGGTTCCCGTACGGACTTCGACTCGGCTCGGGTCGATGCCTTGCTGCTGTTGCAGATAGGCCTTCGCGTTCACCGCACGCTGCGCCGCGAGATTCATCGGATGACGGTTCTTGCCCGTCCCGACCATCGGCGCCTTCTCACCGTCGGCGTAACCGATGATGACAATCTTGGCGTTCGGGTCGGACTTCAGACGGCTGGCTACGTCATCCAGGATGGCCTTTGCGGTGTTGTCTACGCGCCACGGTCTCTTCAGATCCGGGAACTGGATCGCATTGGCCTTGCTGCAAGTCGGCGGTGGTGGCGGTACTTCGACGCCCACCGAGCAGGTTCCACTGCTCGACAGATTGCGCGCATCGGTCGCTGTGACGGTGACGGTCACCGGTCCAGCACCTGCGCCAGCGGTATCCAGAGTTGCGGTAGTGCCGGTGCCGCTGATCCTGCCGGCCGAAGAGCTATAAGAGTAACCTGTGATCTGCGCACCGTCGGGACTGGTGGCTGTCGCCGTAATCGTCGCCGGGTTACCGCTCTGCACCGTGTTCGGATTCACCGAGCAGCTCACCTGCGGCGGATTCATCGGCTTCGCCTTCACCGTGAAGTTGGCCGCGCAGGTCGCCGATCCGGCCTTCTTCACCTGAGGATCGGTGATCGTGGCATTCGCGGTATAGCTGCCCGCGGCCACGCCCGTGGTATCGATCCGTCCAGACTGCGCATCGGCCTTGTCCAGCTTGCCGCCATTGGTGGTCCAAGCGTAGGTGACCGTGTGATTAGGCTTGAAATTGCTGCCCGTCGCGGTCACAGTCACCGGATCGCCTTCCATCACCTCGGTTGGCGAAGCCGTGCAACTGGCGCTTGGGGGTACCGGCGGTTTCCCGCCAAGTGCAAAATTCAATCCACCCACGTACTTGAAGTTGTTCCAATGTGTCGAATAGCTCCTAACGAGGTCGGCGCTGACCGAAGTGAATAGGTAGTCCACTTCCACTGGACGGAGCTCTACGTGTTGGGAGAGAGGAATGTCCAAGCCGCCGCCGAACTCCATGTTGAAGTTGTTCTTACTGCCGTTTACGCTCTTAGAGCTGCAGGGGTTATTGCCTTCAATGCAGCTAATCACCGTGGCGTAGGCGTTCGAGTGGTATGCCCCGACCAGGGCCTCGGCAAATGGCTGGAACCTGCCCGAATGCTTCTTGATCTGCGGGCCAAACATGTAGGTGAAAAGATTGCCGCTGGCCGAGCCCGTTATGGGATAGCCGTGGTTCCTGAGATAGTTGCCCCACCCCGTGCCGCCTGTATACCCCATGAAATCGGCTTTGATGCCGACAACCGAGTTGAAGTCAAAGACAAAAGCACCCCCACCGCCGTTAAAATTCTGGCTGGTAATGATTTGCGGATTGACGTTGAGGTAGGAATAACCGCCCGCCAACTCTACTTTTGGTGGATAGTCACTCTGTGCCGTCGCCAGCAGGGTGACGAGCGCGATAAAACCGAAAAGGCAGATTGATCTTTTCACCGCCATGTCTCCTTGAACGAAAGTGAATTGGCGATACGGTAACCGAGCTGCGCCGTAGGGTTCTCAGCCGGAACTAACGATGTGTAACTCGCTGCAACGGCAATAATTGCTAGGCCTAGTCCTGGGATCGGCGTTTCTTTCGCCACACTCGGGCAGTATCGAATGAAACGTGACTGAATCGACTTGGGTTGCTCAATGAGCAGGGCGCCCGCGGAAGAGCTTTGAGCGGTGGTGTCTCAAGGAAGCACCAACCCAACGATTCTGTCGCAACTCTGTAGCTTATCTCGGGAACAGAAGCAAATCTAGTGCAGGAGGGAAAAAATACCGCGCACTATTCCTTTTCGGGAAAATCTTGCTGCTTCGGAAACGCGTGATTACTCGTTCGTAATTCGACGAGACCTAGCCCCAAGATCCCCTCCTCCCGGCTGGTCCCAGCGGCAAGAACAGCGCGCCAAGGAGGTGCGATATCTGAGCCGGCCTTTCCGACTCCTAACACTCGTTTTCGGGAAGCTAAAATCGTGGCAGAATCGCGTAATAGCCAGGCTCAGCTTTGCGGGGAGAGGTTCATGCGCCGCAGCAGATCTTGGAATCTCGTGTCGGATCGCATGGGATCGAACCGCGGTTCAATGTTAAGCATTACAAGCTCTCGCGCACGATCCTCATACGCCTTCTCGAGTGCCTGCATGGCATGATCAGTTTCCCGCAGTCCCAAGTAAATCTCTGCCGAGCAATAGGCAGAAACGTAGGAGCCGGTCGACTGTTCCTCAAGCTGATACAGGATCTTCTGGGCTTGGGCCGAATCGCCGGCTACGGCGAACCCATGCCCAAGCAGCGCATAATAAAGAGGGCTCGCTCCTGACAGGTCGGATGCAGTCTGCAATTCAGCTAAGCCTTCCTGAGCACGCCCCAGTTGCAGATAGGATAGACCTAACACCGCACGAGCCAGCACAAAGTTGGTGTCGATCTCCAGCGTCCGCCGCAGCGAGTCCGCTGCCCGTTCATACTGGCGTGCAAAATAGAGTGCCCAGCCTACGCCGGTGTTGATGATGAGAGACAGGGGATCGAGTTCACGCCCTTTCTCGAATGCAGCCACGGAGCCGGCAAAGTCTCCTACAACGCAACGATAATTTCCGTAGTACAAGTATCCGGTTGTATAGGTTGGGTTCTGCTGGATGACTGCCAGGAATTCCTTTTCTGCCGCTGGCCAGTCCCATTCGTAGTAAAGCCGGACATAGCCGAGGGAGGCGCGAGCCTCGGTCAGGGTGGCATCAATCTCAAGAGCCCGCAAAGCTGCAGCTTTGGCTTTGGGGAAGACGTCTCGAGGAGCGCCATACGAGTAGAAACCAAGAATGTTATACGAGTCGGCAAGCCCTACGTGGGCAAGAGCGTAGTTCGGATCTCTTTCTATAGCCCCCTGAAAGTACTCAATACCTTTCTTCACGCCATCAGGAGTCCGCTTGTTCCAGTAGAACCGGCCGCGAAGATAGTCTTGATAGGCCTCTGCGTCCAGCGTCGGTTTTTTGCTCAGGCGTTTCTTTTCGTTGCCCGTGAGGCTCAGCTTCAGCCGGTCCGAAATTTCCTGCGCGATTTCCTCCTGAATTGCTACGACATCGGCCAGTTTGCGGTTGTATTGCTCACCCCACAGCCGCCAGCCGTCAGCCACATCCACCAGCTCAGTGCCAATGGTCAGCAAATCGCCGCGCTGCACAACTCTGCCCGTGAGCACAGTGCGAACATTGAGTTCGTTACCTACGCGTTGCGGATCGGTGGTTTGGCCTTTGTAACGAAAGACGGTGCTGCGCGCCATCACACGAAGTTTGGGCAGATGCGACAGGCTGTTGATGATGCTCTCGGTGATTCCGTCACTCAGATATTCGGTATTGGGGTCGCCAGTGGCGTTTTCGAAAGGCAGGACGGCGATCGAATCGACGGCCTTTCGGGACCGCGGGGCGCGCGGCATGCTGGATTTTGATTCGAGAGCGCGTTTGAGCCGTAGCAGATCGGCGTGGATTTCTGCGGCGGTCTGGCATCGGAGCTCCCGGTTTTTTTCCAGCGCCTTAAGAATGACCTCTTCCAGTTTCGGCGGCAGATCGGGATTCAAACGGGTCGGAGCAATGGGGCTTCGCTCCAGAATAGCATTGAATATCACTGCGGAAGTGTCGCCGCGAAATGGCAACTCCCCGGTTGCCATTTCGTAGAGCACAGCCCCAAAGGAGAACAGATCGGTACGGGCGTCCAACTCCTTTGCCCGCGCCTGTTCCGGCGACATATAAGCGACGGTACCAAGGGTGGAACCAGGGCTAGTGAGGTGCTGCTCGCTCAGTTCTAAGGCGGTATCCGCGGCGGCAATTTTGTTGGACGAGCTAATTTTCCCTGCTATCTTGGCCAATCCAAAATCCAGGATCTTGGCGTGACCGCGTTTGGTGACGAAGATATTTGCCGGCTTGATGTCGCGATGGACAATCCCTTCACCATGCGCGGCGTCCAGTCCCTCGGCGACCTGAATGGCGAGGTTGAGGAGAGCGTCCGTGTCCATGGGCTTACCGGCGATGCGGTGTTTCAGCGTCATGCCATCGAGAAATTCCATGGCAAGAAACGCTTTGCCGTCGTGTTCCCCGATGTCGTAGATAGTACAGATGTTCGGATGATTGAGAGCGGACGCAGCTTGCGCTTCGCGCTCAAACCGGGCAAGTGCCTGCGCATCGCGGGCAACCTCGTCCGGCAGAAACTTGAGCGCAACGAAACGATGAAGCCGGGTATCCTCTGCCTTGTACACGACACCCATACCACCGCCACCGAGTTTCTCGATGATTCGATAATGCGAAACGGTCGTCTCGATCATGTCGGCTGCACGAAGAGGACGCCTGATGATAGGGCGGCCATTGCCGTCAGTCAATTACTGCTGGCAGCCATTACGGCCGTCATCTCCGTTTGTTCCACGCTGCGACTGCTGGAGCAGTCCATATCAAAATGAGGTGGCGCTGAAAGGGGTGCTGAGCGGTCCAGAATGACAACTTCCGGGAGATCGCGACGATTCACTGGCACGGGAGTGCACTCGGGATAGCTGATCGGCATCAGAGCGAACGTTTTGTATTCCGGCGGAAAGGATCCTTCCTCCGATGGAGCCGCCCGTGGCATTCCGCACATAAGAGAGATCAGATTTTCGGCTTCTGCCCCGAGGACAATTTAGTTAGTTGGGTTTGAACAGACTGACAGTAATCGGACCGGGGAGAACTTGAAAATCGTCGTAAGCCATTTTTCCATTTACATAGATTTGCAAGCGAACCCTGTCACCGGCTTTTCCATTGACGGCGAGTTTAAATCTTCCAAGGTCGTCCGGAGATGTTTCGCCCTTCTGCCCCTCCACGACAATCTTTACCGCATTGCCTTTTTCCGGCGGCGGAATGATAGAGCCAATCAATGTGGTGTCGGAGCTGTCAGCGCGCGCTGTGAAGGCCAGACTATCATTACCAGTTAGCTTCTGCGCTCGCCGGGAATACCAGAATCCGCCCACCGACAGCGCAATCAACACTGCCAACGCAATCAGTACCAGTGAGAGCTTCATCCGCCTTGACTTGGAGGGCTCTGCGGCGCCCGCTACGATATACGGCGACAGACCGGTCTCAACTCGCTGAAGGTCGAAGGTCAATGCTTGAGAAGACGGATAACGACGAGAGGAGTCTTTCTCCAGCGCCGTCAGGATAATCTTCTCTAGCCCAGACGAGACCTGGGGGTTCAGGAACTTAGGGGAAGCGGGTTCCTTGTTCAAGATGGCATCGGCAAGCAGTAAGGTCGTTGGCTCGACAAATGGGCGTTTGCTGGTTGCCATTTCGTAGATGACAGCGCCAACTGCCCAAATATCGGAGCGTACATCTGGCCTGGCTCCGCGGAGCTGCTCGGGAGCCATGTAAGGCAGTGTTCCCATATGAAGCTGAGTTGCGGTTGCTGTCACTGTGAGCCCAAGTTCGCTAGCATGAGGCATCCACCGGGCAAGACCGAAGTCGAGAATCTTCAATCGATCGTCGGCTGCGATTTGGAGATTGCTGGGCTTTAGGTCGCCATGGATAATGCCATTCTTGTGAGCGGCTTCGAGACCTTGACAAAGTTGTACGGCGAGGCTTACGACCTCTTTCTCGGGAAGGGCGTGCTTGGCGACCTTAGTGTCCAGCGTGATACCTGAAATGTATTCGATGACCAGATAGTCAGTACCGTTCTGCGTGTCGAAGTCGAAAACCGTAGCTATGTTCGGATGATTCAGGCGAGAAAGAGTGAGAGCCTCTTGACGGAATTGTTTGCGGCCAGCATCGCTCGCGAGCGTAGCTGCCGAGAGGACCTTGACGGCTACGTCACGTTGTAGTCGCTCATCGTGGGCGCGATAAACAACTCCCATGCCACCAGTACCGATCCGTTCCACGATCCGGTAGTGGCCTAGCACATTGCCCACATCTAAAGCTGGAGACGCCATCGTTGGGAATTTTAGGACGTGGGTCTTGGAGCGTCAATGAATTATGAAGCTACCCTTGTTTGGCCCAGTCCTAGTCCCAATACTCTCCGAAGGTGGCAGCCGTTGACACTGCACTGGTGTAGCACCAGAATAGTCGCAACGTGGCCAGACCGTTCCACTTCGTTCTCTTCCAGGCGCGGTGTTTCTCCTGTCGAAGGCTCATAAACTTAGGAACGCTGGCAGTTAGCCTGTTAGCTTATCCGGTCTTTTGTACTTCATTGCAAGAAGACAAGGATCGCGACCGGCCGAAGCTACCCTACAACATGATGGGAATTCAGCGGCAGGAGATCGATGCCTATGATAGCAAGGCCGAGCCCGTAGCCAACGCTACCGCGGCGCTGCTCGCGGTGAACAAAACCGGCCTGGGAGGTAATCCGCAGATATTTTCCCTCGCTAGGCGCGCCCCCGAAGGAAGTAGAAAGGCGATCTCACTCGGATGACCCGGACCTAAGACTCAGAGCAGAAATAGACTCGAACGCCCAACCCTCGCCAGACAACCACTTCCTGGCCAGCTATGCCAACGAAGATGCCGCTCTCAGTCCCATGCCGCTGTTGTGTATAATCTGGTCGCTTCCCGAAAACGACCTGTCAGGCCGCCTGAAGGCCCTCCACCAGGAACTCGCGACGGTCATGGCGCTGGAGGATTACTCTGTCTGGAAGCTCAGCGATCTTCGCAAAGCGGCCGACGGCATGACGAACCCTGCCACGACTGCACAGGGCGTGAGATATCGCACGCCCAAGCCCAATCTGTCGTTTCCGCAGGCCCTGCGTCTCTATGCCATGACCATTGCTCTGCTCCGGATGGAAACGAAATGGGCAGACAAGGCTGATACCCCTCCGCCGGACATGGTTGACTTCACGAATCGGCTTCGGCAGCAACTGCCGCGACAAATCGCCGAGGGCAAAACTACGGCCCTGTTTCTTTACCGGCCGGGCGTTGTCGACCATCCGATATTGAAGGATGAGTTTCAAGAGCGGGCCGACGTGGTGATGATGACGAGGAAGGCGACAACCGTAGAGGTGGAACAGTTTCCCGTATATCTGACTGAAGACCAGAAGGAATGGAGTCCTTCATGGATTAAGGCCGCCGACGAACAGAGCGACACGACACTGCCAGCGCGCAAATACGAGCATGATTGGACTCGGCTGGATGGTCCATTCCTGTGGTTTCGGGGCGACCAGTTGGATGGGAAAGTAATCTATCGCGCGACCGTGACGTTGCATTCGGACGAAATCTCGATCGAGGCGGAGAGAATGATTGCAACCCGCGGTGCGGTAAAGCGAGTGGAGCGACCGCGGGACTACGATCCGATGCGGATGACCGCCTTCACTCCCGGCATCGATACGCCCGCGGCTAGCCTGCCCGACGGGTTTATGGTTGACCCTCCCAAACCAGAAAACCAGGCGGGCAACCTGAAGCGCCTCGGGCCGTACTTCTCGAACCCTTTCAGGGCGTGGTGCGCCTACGGTCTTTGGGCCTCAGGAAAAGCCCCGGACGGCAAAACCTGGGTTTCCGTACTCCCCGATGAGCCGCGCCCGGTAGCACCCAGTTCCAGGTCGTCACTCGTCAGTCGACAATTGCCTCCGAGCCAGCCAGTCGCCCAACTTTGCGAGGTCGAATGGGCACCGATAGAGGGGATGATTCCTTACCCTGCTTCATTCAAGAACTCGATTACGCCGGGTAGATCGCGCGGCAGGTTCATCGTGGAGTTGTCGAAGAGCATCGACTCCAAAAGGCTCAAACAAGGGGATGAAGTTGATGCAAAGCTTACGGCTGCGGTCACGTTTTCCAACAGACCGCCCTTCGCTCGCGGCACGAAGGTAATTGGCCACGTCACCGAAGCGACAACCCGCTCCCAGAGCGATCCGCAATCGACGCTCGGACTTGTATTCGACAAGATCGTTCGACCGGGAGGCGAAGAAATTCAGCTCCACTGCGTCATTCAGGCTGTGGCTCCGAATCCAAACGCAGACCTCAACACTGGGAACAACATTAACCCTGGGGATTTGACCGAAGCGACCCTTACTCATTCTGTGGGGCGCGATACTGCGCGTAGCACAATGCAGTCGCTGAATGAAACATCGATAGGGGTGTTTGGGATCAAGAGTATACAGCTCGGATCAGATGGCGTTCTCACTTCCACTAACAAAGAAGTAAAGCTCGATAGTGGAACGCGATTGTTACTCAACATCCCCATGCAATAGTACGATTCCTGAATAGATGGGCTCTGCACTCAGACAATCTGTTCACATAACTGCGGATGGTTGCGTCGAGACTCCGCCAGGGTTAGTGCAAATTCCCGGCAAAACCTTCCCAGCTAAAGTTACCTCTTGTCCTTTCGCTCAGATCTTGTGAATATATCCCAGAAACCCAGAACAGAGGTGCTCGATGCCTTCTCCGGAACGCTGTGGGGGAGTTGCCATCGCATTACTTATCTTCTGCACGGCTGTTTCCGGTCAGCAGAAGCCCTCTATCTCTGGAATCGTCCATCAGGTGGAAGGATCGCCCGTTTCGCACGCCGAAGTGAGTGTGGAGGGCGCGGGCGCAACTCTTACCAGTGACTCTGGCGAGTTCGCCTTGGCTATGGGAGCAAATCTCAGAGTCGGCATGGCAGCCGTTTTTCATGTTAAAGATTGGGTCGTACTAAAACCATGCGAGCTTAGAAACGGTCGCACCTATCTCCGCGACCCGGCAGCGGAGCCTATCGAGTTTTTCGTTCTTCGGCGAGGTGACCCGAGGCTTAAGGCGGTTAATACGAGTTGGTCCATCATCGGATGTGTCGTTGTGGAAGAGGCCTCTCAGTTTGCGAACAAGCCAAAATCCGACGGTGGACCGCGCGGTTCATTAGACAGCATACCGTCCCGACAGCTCCAGTCGACCTATGTCGAAGCGAGTTCGAAACTTAGGGGTGGGGCGTCTCATTCATTGTTGGTTGAGGCCTCGTATCATCCGCCGCTTCTCCAAAATCAGTATCAGCGACGTTCGCGATCGCAGGGTTCTGGCGGGTTGGGGAAGGACGATTTTCTCACTGCGAAGGCCACGGAGTTGGGTTTCTCGGTCGAAGAACTCGAATCAGCGATCGACGTATGGTCCACGTCGGTTCAGGATTTGTATCAGAAAGGGTTGGCGGCTCTGTACTACGGTAAGTATGAAGAAGCCAGCACATATATTTCTGACTCAATCGCGTCGTCGAAGGACAAGGACAGTGTGATTGATCGGTATGTTCCATTGGCCCGCGCTGAGTTTGAACAAGGGCGGTATAGGGAAGCGGAGTTCGCCTTGAGGAAGGCTCTGGCAGTTCACCGTGACGATCCGGTGCTTTTGAATAATCTGGCGTTGGCTTTGGACGCACAGGCCAAGTACAAGGAGGCGGAGCCGCTGTATGAACGCGCGCTGCAGATCGAAGAGGACGCCTTCGGCCCTAACGACCCAGCCGTCGCGGCTTTGCTTTGTAACTTGGGAGATAACAAGGTGCAAGCAGGCAGGTACAGCGAGGCAGAGCCGCTTTACAAACGCGCCTTGCAGATCGATGAACAAGGAGCGGACATCAATCAGGTTTCGATTGCCACAGTGCTGCATAACTTAGCAGTGCTATATCAAGACCAAGGCAAATACAGCGAGGCGGAACCACTGTTTAAACAGGCCCTGGCAATCGACGAAAAGATGCTGGGCCCGGATCACCCCTCCGTCGCGAAGGTGCTCAGTAACTTAGCTGTGCTCTACCAAGCCCAGGGCAGATACGGCGAGGCGGAGCCATTGTACAAGCGGGCTTTAGAGATCGACGAAAAGACACTGGGTCCTGAACACCCCTCCGAAGCGAGGGCGCTCAGCAATTTGGCATCACTCTACCAAGCTGAAGGCAAGTATTCGGAAGCCGAACCGCTGTACAAGCAGGCTTTAGCGATCGACGAAAAGGCGTTCGGTCCGGATCACCCATCCGAAGCCACGGCCCTCAGTAATTTGGCAGCGCTGTCCCAATCCCAGGGCAGGTACAGCGAGGCGGAAACGCTATACAAGCGAGCACTAGCAATCGACGAAAAGACATTGGGCCCGGACCACCCATCCGCAGTGACGGCGCTGAGCAACTTGGCAGCGGTCTACCAAGTCCAAGGCAGATACAGCGAGGCGGAGCCGCTGCTGAAGCGGGCCTTGGCGATCACCGAAAAGGCCGTGGGACCCGACAACCCGAACGTCGCGACGAGGCTTACTACACTGGCCGCATTCTACAAGGCGCAGGGCGAATTCAGCGAAGCGGAGCAGCTATACCAACGTGCATTGGCCATCGACGAAAAGGCATTTGGGTCGGCAGACTCGACCGTTGCCAAGGACCTCAACGGCTTGGCATTGAGTTATCGTGGCCAGGGCAGATTGAGTGAGGTAGAGCCGCTGTATAAGCGTGCGTTAACCATCGACGAGAAGGCGTTCGGTCCGGACAGTCCCGAGGTTGCAGCAGACCTTGATGCTTTGGCATGGTTCTATTACCAACAGGAAAAGTACAGCGAGGCGGAACCGCTATACCAACGTGTCCTGGCTATCAAGGAAAAATGGGGCAGCGATCTTCCGGTCGTAGCGGACGCAGCTGAAGACTTAGCGGACACTCTCCGTAAGCTTGACCGTGACTCCGAGGCCGAAGTTTATTACGACCAGGCGGCTAAGATCCGCGCCAAAAAGAAGCCGTAGAGCAATTATCAGCCGAGAAACATCCCTCAAAACTTGCCCCCGCCGAGGCAATGCACCTTACCCCTGTTCGCGTCGACGCGCCTTCCGAGAGGCGATCAGGGACAGCTGATCTGCGATTCATGTCTTCCGATGTAGTTGTCCGTGGCAGTCCGCACACAAAGTGATCAGATTTTCTTCTGTGTCGCTTCCCAAATGACTTCGAAACTGAATGTGGTGAACCTGCAGATGCTGCATGCTGCCGCAGAATTGGCAGCGCCGGCCGTCGCGTTGCAGCACGGCTCGGTGCAGTTAGCTGTAACTCTGCGGCTCGAGGTCTGGAGCGCCAACATGCGAGGAGGTAAAACCTCCCTCATCAACTCCACCACCACCGGCGATGATTGTGCCTTGCGAGGAGACAGTGGCTGGGCTATGCTGTTGGCCACTACCTATTCCCTCGGGGCGGTGTCCTATGGAAAGCTTTCCGCCAGGTCTCTTTCGGCTTGGAGTTGCAACCGTTCTGGCGGCAGGGCTGGCGACTTCCGCCACAGCCCAACAGAGCCGCAGTGAGCAAACGGGCTTTCCCGACGACTGGTCTCATCATCACGTTATCTTCTCGGATCCCGGCACCAAAGAGAACGCAATTCAGAACGGCAACTACGAGCATTGGCTCAAGGTGCAAACGGATCCGCGCTTCCAGATGCAGCAGAAAAAGCGGCAGAGCGCGCCGACTGCCGAGTCGAACGAGCTCGTCGTGCCGGCACGCGATTGGAATGTCAGTCTGGGGGCGGGGGGCGTGGCGGCGACCATGTATCCCGCCAAGTACAGCTTCGATTTTAATAATGCGAGCTGTTCAGACTTTGTCGTCTTTCCCGTGAATGCGGCCGGCTCGGCTGCGACGGCTGCCAGCCAGACGGGAACGTTTACCAATACGAGCGCACCAGCCGGTTCAGTGACAATTACCAACGGGATTGATTCCATCACTCTGAGTGCGACCCCGGGACCCAGTTCCACTTCATGTAGCAGCAGGAGTCCAACCAGCAACACTGGAAGCTTCCATGTTGGTTTGGCGAGTGGCGCCCTGGACGCAACCAACCTGGCGAACTTGATAGACGCTCCTAATTGTGGTTCCTTCGTTGGTGTCAGCGCGATGTCGAGCAGCCAAACGGTGACGGTAACGGCGACGGCTCCAGGAACCGGGGGAAACAATATCGCGCTCGCAAACACTCTCACCCAGTTCGCCTGGGGCGGCAACACTCTCACTGGCGGTGCGAATGGACAAGCCAACCTGTTGGGGATAACCAAGTTGTACAGTGGTCCTAGCGGAATCTGCGGAATTGAACCTGGCATTCTATTTTCGTATGCGGTTGGGACGGGCACGATCGAAACTTCCCCAACTCTTTCGGAGGACGGGACCAAGGTCGCTTATGTCGAAAGCATTAGCGGTGGGTCCAGATTTCATGTGCTAACCATTGGAACTACCGGCAGCAATGGCGGTAGCGCCGTTACGCCGGTGGTGCCTGGGGTTGGGAATAATGCCGCCGACACTGCGATCACCATGAGCCATGGGGTTCAGGTTACGCTGTCATCGCCCTTCATCGACTATGGCAACGACATTGCCTATGTTGGTGACGACAGCGGCAGCCTCCACAAGTTCACGCCGGTATTTGGTGGCACACCGGCCGAGGTCACGACGGGCGGCTGGCCAATCACCGTCAGTACCAGCGCAAGTCCGATACTGACGGGGCCTACGGCTGACTCGAACTCGGGAAATATTTTTGTGGGTGACGGCAGCGGTGTCCTATGGTTTGTGCAGACGATCGCAGGCGGGAATTGCGAAAGCCCTCCTTGCGTTGGCGCAACCACGGTGAATGTGGGTGCGGGTGGCGCGGGAGGCACTCCCAGCGGCCGGCCGATCATTGACCCGCCAATTGTGGATTCCACCACAGGCAAGGTATTTGCCTTTATCGGATGTGCGCTTCCGTCGGGCGGCGATTGCAGTAATCGGGGCGGTTTCGGAGAGGTGATGCAGGCCACCACGGCCTTGACCAGCCCGAAGTGGATTGAACTGGGTACTGGATCGGGCGCCAACAATCTGCACGATGGCGCTTTTGACAACACCTACTACATCGGGCCAATCTCAAGCGGACATCTTTATGTGTGTGGGAATCCGACGCGCGCCCTTAATCCGATGTTGTATCAGATCGGGTTTGACAGTACCGGTACCATGACCACGGCGAGTGGTACCACCCTGAATCTATCTACAAACTCAGGAATGGATGACGCGCCGGAATGCTCTCCGCTCCAGGAGGTCTACAACAGCAACACGGGCATTGACTGGCTTTTTCTCGGCGTCGCGAACTACTGCAACGCCACGCGGGGCGGGACGGCGGGATGCGCGCAGAACTTCATGCTTCCGACCACCGGCTTCCCGGCACCGGCCGTCGCCGGGGCGGCGGAATTGACTGGTACGAGCGGGATCATCGTCGATAACATCAGCCCAGCCGGACAGGCGTCGAACATATACTTTGGTACCTTGCCCGGCGGATCGAATCGCGCTGTCAAACTGAGTCAGTCAAATTTGAACTAAGCCCGTTTCGCGATTGAATGAAGTTTCCTGGGCGAGCTTGAAATTGGGGTTAGGTCTTTCGGCTAATCTACTGGCACGCTGGACCATTGCAGCCGGTTCCCCCCGTCGGTGCTCACTGTGTCCGTGCGAGACCCCAGTTCGGGTGAGCCTCAGGGGTAGGCTGAGAAAGAGGTCAGGGATGATACGACTGAAAAGCGGCCAGGCGGCATTCTTGCTCGTCTCGGTTCTGTTGTTGCTGGCCCCCACCGCGTTCGCCCAGGAAATCCGGTTCTCCGATTTCTCCTCGCTTGCGAACCTTCAACTGAATGGCAAGGCACACCAGGCTCAGTGGCAAGGCGCCGAAGTGCTTCGCCTGACCGACGGACCGGCTTCTCCGGCAATTACCTCGGAGCAGTCCAGTACCTATTTCACCATCCAGCAGCCTCTGACCTCCGGATTCACCACGTGGTTCGAGTTCCAGGTGCACACTCCCGCCGTGTGCTGCAATCCCGGGGATGGAATCGCCTTCATCGTTCAGGACTCCACTGCAACCGATCCTACGTATGGTGCGTCTGGCGTTGGTGTCACCTCGGTAGGCGCAACTAATGGCGGGATGGGTTATGCCGGCATCAACAACAACCTGGCGATTGAGTTCGACATCCAGCAAAATCCCTGGGACCCGAATACCAACCACGTTGCGGTGCAGAGTTGCGGGCCGTCGACCAATACCCCGGTTCATCTTCCGGGGATTTATACTATCGATCAAAATCACGATGTGACCAGTTGCCTGTTGTCGTCCGGCGCAATCAATACAACCGTGCCCGCAATTGGAGACAACTGCACCTCAGGCCGTTGTCAGGATGGCGCTGTGCATCAGGTCGTCGTTGAGTACACGCCGCCCGCCCCGGGTCAACCTCAGGGAACATTGCAGGTGTGGCTTGATCCGCAATTCATTCCGGGGACCCACACTCCCGAGCCGGGCGCTCCAACGGTCATCAATGTTCCTTATAACGTTACTTTCTCCAATTCGAACCCCACCGGACTGAACCTGAACAACGGTTCGGCGTGGGTCGGGTTCACCGGTTCACAGCCGCAGGCGTCCACTGTCCAGGACATATTGGCCTGGGAATTCACCCCGCATACCTCGCTGCAACTACAGCAACTCATTCCCCCCGGCGGGACGGAAAACGACTACATTTTTGGTGGGTACGAGTTTGCCGTGACTTATCCCACCGGGTTCATTAATACGAATGACCTTCTGATGACCGTGCTTGCGACTCCTTGGAACAAGCTGACGTTCTTCCAGCAACGCCTGTTAGGAACGCAGTTTGCCGACGAAGCTTGTACCCTTTTCCTGGAAACTGGCGGCAACTGTATCGTCTATAGCGTCACCTGCCAGACCCAGCAGCAGCAAACTGTTCCGTGTCCTTCGGAAACGGACCCGACGATTGCAATCTGTACCCAGTTTTATACTTCAGATCCCATCACCTCGCAGAATGCCGACTTCCTGGAAGCTGATCCAATTGGCTCCAATAACTGGATCAGCATCTTCTCCAGTTTCACGAGCCAGCCGATCGATCCGATTGTAGGCGGCAAAGGTAAAGGCTTCTCGGATGTCGTCTCTACGTATCATCAGGCGACCCTTCCGACCCATCTCGGGGCAGGCGGGTTGAGCGAGATAATTCCCGCACCGCGTTCGCCACAAGGAAATGGGATTTGCCCGCCGGTGCAGTAAATGAGATCGCGACAAGGAAAAAAGCCCTGGGACAGTTCCCCCAGGGCTTTGTCGTTAGATTTCCAGTTAGAGATGTTACGCGCCGCCCTGATAACCCTTCGCGGCGTCGCGATAGATGTCCTTCAGGTCGGAGCGCTCCAACACTCTGCCTGCGCCATCTTCCTTGCTGATCGATTCCAGCAGCTTCACCGCTTCGCGGTAGTGCGGCACAGCCTCAGTTTGCTTGCCGCTTTGCGCGAGGGCTACACCTAGAAAGTACTGCGCGCGCGCCTGCTCCACTCGCAAGCCGAGTTTCTCGGCGCGGCCAACCGCACTGTCCAACTCGTCGCGGGCGGCACTAGCTTGCTTAGCTGCCAACAGGGCCTCACCCAGATACACCGAAGCATCCGCCGACTCGGCCTTCAGTCCGAGGGTATCGGCGTCCAGCTTGAGCTTTTTGAGCGCTCCCACGGCTGACTGTGACCGCCCTTGCACGACATCCAGCTTGGCCAGGTTCAACTTCGTCTGTATCATCGGCCCGCGCAGCTTGGCCGTAGTCGCCAACTGGAGCGCCTTGTTGTACTGCTGCTGCGCCGAGGAGTAGTCGCCGCGATAGAAGTAGTTATCGCCGAGGTAATTGAGCGCGGCCACCGTGGCTTCGTTATTCTTCGCCTCGGGCGCAAGCTTCAGTGCTTCTTCAATGTATTTCTGACCTTCGTCTTCCTGGCCGACAGCTGACAGCGTGTGTCCGTAGCCGGCAAGCGCCCACACCATGAGGTAGCTGCGATCGTTGAGCTGGCGGTAGGTATTGACCGCTTCCTGCTGAGCTTTCAACGCTGCACCAAACTGTCCCTGGACGGCAAACAGCGTGCCGATGTCTCCAGACTCCAGGGCAACACCACTCTTATCACCCGCGGCGCGATAGATATCCAGCGCCTTAACATATTGCGACAACGCGGTGTCGTACTGGCCCAATTTTTCATTGGTCTGCGCCAGATCGTGCAGCGCCTGCGCCGCCTGGTCCTGCGCCTTCAACCGATTGCTGATTTCATACGACTGCTGGTAATACGTCAAAGCGTCCTGATATTCGCCTTTGTTGAAGTGGGCCCCTCCCAGGTTAACCAGCAAGGTCGCTTGCGCAGCCTCGTCCCCAGTATCGCGGGCGATCTGCAAGGCCTCGTTGGTGTACTTCAGGACTTCGTCATTCTGGTCATGCTCGAGATAGAAGAAGCCGAGGGTCATTAGATTTTGAATGAGCCCGTTCTTATCCCCAATCTTGCGATCAACCTCAACCGCTTCGGTCCAACTGGCGAGGGCAGCCTTGGAATTGCCCATGGCATCCTGGATCTGGCCCATCTCGAGCAGGCTGGTGGCGATGCCCCGCTGATCGCCGATCTTCCGCCGAATCTCCAGCGCCTGCTGAAAATTGCGCAGTGCGTCTTCCGGCTTGTTCAGCTGCTGATAAGCAACGCCCAACGCTTGCAGAATCGCGCCCTTTTCCTCCTGGTTATCAAACTGGATGGCAAGGCTGAGTGCTTTGTTCAGAGGGTCGATCGCGGACTGCGAATCGCCGCTCTTGATATCCACCCGCCCACTGGCCAGCAATGCGGCGACAAATTTCGGATCGGAGGCCAAAACTTTGCCAAGATACTTCTTGGCTTCGTTGTAGTTGCCCGCATCTTCGTACAGCTTGGCTAGAGCAAACTCCGCATCGGTGTCGTCGGGATTGACCTTAACCAGCTGCAGATAGGCGTCAATGGCCTTGGCCGTGTCATGCATGAGACTGGCGTGGCTGGCCTGGATCAAGAAGCGATCTTGCGCCGGCAGATTGTCGCTGAGCTCGACGGCGCGACGCGATGCCTGCTCCGCCTTGTCGTCGTAACCCAGCGCACTGTAGGTTTGGGCCAGCCTGGAAAATGCCATGGCGAAGGCCGGGTCCTGGCTTGTGGCCTCTTCGAACTTGGTGACCGCCTGCGTATTGTTTCCGGCGCGGACCAGTTGCAGCCCTTCATCGTAGGCGCGCAACGCCGGTAGCGACTTGGTGTCGACGTGCTGCGAGTGGGCTTTGAGCTCCTTCAGAACATCCGGATTCGCAGCCACCTTCTCGCGCACATCATCGGCGAATTTGTCCAACGAACTCAGCAGTTGCTGCTCGTTGGGGGCGTCGGTCTTCAGGGTGATGTTTTGATCGTTGGCGAGATCGGCAATCGTGGCGTTGATCCGTATTTGCTCGCCAATTTTTTCGTATTGGCCGAAGACGATGGTATCGGCGTGGGTGAACTCAGCGATGCGTTTCACGGTTTGAAGATCAAGCTGCGATTGCGGCGACACCCGCAGATCGCTGAGCACT
>Ga0181523_10001120_pt1 | contig 29098 bp, 22 predicted proteins | sample PEATcosm2014_Bin_43_FD_119752 | JGI IMG/M metagenome (GOLD analysis project Ga0181523, IMG submission 119752) | Peatland microbial communities from MTU Mesocosm Facility, Houghton, MI, USA - PEATcosm2014_Bin05_30_metaG | ecosystem: Environmental > Terrestrial > Soil > Wetlands > Peat | place... | reverse complement strand
ATCCCCCACGCCGGCCTAAATGCAGCCGCGCCTTCAGACGGCGGCGGTGTGACGGCAGGGGTCGCGTCGTCGGCGCCGACCGATTTGGCGAGCCTAGCGAACCCGCCGGCAGGATCCGTTGAAACCTCGTATACCAACTCTAGTATCGGCCCCGACGGCGCCACCGCGGCACAAGTACAGCAGGCCGTGGATGAAAGCGGCCTGAGCGTCAACGGTTCCGGCATCCGGGTCGGCGTGCTCTCCGACAGCTTCAACGATCTTGGCGGTGCGGCCGCGGACGAAGCGGACGGAGCGCTGCCGCCTGCCGCCGACATCGATGTCATCAAAGACCTCGCTTCGGGCGGCACCGACGAGGGGCGGGCGATGATGCAGATCATCCACGACATCGCTCCGGCCGCCGATCTCGCCTTCTACACCGCCTTCGACAGCGAGCAGGACTTCGCCAACGGCATCCTCGCCTTGGCCGCGGCCGGCTGCAAAGTCATCGTCGACGACGTGAGCTATTTCGACGAGCCGTTCTTTCAGAACGGTGTGGTCGCGCAGGCGATCCAGACCGTAGAGGCGGAAGGCGTCACCTACATCACGGCGGCCGGCAATGACGCCGAGAACGCCTATCAGGCCGCCTGGACGCCTATCTCGGGCACGTTCGACGGTAAGGCGCTCAGCGACGCGGAGAGCTTCGGTGGCAGCTTGGTCCAGACGGTCACGATCAACACCGAAGGGACCGGCTACGACGTTCCCTTGCTGCTGGAGTGGAATCAAGCCTACGGCCAGGCCACCTCGGACCTTGAGATACTCGTCTTCAACACGAGCGGTCGGCTCGTCGGCACAGCGACCAACGCATCGGACGGCGAGCCGACCAATCCGTGGGTGGAATTCGATTTCACCAAAAGCGGGACCTACTACGTCGCCATCGAAAACCTGTCCGGCCCCAATCCCGGCCTGATCAAGGAGATCAGCGAGGGTGACGGTCTGCCGGCGACGATCAGCGGCGCGAATGTCGGCTCGGTCTACGGCCACGCTATGACGCCCGGCGCGATCACCGCCGGCGCCGTCAGCACCGCCGATACGCCGGCCTTCGGCGTCAATCCCGCGCTGAGCGAAAGCTTCTCATCATCGGGAGCCGGGACGGAGCTTTTGTTCGCCAACAACGGCACTGCGCTGTCGTCGCCGGATGAACTCAGTCCGGTCGCCGTCTCCGGCGTGGACGACATCAACACGACTGTTCCGGGAGGCCTCAGCGATTTTTATGGCACCTCGGCCGCCTCGGCGAGCCTGGCCGGCGTTGCCGCTCTCATACTGTCGGCCAACCCCAATCTCACTGCGGCGCAAGTCGAGCAGATCATGGAGGAGACGGCGCTTTCCATGGCCAATTCGGCCGTGAGCGGAGCCGGCCTGGTCCAGGTCGACTCGGCCGTAACCGACGCCGAGTCGCCACCCGTTGTGGCGGTTGCCAACGCGACGTTGGGGACGGCATCGGTTGCGGCTTCGTCATTGTTCACCAGCGTTTCCGACTCGTTAGGAGAACCAATCATCGAATACGGATTCATGGACACCGGCCCTGGTTACTTCGTGCTCGGTGGGACGGTGGAACCGAACAACCAAGAAATCGACGTATCGGCGGCGCAGCTGTCGGAGCTGACCTACCATAGCGCGCCGGGGACGATAGACACGGTGGAAATCCGCGCCGAGGACGCGACTTCGTGGGGCTTCTGGTCAAGTCTCACCGTGACGGCCCCTCCGCTTGCGATCCAGACGGACACCGGCTCGTTTGGATCGACCAGCCTGACCGAGGTTGCGAACAATTATTATCTTTACAAAGGCAGCGGGTCCGGCCCCGAGCTGAAATATGACGGTGCCGCCGTTACGGCGGGCGAGTTTGGCGGCTGGGTGCCGATCGGCGCGGTGCAGACGGCAAGCGGGTATGAGGTGGCGTGGGAGATCCCGGGCGCCAATGAGTACACAGTCTGGAACGCGGACAGCAGCGGCAACTACCTGTCCAACGTTTTCGGCGCTGTGCCGGGAAACAGCTATGCGTTGGAATCGATGGAAACCGTTTTCAACCAAGACCTGAACGGCGACGGGGTGATCGGTGTTACCAAGACGGTGATCCAGACCGACGGCTCGACCAGCCTGACCGAGGTTGCGAACAATTATTATCTTTACAGCGGCAGCGGGTCGGGCCCCGAGCTGAGTTATGGTGGCGCGCCCGTTACTGCGGGCGAGTTTGGCGGCTGGGTGCCGATCGGCGCGGTGCCGACGGCGAGCGGGTATGTGGTGGCCTGGGAGATCCCGGGCGCCAATGAGTACACAGTCTGGAATACCGACAGCAGCGGCACCTACCTCTCCAACGTTTTCGGCGCCGTGCCGGGAAACAGCTATGCGCTGGACGCGCTTGAGCCTATCTTCGACCAAAACTTGAACGGCGACGGCAAACTCACGACGACGACGATTCAGACAAACACCAACTCCTTCGGATCGGCCAGCCTGATCGATGTCGGGGACCAGGTTGCAGCTGTCTATTATCTGAATGACGGCAGTGGGCCGAGCTTCGCGCTGAAATATGACGGTGCCGACGTTACGGCCGGCGAGTTTGGCGGCTGGGTGCCGATCGGCGCGGTGCAGACAGCAAGCGGGTATGAGGTCGCCTGGGTGATCCCGGGCGCCAATGAGTACACGGTCTGGAATACCGACAGCAGCGGCAACTACCTCTCCAACGTTTTCGGCGCCGTGCCGGGAAACAGCTATGCGCTGGAATCGCTCGAAACCTTGTTCAACCAGGACTTGAACGGCGACGGGGTAATCGGTCTTTACGCGGCGCCCGGCACCACGCTGCAGATAAGCGAGGCTCTGACCGCCCCGTCAGGAACGGCGACGATTGGGACGGGCGCCGCACTCGAACTTTTCGCCGCCGACTCCGCATCGGTCACCTTCCAAAATTCCACGGGAACCACGGGAACGTTACGGCTTGACGATGCTCCGACCTTCAGCGGGGAGATTTTCAATTTCACCGGCAACGGTACCTTGTCCGGCTCGGATCAGATCGATCTGCGGGACATCAATTTCAGTTCTGTTCATGACAATTATTCCGGCGGCGTTCTGACAGTGACTGACGGGACCGACATCGCCAAGCTGAACTTCAGCGGATCTTACACCCCCGCAAGTTTTGCGTTGGCGAGCGACGGCAGCGGCGGCACGATTGTCTACGATCCACCCGTACCGGCTTCAAACGTGTCTGCGCCGGCCTCACCCGCACTCCATTCAACCCTGATCTGCGATGGAAACAACGACACTTTTGTGTTCCCTCCGCAATTTGCACAAGCTAGCAACGCCGATCACGCGCCCGGGACGGATACGGTCGAGCTTGGCCACACCGAATTCGCAAACGGCGCAGCCGCGCTGGCCGCCGCCCATGACGACGGTCATTGGAATGTGGTGATCGCCGATGCTACCAATGATACGATCACGCTGCACAACATCACGGTCGCTCAACTCCACCACAGCGACTTCATCTTTTAACGTATAGCGCATCCGGGTTAGTCTTCCCCGGCTGGCATGAGGTGGCAGTCCATTGGAGGACGCCGTAAGTGGGGGCCGATTTTGTGAGCAAGGCAGATATTCCCCATGTGCTTGTAGCGGGCATTGGCGGTGCATCACTTGGGACGGAGGTGCTCAAGGCGCTGACTCTTGCCGGTGGATACTACGTTAGCGGCTGCGATATATCTCCACTGGCCTTCGGCCATTATTGCGGGCTGTGCCGGAATTCGTTTCTCATCGATCAAAATGACTACGCACAGCGGCTCCTGGACCTCTGCAAAAGGGAGCGGATCGACATTGTCGTTCCAGGCGGAGAACAACCGGCCCGCCTGATCGCCGACGCCTCATCACACTTCGCAAGCGAGGAGATCGCCATCGCCGCGAACAGCGCCGACGTCGTCAAGAAGCTCGGCGACAAGATACTTTGTTTCGCAGAGCTCAAGCGTCTCGGCATTGCGGTCCCCGAGACCGTGCCCCTGACCGATCCCGGCTTCGATGAGAGCGCTCCCGTCCCGTGCATCATCAAACCGGCAGCCGAGAGCGGAGGCAGTTCTTTCGTCTTCTACGCCGGAAACCGCGAGGCGGTGCGGATGTATGCCGCCTATTTGCGCCGGAACGACCTCCGCCCCATCGCTCAGGAATACGTGCCGCATAAAGGCGGCGAGTTCACGGTCGGCGTTCTGTCTGGTCGCAACGGGGAAATCTTTGGATCGATCGCTTTGCGCCGGGAGTTTCCGGCTAAGCTATCGATTGCCGCCAGGGGAAACGACTTCCTGATCTCAAGCGGCTATAGCCAAGGCTATATTGGGCCAAATGATCTCGTCTGTGGTGCTGCAGAGGCAATCGCTGCCGCCGTAGCAAGCACCGGGCCGCTCAATGTCCAAGGCCGCATCAATGGCAAGGGCAAATTCCTGTCATTCGAGGTCAATCCCAGGTTTTCCGCGAGCACGTATCTGCGCGCCCTCGCGGGGTTCAATGAAGTGGACTACTATGTGCGGCATATTCTCGGTCTGCCGCAGCGCGCGTCTCTAGCGGTTCGCTCCGGTTGGTATTTGCGCGGCCTCTCGGAGGCGGCGGTGGCGCCTGAGGCTCTCGTGTCATGATACGCTGGGTTCGTGATTGGCTCGGGACCGCCTCCTACAATGATTTGAACCGCGGCGATTGGCTGATCGTCGATGTGCGCCATCACGTGGACAAGGCCGGAAACCCAAGCGGAGCGCTGCGGCAAAGCATCGATACCGCGCTTGCCGGTCATCGCGAAGGGCAAAGAATCGTCGTCGCCTGCGATTTCGGCATTTCGCGCAGCAACGCGATTGCCGCGGGGGTACTGAGCCGGGTGGAAGGCTGCTCGTTCGACGATGCGCTCTCACAGGTCATCGTGGCGACCGGGGAAACGCAGATCAAGCTGGAGATGATCGCCTCAGTGCGCGCCGCTCTCGGCGAGGCGGCGTGCGTTCGACCGAAGAATGCAATCCTGGTCACCGGCGGTGGTGGCTTCATCGGCCGGCGGCTGGTCGCGTCGCTCTCGCGCACGCAGGCGATGCTGGCCCCACCCCGTGCGGAACTTGATCTGCTGCGGGGCGGCGTGGCCTTGGCGCAATATTGCGAGCGGCGCAATATCGGACAGATCGTTCATCTCGCGTACCCCCGACAGTACACGAACGCTGCGGCGGTCGGCGAAAGCCTGACGATGCTGAAGGGGGTGCTCGACGTCGGCAAATTGCTCGAGCTCCGGCTGATCGTGCTCTCGAGCTGGGTCGTGTTCTCGGGCTACGCGACCGCGATGCTCCTTGCCGATGAATCTCTGCCGCCGCGCTCCAAGGGAACGTATGGCGATGCCAAGCTGCTCGAGGAGACCCTTCTCAACGCCTATTTGCGGCGCGGCGAGGTTCGCGCCGTGCTGTGCCGGTTTGCCCCGATCTATGGGCCGGAAGGCGAGCGGCCGCGGCTGATCCGTACTTTCGCCGAGGCGATATCGGCCGGCCGCAAGGTCGTCACCCATCGCTACCGCAATGGCGCGCCGGCCCTTGATTTGCTTCACGTCGAGGATGCCGTATCGGCACTCGTGGCTATCCTCCATAGCGACAAGTCGGGTATTTTCCATTTCGGCACCGGGCGGCTGACCGAAACGCAGATGATCGCCCGGCACTTGTCGGGTCTCCTCGGCGCACGCCTGGAGCACGAAGAAATGGCGATCGAGGACGAGACCAGCAACATCGCGATGGACGCCAGCAAAGCATTGCAGCAGCTCGGCTGGCAGGCAAAGATCGGCGTTGAGGACGGCTTGGCCGATATCGTCCGCAGCGGCGGCTCAGGGCCCGCGGAGCCGGCTGCCATCGTTTCTCGACCGTGAGCCAGGAGCACCGAATTTCAATGCCGAAATTTTCCATGCTCGATCCGAAGACGCAGACGACAAATGACCAGGCGTACTATGAAACGATCGGCGACTACTTCGCGACCAGCTCGGGAGACGTTTTGGATAAGCTGCAAAACTTCGCAAAACATGTGCCGCGCCAGGCGCTGGCCACTTTCCTGGCAAAGAGCGAGATCTTCAAACGCGCCGTCGGCATTCACGGCCATTTCATCGAATGCGGGGTGTTCGCGGGCGGCGGGCTCATGACCTGGGCTCAGCTGAGCGCGATTCACGAGCCCTACGCCCATGTCCGACGAATTGTGGGATTCGATACTTTCGCGGGTTTCCCTGCTTTGTCCGCTCAAGACGAGCGCCCCGATCTCGACTACGCCAAACCCGGCGGCCTCGCCACGGGCGCCAAAGCCGATATTGAGCGCGCGGTCGAGCTCTACGACCTCAATCGCCCGCTCGGCCATATTCCCCGCGTGGAACTGGTCGTCGGCGACGCCACAAAGACGATTCCGCAATATGTCGCCGATAATCCGCATCTTGTCGTGGCAATGCTGTACTTGGATTTCGATCTCTACGAACCCACCAAAATCGCCATCGAACATTTTTACCCGCGCATGCCGAAAGGCGCAGTGATCGCCTTCGATGAGCTGGCACAGGCCAATTGGCCCGGCGAAACGCGTGCCGTGCTCGAAACGATCGGGCTGCGCAATTTGAAAGTGGAACGCCTGCCGTTTCACCCGCAAATCTCATTCGCCGAGCTGTCGTGAGCGCGAAGTGCTCCGGAACGGCATCCCAGCGGCCGTGACATGAGGGATATTCGTGTGAGCAATTCCGACGACCGCGAACTGTTCGAAGACAACAAGCGCGCCCAGGCGATTGCGTTGGGCCGCGATGAACAGATATTCGACGCAGCCGCCAATTTGGTCGTTGGCGCGAACAAGTACGACTACGCCTATTTGTGGACTTGGATGGGCGTTCCTATCATTCAATTGCCTGCAGACGTGATGGCGACCCAGGAAGTCATTTGGTCGACCAAGCCTGACGTCATCATCGAAACAGGCGTCGCCCGCGGCGGTTCGGTACTCTTTATGGCGTCGCTCTTGGAGTTGATCGGCAAGGGAAAAGTTATCGGCGTTGATGTCGACATTCGCGCCCACAACCGTGATTCGATCGAGCGGCATCCAATGACAAAACGTGTAGTCTTGATCGAGGGCTCGTCAACGGATCAAGAGGTCATCGCAGAGATTCGGGCGCAGATTCCCGATAGCGCGTCCGTGATGGTAGTTCTCGATTCCGATCATAGCCGAGACCACGTGCTCGCAGAGCTGCGGAGCTACGGCCCGATGGTGACAGAGGGCTGCTATATAGTCGTGGCAGACACAATACTTGGCTTTCTCGATGAAGAGCGCACTCCTCGTAACCGGAGCAAGATCTGGCTCAAAGGCGACGAGCCTTTGGCTGCGCTCGAGATCTATCTCGGCGAGACCGACCGGTTCGAGGTGGACGACGTCTTGAACAGCAAGCTCATCCTCGCAAGTTCGCCCGGCGGCTATCTGCGCTGCCGTGCCAGGGCGTAACCTGCGTATCCGTGACGCCCCAACATTCGCGCGTTCGTCTGCGCAACGACCGCCCTCGGTGGCGAACTTGCTCGGCGTGAGTTTCTCGCTCACAACTGAATTGTGATAACAGTGCGATCTCATCGTGCGATGGTCGAGCCGCCCGTGCAGGCGATTTCCTTCACGGCGCCGACCACGCGCTCGACCAGCGCTTCCGTCATATTGAATCCAGAAGGAAGATTGACGCCGCGCGCGCCAATATCATAGCTCGCCGGATCGCGCGGCTGCCAACGCTGCGGTCCGCCGAATTCCCGATAGGCGGGCAGCGAGCTCAAGGGGTGGAAGAACGGCCGAGAATCGATATTGCGTTGTCGCAGCTGCGAGATCATATCTTCCTTTTGCAGGCCTAATTGCGGACTGAACAATGCGGTCACCATCCAATACGTGTTCTTGGTGGTTGCCGCTTCGCGATTGAGCGTGATGCCGTTCATGCCGGCGAAATGCTGCGCATACCAGGCGAACAGCTCGCGCTTGCGCGCCACCAGTTCGTCGATCCGCTCAAGCTGGGCCAATCCGAACGCCGCTTGCAGCGCGCTCATTTTATATTTGAATGCTACCTCGTGATTGATAAACAACCGATCGCCCGGCTCGCGGCCGTGGTCGCGCAGGCGCAGAACGCGAGCGAAGATGTCGTCGCGCGACGTGACCAGCATTCCGCCCTCGCCGGTGGTCAGCGTCTTCGAGCCGTGAAAGCTGAAGGCGCCGGCATCGCCGAATGCGCCGGCCTTGCGGTCGCGAAATTCGGAGCCGATCGCCTGCGCCGCGTCCTCGATCACGGCAATGCCGTGGCGCTTCGCGACGGCCATGATCGCGTCCATATCCGCCATATTGCCGTAAAGATGGACGACGATGACGGCCTTGGTGCGCGGCGTGATTGACCGCTCCACCGAGGCAGCGTCGAGACACCACGAGTCCTTGTCAATATCCGCGAAGACGGGCGTGGCGCCGACATAGGCAATCGGCGCTGAGGTGGCGATCCAGGTCGCTTCCGGCACGATGACCTCGTCACCCTCGCCGACGCCGAGCGCGGCGAGGGCAAGGTGGAGCGCAGAGGTGCAGGACGGCAGACTTACCGCGTGGGCGACGCCGACGTATTCGGCAAATGCCTTCTCGAAACGCGCCGGATAAGCGTTATGGTTGGCGTACCATCCGTTTGCCGCAGCGTCGGCCGTATAGCGGACCTCCCTCTCGGTGACCCAGGGGCCGGCAACCGGAATCCAATCCATTGCGGCGACACTCATCGTCAGCTTATCCGGCCTGATCGCAGCCGCGGCAGCGCGCGATCGCGGTCGGACATTACCGCCGGCACCTCGGGCCACGCAATCGCCAGGTCGGGATCGTTCCAAATGATGCCGCGCTCGGCGCCCGGGACGTGAGGCCCGGTCATCTGGTAGAAAATCTCGGTGCCATCGACAAGCGTCTCGAATCCGTGAGCAAAACCGGACGGCACGAACAACGTGAATCGATTCTCATCGTTGAGTTCGAATGATCGCCAGCTGCCGAATGTCGGCGACCCCGCGCGCACATCGACGATGACGTCGAACACGGCGCCGGCGGTGCAGCGGACAAGCTTCGCCTCGGCGTAGGGTTCGGCCTGGTAGTGCAAACCACGCAAAGTGCCACGCCGGCGGTTGTACGAGGTCGACGCCTGCACGAACTCGGTCGGCAGCCGGCGGGCGCGGAAAGTCTCCGCATCGAACAGGCGCACGAACAACCCGCGGTCGTCTGCCGCCGGCTCGGGTTCGATGATGGCGGCGCCGAAAGGAGTTATGTCGCGGAAGCGCACGACGCCTGCCTATACGATTCGCGGTTCCGGAAGCGGCAGGATAAAGCGTCCGCCGCGGCGCCGGTACTCGGCTTGCTGGGCGATCACCTCGTCAGCGAAATTCCATGCCAGAAGCATGACGTAATCCGGCGCGGTTTCCAAGAGCTTCTCCGGTCGATAAATGGCAAGCCTGGTGCCGGGGGTTAACCGGCCCTGCTTCATCGGGCTGCGGTCGACCACATAGGCGATCTCGTCGGCTCCAAGTCCGCAATAGTTGAGCAACGTCGTGCCCTTGGCCGACGCGCCGTAGGCGGCGATCGAGCGTCCCTGCCGCTTGAGGTCGTGAATAAGCTCGACGAGCTTGGTTTTGCGGCGGCCGACCTCGTCTTGGAAGCGAATGTAGCGTTGCGGCTCGTCGACGCCCCAGGTCCGTTCGGTGGCGAGCATCTCGGCAACGCGCGCTCTGCCGCCCGCCTTCGCGGCGGTCGGCGCGTCGCTGCGGCGGGCAAAAACACGCAACGATCCGCCATGCACCCCGAGATGCTCAACATCCACCACGGTCAGCCCCTGGCGCGCGAAAGCTCGAGCCATCGCTGTCAGCGAAAAATAAAAGAGGTGTTCATGATAGATCGTGTCGAATTCGACCCGATCCACCATGTCGCAAAGCCACGGCACTTCGACGATCGCCTCCCCGTCGGGCTTGAGCAAAAGCCGGATGCCGGCGAGCACGCCGTTGAGATCCGGAACGTGGGCGAGCACATTGTTGGCATGGATGACGTCGGCGCGACGGCCTTCGGCAGCCAGGCGCGCGGCAAGCTCACGGCCGAAGAACTCCTCGATCGTTTCAATGCCGTGATCGCGCGCGACGCGGGCGATGTTGCGCGCCGGCTCGATGCCCAGCACCGGTATCCCGCGGCCGCGGTAATTTTGCAAAAGGTAGCCATCGTTGCTGGCCACCTCGACGACAAGCGAGCTGTTATCCCAGCTCCGAGCATTGATGACGCGCTCGATGAGAGCGCGCGCATGCGACAAAAACGCGTCGGAAACGGAAGATAAATAGACGTACTCGCGAAATAAGATCTCCGGCGCTATCGAAATCGAGAGCTGAACGAGGCTGCAGGCCGGACAGCGAAGCACATCGAGCGGGTAGCGGAGCTGCGGCGGATGGCGTCCGCTGGGGCGTTCCAGCGCATTGGCCAGCGGCAATGACCCGAGCGAGAGCACGGCTGCGAGCGGCGCTGCGCCACAGGCACGGCAGGCGGTAATCTCGGTAACCTCGGCAGACAAAACCGGCATCTGGGAACCGTCGCCTTGCCACTGCAACGAGCAGCCGCCAACGCGCTCCTGCGTCGAGGAATAGGGTGCAAGCTTAAGCCTATAGCCAAGGCTAACGCACGGTGCAACTGACATAAGCGAATCCGGCTCGGACGCAATGTTATTGACGGTCTTTGCGTGGATGTCTTATCAATCGCTCATGCCGGTGTTTTCGGTCGTCATACCGACGCGTGCGCGTTCCGATACGTTGCGTCACGCCCTGCGCACGGTGGTTGCCCAGCCGGAGCAGGATTTGGAGATCATCGTTCACCAAAGCGGCGATGATCCGGCCACCGCTGCGGTCCTTGCCGAGTTCGACGATCGCCGCATCCGCGCCTTCAAAACGGGCGAACCGGTGGGAATGACCGAAAACTGGGAGCGCGCCCTGCAGCGCGCGACCGGAGAATATATCCTGTTCCTCGGGGATGACGACGGCTTGCTTTTGGATGCATGCACGATAGCGCGGCACATTCTGACAGTGCACAGTACCGAAGTACTATTCTGTCGTCCCGCTTTGTATTTTTGGCCGGATTATTTCGACACGCGGTTTCGTGACAGGCTTTTCTCGTTTTATGGCGCGGATTCGGAGTGTGTTCTAAAGGACTCTCATACAGCGCTGGGTCTGATATACCGCTTTCGTCGACATTTCAGCGAATTGCCGATGATCTATCATTCATTTGTTGCCAGAAAGCTGATTGAACGGGTCTATAAATCGCGCAGCAACTATTTTCTCGAATCAATGCCCGACGTGTCGTCCGCGATAGTCAACCTGTGTTTTTCCGAGCATTTCATTCGCTTCAACCGTCCGCTCTGCATCTCCGGGATGTCGCAACATAGCACCAATGCCCGGGGAACTCTGAGCGGGATTCCAGAATTGCAGTCGGCCGCCATAAGCGAATACGGCCGACTTAGAATCCATCCCACCATGGTTCCGAGCCATAATCATGTTCTAGTAGTTGCAAATGCGCTTATCATTGCGAAAGACGAATTGTTTCCCAATACGCCACCTGAATTTGATTACGCGGCCATGTTGCAGCACGCTGTGAAGGCTCTCAGTGAAGTGCCCGATCAATACGAGTTGGAGCTGGCGCACTGCCGGGCGGTTGCGGAGAAGAACGGCATAGGCATCGATGAAAGCGACGTGGGCCCGGGGGGTCCCCCAATAGTACTGCCGCCTTTGGGCCGTCACGAAATCGCTCCCGGTGTGCTGTCGCATACACTAGACGGACAGTCGGTCGGCGTGCAGAACGTGTTTGATGCGACCAGAGTCTTCGATGGCTTGCTGCCGAAGCTAACAAATGATCTTACCAAGTTTACCGTCGAGCCAACCCAATTAGATGCTTTAGCTTTTGAGGCTGCCAAATCCACCGCATTGAATTTCTCTGCTTCAGGCAACGGCGCGCTCCTCCTTGGACCGGGCTGGAGCACTGTCGAGGATTGGGGTGTTTGGAGCATGGCGCCGCGCGCGGAACTGGTCCTTCCCGTTACAGGACCATTTCGCGGCGCTTTGAAGCTTGTTATTCATGGACAGATTTTCCATCCCCCCAGGACATTGCGCGTGCGGATCGAGCAGCAGTCGCGAATTCTGTACGAGCGCGAGGCTTGCTTGTCGACTGACGTCGTTGCGCTCGAGCCTTCTTCGATCGAGCTGCTTACGGACAACCCTGCAGACGAGTTGCGCATCGTCTTCGCCATCGACCGTTGCATCAGTCCCGCCGAGCTCGGCGTCAGCGCCGACACGCGTAAACTCGGATTCGGCCTGCGCCGCATCGAAATTTCTGCCGCATCCGATGACCCGTCAGGCGGCAGGCGAAATACCACCGCGCGCTCCGCCGCCTGACGCCCGCCGCGAATTGCCACCGCGGAGTCAATTGTGTAGAGCACGCTCATGCGCACAGTCATTTTGGCCGGCGGTTTGGGCACTCGGCTCGCAGAAGAGACCGAGACCTTGCCGAAGCCCATGGTCGAAATCGGCGGGCGGCCGATCTTGTGGCACATCTTGCACCACTACGCCGCTTACGGCTTTCGCGAGTTCGTCGTCGCGCTAGGCTACAAAGGCGAGGTCATCAAGCGTTTCTTCGCCGAATATGCCGGTTTGGTCGGCAGCCTCTCGGTGGAGCTTGCCGCGGGCCGTGTCACGCGGTTGGAAGGCGCCGCCGAAGATTGGACGGTCCACCTCATCGACACCGGCCTGAACACCAATACCGGCGGACGGATCAGGCGGCTGGACAAGTATCTCCGCGGCGGCACGTTCATGATCACCTACGGCGACGGATTATCGGACGTCAACATCAAGGAATTGATCGCAGCGCATCGCCGCTTTGGCAAGCTCGTCACCGTCACCGCGGTGCGGCCGCCGGCGCGCTTTGGCGCGCTCGAGTTCGACGGCGACCTGGTGCGGGAATTCTCCGAGAAACCGCAAGCCGGCGAGGGCCGGATCAATGGCGGCTTCTTCGTCTGCGAGCCGGGAATGCTGGACTACATTCGGGATGACAGCACCGGCTTGGAATATGACTGCCTGCACCGCCTGGCGGCGGATCGGCAGCTAGCCGCGTATCGCCACGACGGATTCTGGCAATGCATGGACACATTGCGCGATAAGCGCCTGCTGGAGGCTCTTTGGCAGGAAGGACGCGCGCCGTGGAAGACTCGGTGAGCCCGGCGGCCTCGTTCCGCAAGCGCGTTCGGCGAGATCGCCATTGAGGCGGGACAGGTGACGATGTTTCGTGCACCTTGGATGATCGGCAATGGCTCCTGAGCGGCTGCCGGACCCCGGTTTCTGGCGCGGGCGCCCGGTATTCCTCACCGGCCACACCGGATTTGTCGGCGGTTGGCTGGCCTTCTGGCTGGCCCGCATGGGCGCCCAAACAGTGGGCTATAGTCTGCCTCCTCCAACCGAACCCAGCTTCTTCGAGGCTGTTGGACTCAAAGGCCTGGTTCCTTGGATCCAGACTGATATTCGCGATCGCGAGCAATTGGCGCGCGCGGTCGCGTCAGCGCGGCCGCAGATTCTGCTGCACCTCGCGGCACAGCCTTTGGTTGGCGTTGCGTTTCACGAAACCTATTCGACTTTCACGACAAATGTTGTGGGCACGCTCAACGTGCTGGAGGCTGCGCGCACGATGGACTCTCTGAATGCCGTCGTCGTGTTCACGACCGACAAGGTCTACGCCGAGACCGGCCGTCCGCGGCGCTTCCAGGAAGATGACCCCCTCGGGGGCAAGGAACCGTACGCGCTGAGCAAGGCAAGTGCCGAATTCGCCGTCAACGCCTACCGCCGCAGTCAATTCATGCGTGACCGCCCCGATCTCCCGCTCATGACCGTTCGCGCCGGCAATATCATAGGCGGCGGCGATTGGGCCCTTGATCGCCTGGTGCCCGACGCCGTTCGCGCCTTTCACAGCAAACAGCCCTTGTTGTTGCGAATGCCCCAGGCAATGCGGCCGTGGCAATTCGTCCTCGATGCCGTCAGCGGACTGCTGCTGCTGGCGGAGGCGGCATGCGGCGAGCCGCACAAGTATTCCGGGGCATGGAACTTCGGTCCGGCAGAACCGGCGGGCGCGACCGTCGCCGACGTCGCAGACGCGCTGGTTTGGCATTGGGGCGGCGGCGCCAGCTGGCAGGCCGCTGGAAAGACGGATTTTCCAGAAGCAAAAGACCTCGAAATCGACAGTAGCAAGGCCATCGCCCACCTCGGATGGCGGCCGAAGTGGCCTCTCGCGACGGCAACAGCCCAAACTATCGCTTGGTATCGCAGCTTCTATGCCGGCAAGGACATGCGAGGGGTTACCGCGGAGCAGATCGATCTCTATGCCGACAAGTGATCCGCCGCCAACTGGCCCATGATATGACGACGCCCGTTCCGGTTCCCCGGCATTCGGCAGCCAAGATCAAGCGGCCATTATTGCCCCGGCCATCTTGTTTTCGAGATACCATCGATAGGTCGTCCGGATGCCGTCTTCGAGCGAGATTTCCGGAACCCACCCCAAGGCTGCCATGCGGCTCGAATCCATCAGCTTGCGCGGCGTCCCGTCGGGTTTTGTTGTATCAAATACGATCTTGCCGGCGTATCCGACGACCCGGGCCACGATCTCCGCCAGCTGGCGAATTGAAACCTCATAGCCTGCCCCGCAATTGATGTGCTCATACTCATCGTAATTGTCGAGGCAAAAGACGATGGCTCTGGCCAAGTCGTCGACGTGCAAGAACTCCCGCAACGGCGTTCCGGTGCCCCACACCACTATCTCGTGATGTCCCTCTTCCTTGGCCTTGTGAAACCGCTGAATAAGGGCGGGCAGCACATGGCTGGTCAGCGGGTCGAAGTTGTCGCCCGGTCCATAGAGATTGCACGGCATGACCGAGATGTAATGGCGGCCGTATTGCTTGCGGTAGGCCTGACAGAGCTTGATGCCCGCGATCTTGGCGATCGCGTACCATTCGTTGGTCGGCTCCAGGGGGCCGGTCAGCAGCGCGTCTTCCTTGATCGGCTGCGGCGCAAATTTGGGGTAGATGCAAGACGAGCCGAGGAACACGAGACGGTCGACGCCGGCGAGATGCGCGGAATGAATGATATTTGCCTCGATTGCCAGGTTGTCGTAAATGAAATCGGCGGGGAAGGTATCATTGGCATAAATCCCGCCGACCTTGGCGGCGGCAAAGACGATAGCATCCGGACGATTTTGCTTCAGCCAGACTTCGACACCCATTTGATGGCGCAAATCGACGACGCTCCGGTCTGCCTTGAGGACCTCGTCCCCACGATTGGTGAGATATCGGGTGATGGCGGATCCGACCATGCCTTTGTGACCCGCTACCCAAATTCTTCTGCCGCCCATTCGGAGGGTCCTATCGTGGAAATCGAACGCTTTTTATCACACCAATTGGCCGCCTGCTACCTGGAATGACTTCATAGCTTAAACTGTTCTCCCCAAAGGCAGGAGCGATACGTCCGGATGAACGACGAGGAACCAGGCGATACGCGGCCTCTCAACCGCCCCAGAGAGCTCGCGCTCTTCTGATCAGCCGAGCCAATGGTAGAACGATCTTCAGCGGCGTCGCTTCGTAATGAGAACTCTCGCAGGTGCTCGGCATGCTCTGCTCGTTGCTGGCGTCGAAACGTTTTACGTGAAGCGACGCGCACCGCCGAAATTCGAACGTCTACGACGTTTGCGTCGTCACCGGTCATTGTCCGTTTCTTTTTAGATGACTGCAATTTGTCTGTGCCGGAGAAGACCGCATGTTCCCCCCCGGTCAATCAAGCCAGCGGAGCGTTAGATGCCGCAGCAAGTTGCGACGATAAATTTTATTCACAATCCTTGAAGTCGGGGTCCAGATGCGAGCGTAAGGCGCTGCCGTGAGCACCTGCTTTTCCCGGCGCGGGAGTATAAGTCAATTGAACCCACGGACACAATGCTGTAAGGGGGCTCTGCGTTTCGTTCTTGTCAGGCAAGATCACGGGAAGTAGGATGCGATCTTGATGGATCTACGGATCAAGCTTTTCCAGGACGGCGCCGAGCTGGACAAGATGATCGCCGCCCGCAAGCGCGGCCTGGTCGACGGTTTCACGACCAATCCGACCCTGATGCGCAAGGCCGGCGTATCCGACTACAAGGATTTCGCGCAAAGGGTTATTGCCGCAATCCCGGACCTGCCGATCTCGTTCGAGGTGTTCTCCGACGATTTCGACGTCATGGAGCGCGAGGCGCGCGAGATCGCCAGTTGGGGCGGCGAGACCTACATCAAGATTCCCATTACCAACACTAAAGGCGTCTCCGCGGCGCCGTTGATCCGCAAGCTGTCGGCCGAGGGATTTTCACTCAACGTCACGGCCATACTCACGCTCGATCAGGTCGCGGCCGTGGCGTCCGCCGCCGACGCCGACGCGCGCACCATCGTCTCGGTATTCGCCGGCCGGATCGCCGACACCGGCGTCGATCCGGTGCCGATGATAACGAAGGCGGTCGCCACGCTGAAAGCTCTGCCCAAGGCCGAGCTCCTGTGGGCGAGCCCGCGCGAAGTGCTCAATGTGGTGCAGGCGCAGGAGTGCGGCTGCCACATCATCACCGCGACGCCCGATCTGATCGCCAAGGTATCGTTGTTCGGCAAAGACTTGAGCGAGTATTCGCTCGAAACTGTTAAAATGTTTCATGAAGATGCCCGAGCTGCCGGGTTCAAGCTTGTCTGATCTAGCGGAAGGCGAGTGCCAGAGCGAGCCGCCGATGATTTCGGTGATCGTTCCGGTTTACAAGGAAGAGCGCAATATTCGCCCGTTCCTCGCGCGCACGATTCCAATCGTCAAGCGGTTGGGTACATACGAGATCATTTTCGCCCTAGATCCCTCGTCGGATGGCACAGAACGCGTCATCCGCGACGAGATTGCGCAAAACCGGAACATCGGTCTCATGATATTCAGCCGACGGTTCGGCCAGCCGGCAGCGACCATGGCGGGCATTCTCAATTGCCGCGGCCGCTGGTGCGCCGTCATCGACGTCGACCTGCAAGATCCGCCGGAAATGATCGAGACGCTGTGGCGCAAGGCGCAGGAGGGCTTCGACGTCGTCACGGCGCGCCGAAAGTCCCGTGAAGGCGAGACCCTGGTGAAGCGCCTAGTCTCGCGGGTCGGGTACCGGTTCATCAATCAGATCGCCGAGGTTCCGATCCCGCGAAACACGGGCGATTTCCGCGTCATCAGCCGTCGCGTCATTGAAGAGCTGCGCGGCTTGAGCGAAAGCCACGGTTTTCTGCGCGGGCTCGTTTCGCTGGTCGGATTCTCGCAGACTGAAGTAATGTATGAGCGCGACGCGCGCCATGCCGGCGTGGGAAATTACAACCGCTATTTCGGCTCGCTGAAGATCGGCTTCAACGGCATCTTCGGTTTCTCCACTTTTCCGCTGCAGATTATGATGTGGACGGGCTTCGGCATTGCGCTCGCCAGCGCACTCGCGATCCTGGTTGTGATCAGCCTCAAGATATGGCTAGGGGACGAGTATCCGATGGGCATCCCGACCATTACGGTATTGGTATTGTTCATTGGCGGAGTGCAACTTGCAGCGGTCGGCGTGCTCGGCGAATATATCGGCCGCATCTACGATGAGGTGCGCCGGCGACCATTGTACATCGTTGAACGGGCCGTGAACGTGGCAGTGCGCGATGCCCGCGGACCGAGTTCAGGGCCCGTGATGGCCGCGGGGGAATAGACGTGAACGGTATCGTCGTCGCCTCGGACTTCGTGCTGCCGCATCCAACCGACAAGTCACGTTTTGTCAATTGGTGTAATGGGGCGTTCCAGTATGACGGACGGAGTTGCCGCGTGCTCGCGTACGACGTGTCGCCGTCCGGATGGACAGACGAGCTGACGAAGCTTCACGAAGAGACGGGTGGGAGCAATCACTTCATAGATGTAGCTTCGAGGCGGCACGCTTGCGCCGAAGTGCAGCGCTGCATTAGTCATCCCGGCTCGACCGTTCTCGAAATCGGATGTTCTTCCGGCTTTCTGCTGCGCCACCTCGTAAGGCTTCTGTCTGGTCACCGCATTGTCGGGGCTGATTACACCCGGGAAACGTTAGAGCTTCTCGGCAGGCAATTGCCGGATGTGCCGCTGATTCAGTTCGATCTCACACGATGCCCGCTTCCCGCCGATTTTGCCGACGTGGTGGTTCTTCTGAACGTGTTGGAGCACATTAAGGACCACGAGGCAGCGCTCATGCAGCTTTTTCGCATCGTTAGACCTGGAGGCGCGGTGATCATCGAAGTCCCAGCCGGTCCTTTGCTGTTTGATGTTTACGATCGCGTGCTGATGCATTTCCGCCGATACTCGATGGGCGAGCTAACGATGATCATTGAGAAACAGGGCTTCACGATCGAGCGGCGTTCCCACCTTGGAGCCTTCCTATATCCCGCTTTTTTTCTGGCGAAGAAATGCAATCAGTTGCGATTTCCGGGCGACAGGCCGGTTGATGAGCAGAGCCTGGTGGCCGGCATGATCAAAGCCACACGCCGGACCAGCGTCCTTATGAGTGTCGTAATGCAATGTGAGGACATGCTTCGCCCCTACGTAAACTATCCCTTCGGCGTGCGCTGTCTCGTCACGTGTCGGAAGCCGGATCGGCGCCATAACAGATAGGTGGGATCGCATGCTACGAAGGCAGGAGCAGCACGTCGAACTCATTGACACGACTGTACCGACGTTCGAGCGGTTCAAATGGCCAAAGCACGTGCCGGAACTGTCGAGCGCGCAACAATCGATAACCGACAACTTTGTGCATTATTGGCATACGGTCTTACCCCGCAAATATGCAACCATAGAGAAATTCAATCACACCTATCCCCTCCGCCATGTGCCGCAACATTCGCAATGGCGAACCCTCGAGCTTGGCGCCGGCATCGGCGGCCATATAGCTTTCGAACCGTTAGATTGCCAGGAGTATCATTGTATCGAGCTTCGGGAACCGATGGCAGCGTTGATCCGGCAGCGATTCCCGACGGTCACCACGGTGGTCGGCGATTGCCAGGAGAAGATTCCCTACGATGACGAATATTTCGATCGAATCATCGTAATTCACGTCTTGGAACACTTGCCCAATTTGCCGGGTGCGATCGCTGAAATAGATCGCGTGTTGAAACCAGACGGCGTGTTTTCGGTAGTGCTGCCCTGTGATCCTGGATTGGCTTATGAATTCGCTCGCAAAATCTCCGCCGAACGCATATTCAAGGAAAAGTATCATCTGCCCTATCGATGGCTGGTTCGGCGCGAGCACATCAACTCCCCAGCCGAAATTCTCTATCTGATCGGGAAAAGATTCGACATCATAGACAAGTCCTACTTTCCATTGCATATACCCGTAGTTAATCTGAATCTCTGCATTGGACTGACCGCTAGGAAACCAGGGCGTGAGAACTGATCGGTCACGGTACGCACACCGACTAGAAGCCGACCCACCGATCGGTCGATATCGCTGGGCTGGGCCACACGAATGGTTGGTCGAGATTGGCCGCTTAATCAGGTTTGGTATTGTCGGCACATTGACGGCCATGGTCTACGCGCTGCTGACTTTTGCCGTTGATTCAAGCGGTCTCACCAATGCGGTTTTCGGGACTATCGTCGGGCATGTCGCGGCGAGCTTTGTCTCCTACTTTGGACATCTTCATTTCTCATTCGCAGTCGACCCTGATCATCGAACATTCTCGTGGCGGTTTTTCATCGTCGCCGCCGCGATGTTTATTTTGAACATCACTATTACCTGGTTATTCACGAGCATCCTGGGACTCTCATATGTGGTAGCAATTGCTACCGTTACCGTTCTCATTCCCGTCGTCAATTATTTTTGCAATCGATATTGGGTTTTCATGCCGGGCCTAGTTCCGGCAACACTAGCGCAGGCGGCGAGCCAAACGACGAAACTTGACGCCGACCCGACATGACTCTGTTGTCACAAGTCGCTCCTCCGCCGGCGTCGAGCGAACCATCGACGCGCTACAGCTTTCTTCGCGATAACGACGCCCTCTGCTTGCTCGTTCTGGTGCTGCTGTTTGCCGTCGAAGCGTTGATGTTTTACACGCAACTTGCCGATCAGATCCTGCCTTATTATCCACGTGCGTATGACCAAACGAGTTACGCCGTCGAGACATATAAGTTGATCGACAGATTTCATGTGGAGGGATGGAGCGCCTTTCTTCACCGAATTGCCAATCCACTTCCGAGCGGGATGAGCTTCATCGTTCAAGGCGCGCTGTTGTCGCTCGTTGGCGGCCCGAACCGCGGCGCATTTATCAGTTTAAATCTGCTTTACTTCGTCGTGCTTCAAGTCTGTCTCTTCGTCACGGTGCGATCGCGAACCAGCAGCACGGCTTTGGCTTGGGTGGCGATTGCCTTTCTGCTGTCCGTCCGCACTCACTTTTATTTCGCCGGCGGTCTTTACGACTACCGTATGGACTATTCGGCGCTCTGCCTTTACGGCATCTGGTGCTGCCTCCTGCTGACTACGCGCGGGTTCCGCAATAGAAGCGCGATCGCCGGCCTCGGATTTGTCAGTGTTATCCTCGTCCTAGAGCGGTTTCTTACGACACTCTTCATTGGAACGGTTCTGGCTTGTCTGTTCTTGGCGACTCTCATGGCTACGTTTTTTGCGCGAACGCCCGATCGTCGCGCGCGCTCAGCCGAGAGCGCCAAGAACCTCTTCTTTTGCGGCGCTGCGATCCTCTTGATCGCCTCTCCTTTTCTGCTCCTGGCGCGTCATGCGATCTTTGATTATTACATCGTCGGGCATTTTTTCGGCATCGAGAAAAACATACGCGCGGCAGAAGTCGGTGTGTCATCTTTATTTGATAATCTGACCTATTATCCGCGTAACCTGACAATGGAGCACTTCGGCAGGGAGAGCCTCGGTTTCATCGCAGTCGTTTTCTTCGGCATAGTCTTGACCGGCCTTCTAAGAGGCAGCAGTCTGATTCGGTGCGCGCTTGAGAAATTGCGCGAGATGGCATTTTATCTGTCCGCGCTCGCGTTCGCAATCGTGGTGCCATTGACATTCCTGACGTTCGACCTGTCGAAATCCCCGGTGGTCGCCGAAATTGTGGTGGTGCCCTGTATTTTGATCTTGGTCTTGCTTGCGTCGGTATTCTGGATTGCAGAGGTTCCGATGCTTCCAAGCCGCGCCTCAAATCGAAGCGGACGTCGGCTGCCGGTTCGCGACCTTCTATCGGCGGGATGTGTCATTGTTGCGTTGGGAATGTTCCTTGCCAATGGGACTGCAGCGCAGCATTACCTTGCTGTGAGCGATCGCGACCGCGTCAATTCGTTGAATCGGACGGTCACCGGCTACATTATCGACAATGGGATCGAACAGCCGCGCATTTCGTTTGATCGGGTCGATGAGTACTTCAATGTCTGGACGATTCAGCTATTCTGTTATGAACGCTGGCGCCGTTTTATCGACATCGCTCCCAAATTCGGCAACGGCAACTACGGCATCTTCGCCACGCCGCGCGATGTCGCGATGAAGCTGTTGCAGGAGAGCGATGTCATCGTCTTGACCGATCCCGTTGTAGGTCGCCAACATTCCGCTTATCCGATGGACACCAAGATCCACGAGTACTGGGGCGACATGTGGCAGTGGACCAATGACAATCTACTGCCGCTTTATGCCACCAATATCGGCGACATTCCCTATCGGGTGTTCCACAAGCCATTCGTTAAAACCGAAGGCGGCTCCGGCGATTGGATCACCAGCCAAGGACTCACAGTCATCGCCAACCGCAGCGACCTGCAACGCTGGCCGTTCGTGGTTCTCCAAGGAAATATCGATCTTGCCGCACTTGGTGGTGAGCCGCGGCCTCGTGCAGTTTCTGCATCGGAAGCGGAACCCGCGGTCGAACTCCCCGCAACGATCAAGACGTCGGGCGCCAGTTACCGTGTGGTCATCGACGCACGCGCGGCAAAAGGCTTGTCCGGACAGGCAACAATCCATCTTACATTTGACCGCTACTTCGTACCGAAACAGCGTGGCATCAACGAAGATACGCGCGAACTGGTCATGAGTATGCCAACCTTGCGGGCCTTGCGAGAGATCGAAGATGAGCGTTAAAAGGAAGAAATGCTTTGATGCGAGCCCGGCGTTTTGATAATGAACGATGTCGCCTTCATTGTTGCCACGCTGATACTATTTTTCATCAATGGACTCCCATTTCAGCGCTGGAGTTCACTGCGCGCACGGGAACAACTCTTGGCCGCTCCTGTTATCGGTTCCTGCGTTCTCTCAGTTTCAACGACCATCCTCTACGTTTTCGGATTCTCACCGACAATTGCGGTAGTGCTCGTCAGCGTCGCGAGCGCAACCCTGGTCGCTTTTCGTTTGTCGCTCGGCTGGACGGGTGCCGTTTTCAATAATGTGCGTTTTCGGTCAGTCGATTTCGTGACAACGGCATGCTTCGCCGTCGTCCTTTCAGCCGTCGTCCTTCCACATATTGTCGGACGAGAGAATTTTGCTGTCTTCCAAGCCAATCCGTTTGACACTTTCAATTATCTGTCGATGGCAGTCGGATATGCAACCCACTCATATAACGAATTACCGAATCCAAACTTATCTGATAATGCAACGTTGCTTCAGGCCGCGGCAGCTCTATTTGCTCGGCCAACCGTGTCCATTCTGTATGCAGGTATTTATCGCATTTTAGGCACTGATTTTCTGAGCCATGCCTACGACTTTCTTGGCGCGTTGCAAATTAATCTATTTTTTTCCTTTTTGTACCTGACGCGCTCATTGTTCTCCACTCGATCGACCGCGACTACTGTTGCGAGCGGGAGCTTTGCCATTGGCTTTTTCGGACAGCACCTCTTTGACATTAATTCTTGGAGCGAGTTGCTGGCCGTGCCGATGGCAATCGTTCTCCTCGTCGAATTTACTCGCCTTCTGACGCTGGTAGGAACCCGCGCGGGCCAATCATCGGCGACGCGTTTATCGGCTAGGCGAGTATGGAAAACGGAGTTGCCGACAGCCCTCGGCAGTACAACGATCGTTGCCGCAGGACTTATCTATTCCTACCCGGAAATTGCACCGATATCTTTCATCGCCTGTTGCAGCGCGCTTCTGTCAGCGGTCATAGCCTATGTCCGTCTCGGTCGGAGCGTTTCCCTTCGTAATCTCGCCATTTGCTGTGCATTGACAGGCTCGTGCACGTTATTGCTCCTGATTCCTTATTGGCACGGGACCATGCAATTTCTTCTCGACCAGATTTCGGTTGTTAGAAGTGGTGCGACGATTGATTGGCATGTCTGGTGGCAGGCTTATTTTGCGGGCCGCGATCAAAATAACTTCGTTGAAATTTCCAATGCGCAAGGGGGGTGGCCTAAGCTTTTTACGCTTCTCTCCCTTCCAAGCGACTTTTTGTCAGCCTTTATGGGCCTATACCTTCTTCAACCAACCGCCAGTTGGCCCCTGTGGCTGCGAGCGATCTACAAACTCTTCATCTTGCTGTGGTGCATTGTTGTTGCTTTGGGAATTGCGTGGTGCGTTACTTCTATGTTCCGAACGAGGCGTGGATTGTTGGGGGCAGAAAGGCTGCAGTTTCGCTACATCATGCTTGCAGTGGTATGTGCGTTTGCAATCCCAGCATATCTTCTCATGAGTCAGCAATATTGGGCTGCTGGAAAGGCGATTACCATGCTCAGTCCATTTGTTTTTTTCGCCCTCGTCATTCCCGCATTAGCGCCGACCCAGCTGGGCAGTATAAGCGCTCTCTCATGGGGGATCATCGGGGCGCAGATCCTATTTGGCGCTTATCGGCCTTATCAAGTGTGGCAGAATGGTAACGGAATTCATTACAAGACCCCCTATCCGACTTTCATGGGCCCTATTAAAACCGGCGTCGACTGGGATATTGCGAAGTATCACGATACACTTGCCCAATGCAATCTTGTTAAAGTCGACATCGAAAATCAAATTCTCGAGCGGGCTGTGGAAAGTTATCTTATCGATCAGTCTATCCCGTGGTTCACATTGCGACGCCAAGATACCTATTATGGCGTGGGGAAGAACATCGGCGTGGTGGGTAACCCGAACGGCTGGCACCAGGGTTGCTTGGTAACAGATGTACTGAAAGCGGTGGATGTCAATTCTACGGTCATTGACTTGCAACGATCGAAAATCTCGTGTTCGCCAATGCATCCACTCGGAAGCTCCGGCGTCGAGCCGCCGAAGGTGGCCACAATGGAGGCCGCGACCGTATCGACTTGGCATTTTGCTTTCAAAGATAAAAGCATCCGCTGTTTCGAGTACCACGGCGGGGCACTCGCGGCTGGCTGGGCTCTACCTGCGGAAGATTGGGGCGCTTGGACTGATGCTCCGACAGCTCGACTTCTGGTGCCAGTTTCGAGCAACATATTTCCAAATGGAGCAGTTGTTGAACTGGAGTTCGGTTCATTTATTGTGGGAAATCGACAGCAGCGATTGGATATTGCCGTAAACCGAAAAATAGTTGCCTCGACAATATTTGATGCGTCTAGACCCACCCAGAAGCTCAATTTCGTGCTGGAGTCCGCTGATCTCGATGCATCTCGACCGATCACATTGGAGCTGTCAATGCCGGACGCGGTCTCCCCCTCCGAGCTCGGAGTATCGAGCGACTCGCGAAAGCTGGCGGTGGGGCTCATGGCAGTCGGTATCGTCGCCAAATGAAAAGAAACTGCTCCGCCCACCGTCCTCGTCCAACCTATGGATTAACCGCACTGGCGCGTGCTAAGCCTGCCCATGACATTCCCGCCTGACTACCACACCGCCTTCGTCACCGGCGCCGCGGGCTTCATCGGCAGCAATCTGGTCGATCGCCTGCTCGAGGCCGGACGGCAGGTTGTCGGCTACGATAACCTCGCCACCGGGCAAGCCGCGTTCCTGGCCGCGGCCGCGCGTCATCCGGGCTTTAGCTTCGTCGAGGGCGACGTCCTTGACGCGGCGAAGCTTGCGCAAGCCATGGCGGGGGCCGACATCGTCTTCCACCTGGCCGCCAATGCCGACGTCCGCTTCGGCCTCGAGCATCCGCGCAAGGATCTCGAGCAGAACACGATTGCAACGTTCAATGTTCTTGAAGCCATGCGCGTCAATGGCGTCCGCGACATTGCGTTTTCCTCGACCGGCTCGGTTTACGGCGAGGCGGCCGTGATCCCGACGCCGGAGGATGCGGCCTTTCCGATCCAGACCTCGCTCTACGGCGCCTCCAAGCTTGCCGGCGAAGGCCTGATCGCGGCCTATTGCGAGGGCTACGGCATGCGCGGATTCATCTTCCGCTTTGTGTCGATCCTGGGCGAGCGTTACACTCACGGCCACGTCTTCGACTTCTATCGCAAGCTGCTCGCCGATCCGACGCGCCTACCCGTGCTCGGCAACGGCCACCAGCGTAAGTCCTACCTCTATGTGCAGGATTGCATCGATGCCATTTTCACGGCAATCAGCCGGGCGCCGGACAAGGTCAACGTGTTCAATCTCGGCACCGCTGCTTATTGTGAGGTGAACGAATCGATCGGCTGGATCACGGGGCATCTGGGTCTATCACCGCAAATAGAGTATACTGGCGGCGAGCGCGGCTGGGTCGGCGACAATCCATTCATCTTCCTCGATACGCGCCGCATTCAAGGGCTTGGCTGGCAGCCCAAGCTCACAATCCGCGATGGCATTGTCCGCACCCTCGAATGGCTGAAAGCCAACCATTGGGTCTTTGACCGGCGGCTATGAACGGGGCGAGCGACCGCGCAAGAGAGATGACCCCATAATGATAGCGTCAGCCAATTTGAGAAACCGGGCATAATCGATGCGTGTCGGTATTGCGGGACTTTGGCATCTCGGTTGTGTGACCGCGGCTTGTCTTTCACACGGCGGGCATGACGTCGTCGCACTCGATCCAGATCCGACGATTGTAGGCGGCCTGAATGCCGGTAAGCCGCCGCTGTTCGAGCCGGGCCTGGAAGACCTCATTCGGCAGGGTCTGGCCTCGGGAAAGCTGCGTATCGAGAACGATATTGCATCGGCGGCAAACGTCGAGGTCATGTGGATCACGTTCGACACGCCGGTGGATGAAAACGACGAGCCGCAACCGGCCAGCGTCCTCGACTACGTCCGTTCACTCATCGATCACGTTTCTCCAGGCTGCCTTATTCTCATCTCCTCGCAGCTTCCGGCCGGGACCACACGTCGGCTGTGCCGGGAGGCGGAGCAGCGCGGACGATCCGATGTGACATTTGCGTATAGCCCGGAGAATTTGCGGCTTGGTCGTGCCATCGACGTCTTCTGCAGGCCCGACCGCGTGGTGGTCGGGGTGCAATCCGACACGGATCGCGAGAAAATCGCCGCCCTCCTTGCCGCCTTCACGACGAACATTGTGTGGATGGGCATCGAGTCGGCAGAAATGACAAAGCACGCTATCAACGCCTTCCTCGCTACCTCCGTCGTCTTCATGAACGAGATCGGAGCGTTGTGTGAGCGGCTTGGTGCCGACGCGAAGGAAGTCGAGCATGGATTGAAATCCGAGCAGCGAATTGGACCGCACGCCTACTTGTCGCCGGGCGGCGCCTTTGCCGGCGGTACGCTGGCCCGTGACATCACCACGCTGGCCGATCTCAATTCCGCACTCAGCGCTCCCGGCGTGCTTTTTTCAGCAGTCCGAGACAGCAATCATCGACATCGCAGCTGGGCTCTCGACAAGCTCAGGGAACGGCTGGCACCTTTGACCGGTTGCCGGGTCGCCATTCTGGGCCTGACCTATAAGGCGGGCACGAGCACATTGCGGCGATCGAGCGCCGTCGAACTGGCAATAGAATTGGCCGCGGAGGGCACGCGCGTCAGCGCCTTCGATCCGGCCGTCCGGGAATTGCCCGCCGAGCTTGCCGGTCGCATCGATTTGAGTGACACTGCGGCGGGTGCCTTGACGGGGGCGGACGCGCTGGTCCTCGCCACCGCGTGGCCCGAATTTCGCGATTTGCCGTGGCCAGTTCTACTTTCTACCATGCGGGCTCCGATCTTGATCGACGCGAATTGGTTTATGGCCGATCCGTTGAGATATTTTCCAGGTCTAGCGTATACCGCCGTTGGGCTACCTTGGACCGACCGCTGAGCAAGTTCCCTCTATGTCGCGTCAACAAGTGAGCGTCCTTTCGGGCCGTGCCGCTCTTGTAACCGGCGGCAACCGCGGCCTTGGGCTTGAAATCGCGCGCGCGCTCGCGTCCGCCGGCGCTTCGGTCATGCTTTGCGCACGCGAAGAGGAGCCATTGAAGGTGGCGGCCGCCACCCTCGCGGGACTGGCAAGCAAAGAGCAATCTATTTGCTGGGAAAGATGCGACATCACGGATTCCAGCCAGGTATCCTCCGTCGTCGAACGATGCATCCGAGAATTCGGCAGCTTGCAAATCCTCGTCAACAACGCGGGAGTTTACGGCCCCTTTGGGCCGATCGAGGAGCTTGACTGGGCGGAGTGGATCAAGGCTGTAGAGATCAACTTATACGGCTCGGTGCTGCCTATGAGGGCGGTACTGCCGCATTTCAAAGCCCGCCGCTACGGCAAGATCATCCAACTTTCCGGCGGCGGCGCGACCAATCCCCTGCCGCGAATCAGCGCCTATGCTGCCTCGAAGGCTGCGATTGTTCGGTTCGCCGAGACGGTGGCGCTCGAATGCACCGAATTCAAGATCGACGTGAATGCGATTGCCCCTGGCTCGCTCAATACTCGCTTGCTCGATGAGGTCCTCGCCGCCGGGCCACAAAAGGTTGGCGAGGAGTTTTATGCACGCATGATTAAGCAAAAAGGGGATGGTGGCGCGCCGATGGCGCATGCCGCAGAGCTCGCCGTCTTCCTCGCCAGCGCGGCAAGTGACGGCATTACCGGCAAGCTCATCAGTGCGCTGTGGGACAACTGGCCGGCGTGGCCCGCGCATATCGAGGAGTTGCGGCGCAGCGATATTTATACGCTACGGCGAATCGCCGGCCGTGACCGCGGCGCAGGTTGGGGCGACAAATGAGCGAGCCGGGGCTTCGCGTCGCCGTCGTCGGCTGCGGGCTGATCGGTCAGCGTCGCGCCCAGGCGCTGACTGGCGCTAAATTAGTCGCATGCGCGGACATTGATGCAAAGAAGGCACAGGCCCTTGCGGATGCCAGGGGCTGTGTCGCCTTCGACAACTGGCGCACGATGCTCGATCGCGCCCCTTGCGACATCGTGATCGTCGCCACGCTGCATAACTCGCTGGCGGAAATCACGCTGGAGTGCGTCCGTCACGGCCGCCATGTGCTGGTGGAAAAGCCGGCGGCGCGGCTGCGGTCGGAACTCGAGCCCGTGCTGGCGGCCGCCGCGCAGACGGGCGTTCAGGTCAGGGTCGGGTTCAACCACCGCTATCACCGCGCCTTGCGCAAGGCCCGTGAACTGGTCGACACCGGCGCCGTCGGTCCATTGCTGTTCATTCGCGGACAATACGGCCATGGCGGTCGCCCCGGCTACGACCGCGAATGGCGGGCCGATCCAAAACTGTCCGGCGGCGGCGAGTTGATTGATCAGGGACCGCATTTGATTGATCTGGCGCGCTGGTTTCTCGGCGATTTTGCCGAGGTTCACGGCTTTGCCGACACGCTGTTCTGGGATATGCCGGTCGACGATAATGGCTTTATGCTGCTGCGGACTGCGGATCGCCGGACGGCGCAGCTGCACGTGAGTTGCACTGAATGGAAGAACACATTCTCGTTCCAGATTTACGGCAAGACCGGAAAGATCGAGATTACAGGACTTGGCGGTAGCTACGGCGTCGAACGCATTGCCTATTACCGGATGAAGCCGGAAATGGGACCGCCGGAGACGACGATCTGGGAATATCCCATGCTCGACGATTCCTGGACGGTGGAGTTCGCCGAGTTCGTTGACGACATCCGGCTGATGCGGACGCCAGCCGCCGGACTGCGGGAGGCAATGGCCGTGCTTGGCATTATCGAACGGATTTATGAGGTTTCCGGATATGATTATCGTTCGTAGCCCGCT
>Ga0181523_10001119_pt1 | contig 29109 bp, 37 predicted proteins | sample PEATcosm2014_Bin_43_FD_119752 | JGI IMG/M metagenome (GOLD analysis project Ga0181523, IMG submission 119752) | Peatland microbial communities from MTU Mesocosm Facility, Houghton, MI, USA - PEATcosm2014_Bin05_30_metaG | ecosystem: Environmental > Terrestrial > Soil > Wetlands > Peat | place... | reverse complement strand
CTGTCTCCTGGATCGCTGGCCAGATCTTCAGCCGCTGCTCGAACCAGTCGCCGATCTTGGCTAGCCTTGACATCCCTTGCTCCTCTGCTGAAGGCTCGCGCTGGTGGATAGCGTTGGCAGTTGCCCGGCCTCAATCATCAAACGGCCCTTCTCTACCTTGTAGGGATACTCGAACAGGCCGCGCGGCGGCGGTCCGGAGGCGCGTGAGCCGTCGCGGTAGTACACGCCGCCGTGGCAGGGGCACATGAACAGCCCCGATTGCGGAAACCAGCGCACTGGACAACCTAAGTGTGCGCAGTTGATGGCGAAGACCTGGAAAGTCTCGCCCTGCACCCGGCGCACCCAACAAGGAATGTCGTCGGTCTCACCGTCCCAGGCATTCGAGATCGGGTTCTTGTACTTTGCCAGCCGCGTCTGACCCTCGGGAAATTCGTCCATCTCGCCCAAGTCGATCCACTTGCGATAGCGTCCACCCTCGCCGCGCATAATGGGTGCGAGCAAATAGCCAACCACCGGCGTGGCCAAAACGACGGCAGCCAAGCCGTTCAGAACTATGTCCAGCTTGACGAAGAACTGCCGTCGGGAAACGTCCTGCTCGCTCACGGTTGCCATCCGGGGGTAGAGCTGGCCTTCAGGCCAGCGTTTAGGCGCCTATTGAATATTCCCGAGCCGGCTTCAGCCGGCGGCACAAAGCCTCTATCGGAGATTCCTTCCGAGCGTGTTTCAGCCGTGCCGTTCGGAGCCCGATAAGACGTGGGCTTTAGCTTCTGAGGAACCTTGCTTGCGGTCCCTCCCTGATTCTGAGCGGCAGGAGACGCGGTCACCGCGGTCGCCGGACGCTGCGTTGCCAACCATGCCACCACATCGGTGATCTCCTGGTCGGTCATCGGATGGCCAGGCACATTGTTTCGCCAGTCCGGCGCGTCGAAGTCCGGCCGCCCGACAATCACAATGGTCCGCAGTCCCTGGTCCGTGATCAAGCTGAGATAGTTGGGATTCACGATGGAGCCAACCTTGGCCGTGCCCTTGCCGGAGGCGCCGTGACACGAAGCGCAGAATGTTGTGAACGCCGCTGCTCCGCGCTGCGAGTTGCCGGGCGCCCTGGCTGCGTACGGCGGCGCTGTCCCCACTCTGTAAGACTTGGGGCTTTGCCCAGCGCTGCCGCATTCCCTGAACAATCGCGTCGACCTGCTTGCTGGTCAGCATCCCGCCCTCGCTCTGCGCAAACGCCGACATTGCCGTGCCTGGCCTGCCCTTCGAGATCGTGCTACGCAGGGTGTCGTCGTCAACAATCGCCAGATACACGGGATCGCCGATGGGCGGCGCCGGCCCCAACTTGCCGTCAGCCCGCGCAATTCTGTTTGTAGAGCACGACTGGATCGAGAATGTCGGTGGGACGCTGCACGATGTCGGCGGGAGTGGGCTTTCCCGGCAAGTCACAGGCAGTAAGCGCCAGCAATGCAGCGAACGCCAACGTGGGAAGCGCGCAGCGAGTTGTCATCGCTTATCGTCCTCGCGCTCTTCCATCAGGCCTGGCGCTTCAATGCCCGCTCGCAAGGCCAGAGGCAGGTTCTCCGCCGTCCACACCTTGTTCTGCCGCACCACCACCAGGCCGGCGACGATTCCGAATGCGGCTTGCGATGCCGCGAACCACCACCAGTTAATACGCTGATCCAGCAGCGGATTGACGTACCCGATTATGTGGTAGAGCAGACCAGTCCACAGCAGTGGATCGATGATGCCTCCCAGAACAATAGGCCGGCGCGGAAGCAGGGGTAACATCGCGCCATAAAGAAGTCCCACAAGCAGGCACATGGTGATGTGCATGGCCAGTGCAAACAGGAACCACCCCATCTGGAAATGCAGCATCTCCTCGATTGTGGGAGTTGCCGATGGCGCGTACAAGCTTCCTGCCAGCAGATTTATCGGATACCACACACTGTGGTAGAAGATCAGACCGTAGAGCGCCGCCAGCACCGCCATGGCTACGCCCCCGGCCAGTCCGCCCTTCACACCCGCCGCGATGGGGTAGATCTTGAGCGGAAGCCACGCGCGCTGTATCTCCTGCGGAACCGGCAGCCGCATGACTTCGCGCGGGGGAAGCACCCGGGCCGGTTCCTCGGCCTGCACGAGAATCGACTCATGCTGTTCATGCGGCAGCACTTGGCGAAACCATCCCACCGCTCCGGAGATGGTCAGAATCGCGCCCAACACGCTGACCGACACATCCGTGAGCAGTCCCGCAAAAGTCAAAGCTGTCCCCAACGCCATGGCGAATGGCTAGGCCGTCGGAGCTGGCATCAGCACTGCCGGCCTTTCGGAACCGCCGCTCACTTGTGTCTCTTCACTCATGGATCAGTTCTAACTCATCTCATCGCGCAATGAAATACACCACCGACAGCACCACAACCCAGATGGCGTCTACAAAATGCCAGTACATGGCGAACACGCTAATACGCTCCGAATGCTCCTGCTTCACGGCGCCGAAAAGGGTGAGCAGCCAGATGATCGTCAAGCCGATAAGGCCCACCGTCACGTGGAACGCGTGCAGTCCCACAAGCGAGTAGAACGTTGTGCCAAAGAGGTTGGTACTGATCGTCAGACCGTCCTGGTAGATCAGGCGATACCATTCACCTCCGGTACCGGTTGCTGCCGTAAATCTGGGCCGGCTCACAATCGTCGTCGGTGTGCCGTTTCCGGTACTTCACCGCCGCATATACGATCAGGCTGAACACGACCAGAAAGATGCCCAGGCAAATGGCCATCACAAATAGCGACAGATGGTAAATATCGTGCGCCGGCGTGGAAGCAGGATTAAGCAGCGACGGGGTTGACGATGGGTCCAGCGGCGGCAGCGAATGCTGGTCGGCTCCAGGCAACGGCCCAAAGAGAAAGAAGTGCGGTTGAGCCGCTATGGCCCAACAGGCCCTTCGCTTGGTGCTTCGGCCGGGTTGGCTCTCTCGCAATGTGTGGGTCGCGTGTACATAGGATCGGGAACAAGTGAGCGATGGCCAGCACTACGGGCTAACGGTTTCGCCGGCTCGCATGCCGGGGACTGCCTGACGCTTCGTGATCACAGGCCCACGCACCGATCCGACCACGGCCGACTTCTATCGCGAACCTCACAAAAGTGCCATTGTCCTTGTGAGACAGCGCCAGACTGCGCCAGCGAGAATGTTTCGGGTTATACCTTCAACGGAGGAGATTTGCAATAGCTCATTCTGCGGCAACCACGCTCCGCATCCCGTGACTCATCGCGAATGCTCCAAAGCCTAACTGAGTATGACGATGGCAAGCGCTACTCCGTAGAATGCGAAAATCTTTTCTCCGCTTTGACTGCAACGGGCCACGGTTTTCGTCATCTCATCATTGTTTGAGCCCATGCGCTTTCTTGGTCCGCTCCAAAGAACGCTTTTCACGTGCCGGTCGATGCTCCGGCTGGCGAGTTGGATTGTGCCTGAAGGGCAGCGTGCCGGCTGGCGAGAGAGTCGGACTAATCAGGTCTGGCATTGGTGCCACTTCCTGGCGGAATCAGGTCAACTCAATCGCGACAAGAAGCTCGAACTGGCCCGCTTCTGCTGGAGCGCTTTTCCGGCCGCGTTCTGGCTGCGATTCAATCGCGATCAGTTTTTCAGGCGAGCGGACCGCCTGCGCCGTTCGCCCGCGGCTTGCCTGGGTGGAATCGCGTTGTTGCTGGCAGTAGTGATACTGGTCGGCGGAATCATGCCCGCCGTGCGGTCCTTTTTATCATCGCCAATATCGGAGCCCGATCGCGTCTGCGTGATCAGTTTGAATGGCAAGTTCCGGCGTGTCCGTTCCGAGACCCTGCTCGATCTGGCTTCCGCCTGGAAAGGCAGCAAGCTTCTGAACGCGGTCGCACCGTATTCCTGGAGCCCGAGCAGACTGGTGGGACCGAGACGCACGGTACCCATTCTTGCGGCGAGAGTGGCTCCAGGGTTCTTCCAGGTGCTCAATCTCAACGCTGCAATTGGGCGAACCTTCCGCACCGGAGATGACCGAACGTGTAGTAACTGTGTCCTCCTCAGCCATGAGATATGGCAACTGCAGTTCAACGGCGATCCAACAATTGTCGGCCAGCAGGTCACGTTGGACGGCAGCCCGCGTACCGTGATCGGTGTTTTGCCGCGCAATTTCCATCTGCTATCGCCTGAGATAGCCGTCTGGGCGTTGCTGGACTCGGACTCACCGTCGTTTAGCAACTTTGTCGAGCGCATTGGAGCCGTGGCCCGCATGAAGCCGACAGCGACGGCGCAGGAGGTGGAGACCGATCTCGCCGATCGGACAGAGAATGCCGGTTATGTTCTCCCTGCCTCGCTGCTGGTCGTCACATCGGGACGGGCGGAGATGCGGCGCTATGTGAGCACCTATCTGCTGTTCGTGCTTTTGGCTATGGCTTGCGCCGTTTTGATTGTGTATGCGCACTCCGGAGGCGGCGTGGGACGCGCTCCGCTAAGCTTGCGCGACCGCTGCCGATGGTGGACGTTCTTTGTCGCCAAGGCGGGACTGTTGCTGCTGGTGACCGGACTGTTTGCCTGGACGGCGGTTCGCTGGCTTTCGGTGTGCTTTGTAGGCTCAATACATCCGATGGCCAACGGCATTGCGCTGTGGCTTTTCCTGATTCTGTCCGTCGCCCCGTTGTCATGGGCGATCCACGACCAGCAGCGTCGCTGCCGCGTGTGCCTGCGCCGCCTGGGAACTCCGATTCAGATTGGAGAGCCGGGACACGTTTTGCTCGATTGGTCCGGAACGGAGCTCATGTGTCCGGAGGGACACGGTGTTTTGTATCTTCCTGATTCGGAGGCAAACTGGCTGGAGCGCGATCGCTGGGATAATCTCGACGATTCCTGGGCGGGGCTGTTCAAGGAGAAATGAGAAAGTTCAAGTCTTGAATTTGCAGGCTACAACCCGGTCGATTCGGTTCGCGCCGGCGGGCGCCATTCCGGGAATCGCTGGTGGTTGACTAAGCCTTCGGATGGTCGCTTGTCATATCGCGAATTCCGTTTGGGCCGCTAACCACGACCAAGTGGGTCAGGCCGAGAAACAGTCCGTGCTCAACAATTCCGGCTCGGCTTTCGAGTTGGCGCGCGAGCTTTGCGGCGTCGGTGATCGGGCCGAAGTCGCAATCGAGAATCATATTGCCCTGGTCGGTACGGTACTCCTCGCCATTGGTGGTCTGACGCACGACATACTTTGCGCCCAGAGCTTCCAGGAACCGCGCCTGCGAAAGCCAGCCGAAATGAAGCACCTCGACAGGGAGTACGTGCAGCGTGCCGAGCCGCGCCGAGAGCTTGCTCTCGTCGACGACGAAGACCTCGCGCGCCGTGGCTTGCGCGACCAGTTTCTCGCGCAGCAGTGCGCCGCCGCCTCCCTTAATCAGGTTGAGCTGAGGATCGACTTCGTCGGCGCCATCGATGGTGACGTCAATAGCCTGGGGCAAGTCGTCCGGCAACATTGGGATGTTGAGGTCAACTGCGGTATCCCACGATGCTCGCGAGGTCGCGAAGCCCACGATGTCCTTCAATTCCCCGCTCTGCAGTAGAGCGCCGATGCGCTGAATGGCAAAGATAGCGGTTGAGCCGGTGCCAAGCCCGACGGTCATTCCGGACTCGATATAGCGGACGGCGTATTCCGCCGCGGCCTTCTTCAAGGCGGCATGCGGATCCGGCGATCCAGCGGCGACGTTCATCGTGATTCAGCCTAAAACAGCAGATCCCTCGCGGGCTAAAGCCCGGTAGGAATGACAAAAGGAAAGGCTCGCAACGGCGCAGCTAAAGCTACGCCCCTTCAAAGCAAATCGACTTCAACTCTTCCGGCCGAGCGCCTTGCGATAGCGGCTGATCAGCGTGTTGGTGGAGCTGTCGTGCTTCAACTGCGGCGCGGTCTCGCTTTCCAGCTCAGGGATGATGCGCTTGGCCAGGACCTTGCCCAGTTCCACGCCCCACTGGTCGAAGGAATCTATTTTCCAGACTGCCCCTTGCGTGAAGACGTTGTGCTCATAGAGAGCGACCAGCGTGCCCAAGGCGTGCGGCGTGAGCTTGTCGGCCAAGATGGTATTCGTCGGACGATTGCCCTCGCAAACGCGGAATGGCGTCTGGAAGTCGGGCGAGCCTTCGGCCTTCAGCTCTGCAGCAGTCTTACCAAACGCCAGCGCCTCGGACTGCGCAAAGACATTGGCCATGAGGTAGTCGTGCTGTACCTTGAGCGGGCTCAGCGGCTGGCAAAAAGCGATAAAGTCGCATGGGATCAGCTTCGTACCCTGATGGATCAACTGGTAGAACGAGTGCTGGCCATCGGTGCCCGGCTCGCCCCAGATGATCGGGCCGGTCTGCCACTCCACGTGATTGCCCTCCAGATCGACGTGTTTACCGTTGCTCTCCATCTGCAACTGCTGCAGGTAGGCTGAGAAGCGTTTCATGTTGTCCGCGTACGGCATGATGCCGACGGTTTGAGCGCCGAAAAAGTTGTTGTACCACACTGTCAGAAGTCCCATTAGCGCGGGAAGGTTCTTCTCCAGCGGGGTGGTGCAAAAATGGTCGTCCATCGCGTGGAAACCGGCCAGCAACTCGGCAAAACCATCCGGACCGACGGCAATCATGGTCGACAGGCCGATGGCCGAATCCATCGAATACCGCCCACCGACCCAATCCCAGAAGCCGAACATGTTGGCGGTGTCGATGCCGAATTTTGAGACGCCCTCAGCGTTGGTCGAGACCGCAACAAAGTGCTTGGCGACGGCAGCATCGCTCTTAAGGGAGTCCACGATCCACTTGCGGGCGGTGGCCGCGTTGGTCATGGTCTCCAGCGTGGTGAACGTCTTTGAAGACAGAACAAAAAGCGTTTCCGCGGGATCGAGATCATGGGTCGCATCGGTGAAGACAGCGCCATCGACATTGGCGACGAAGCGGAACTTCATCGAGGGATCGGTGAAGTCGCGCAGTGCGTCATAGGCCATCTCCGGGCCGAGATATGAGCCGCCGATGCCGATGTTGATGACGTTCTTGATCGGCTTGCCGGTGTGGCCCTTCCACTCGCCGCTACGAACGCGGTTGGAGAAGGCTGCCATCTTGTCAAGAACAGCATGAACGTTGGCCACGACGTCCTTGCCGTCAACTTCGATTTTGGCGCCTCGCGGGGCTCGCAAAGCAATATGCAGCACAGCACGTCTTTCCGTAACGTTGATCTTCTCGCCGCGGAACATGGCATCGCGGCGCGCTTCCACACCGCGCTCACGAGCAAGCTGCACCAGCAGGCTGATGGTCTCGTCGGTGATACGGTTCTTGGAATAATCCAGATACAAACCGGCGCCTTCGGCAGCGAGCCTTGTCCCACGTTGCGGATCGTCCGCGAACAACTGCCGCAACTGGACATCCTTGATTTTTTCGTAGTGGGCCTGAAGAGATTTCCAGGCTGGGGTGTCGATGGGTCGCTGGGTGGTCAACTTTGGATCCGGCATAGCTTGCTCCTCCCGTGAATTCCTCGTTATGAAATCCGTTAAAGCCACTAGCTTCGCGCCCCGAGCCAAAATCAAATGCCACCGCTCACCAGGAGCTTGCGGCTAGCGGCCCGCAGCTACTTCAAAGTCTTGCTCTTGGTCTCAATCGAATTCAGGAGATCCTTCCATGACTCATCGAACGACTTCGCGCCCTCCGACTGCAAATCCGCGGCGAGCTTGGTCAGATCGATGCCGGCTTTGGTGAAGGCCGACAACGTCTGCTCGCAGTCTCCACCATCGCGCGGAATAGCTTTTGTAACGCTGCCGTGCTCACCAAAGGCAAGCAAGGTCTCTTCCGGCATGGTATCGACTGTGTTGGGGGCAGCCAGTGCTCCGATATAAAGCACGTCCGATGCCTTAGGATCCTTGGTTCCAGTGCTGGCGAAGAGCAGGCGTTGCGCACGCGCGCCCAGGTTGGCCAGTCGTTGCCAACGATCGGACTCCAGCACATCGCGATAGGCTCTGTAGGTCTGCTGGCCGATGGCCGGACCGAGCTTGCCGCGAAGATCGGCGGGCACCTTGTCCATCGTCGCTTTGTCCCAGCGGCTTACGAACAGCGACGCGACCGAGCGAACGTCGGGACTGAGGCCGGCGTCGACGCGGCGCTCAAGTCCGCGCATGTAGGCTTCCGCGGCGCCGAGATAGTGCTCGCGGCTGAAGAGCAGCGTCACGTTTACCGACACGCCGGAGAAGATTGCCTCTTCAATCGCAGTTCTACCTTCGGGTGTGCCGGGGATTTTGATGAAAAGGTTGGGACGAGCCGCTTTTTGATGCAGCGTCTTGGCGACTCCAACGGTCGTTTTGGCGTCGTAAGCCAGCAGTGGGGAGACTTCGAGTGACACCCAGCCGTCCACCGACGCGGTGCGCTGGTGGATGGGAGCGAAGAGGTCGGCGGCGCGGCGAAGGTCTTCGATCGCCATCTCAAAGAACGCGTCTTCGGCGGAGAGCCCGCTGGACATCAGCTTCGCAATTTCCTTGTCGTACGAGTTTCCGTGAGTCATCGCATGATCGAAGATTGTCGGATTGGAGGTTAGACCGGTCACCGACAGGTCGTCGATGTAGCGCTTCAGCGTGCCGTTATCGAGTATCTCGCGAGTGATGTTGTCGAGCCATAGACTCTGTCCAAGGTCATGCAGTTGTTGTGTGGCTTTCATCTTGTTACCTCTTTTTCACGCAGCTTCTTTACGCGGCCTCTTTAGGCACCCAGGAGCGCAATTCGATGTCCAGCAGGTCGGCGATGCGCCGGATGCTGATATCCGCGGGCCGATATTCGGCATTCGCTTTCTTATCGCGCGCATAGTGGCCCTGCCGCACAAATACGGTTGTAACACGATCTTTCCAAGTGTCTTTGATGGCCTGCAGAAGTCGCAGTTTGTCATCGATCATCACGTAATGCCGAGCGGGATAAACTTGTTCCACACACTCCAGCTCCTGCTCCTTGTGGATGAAGATCAGCACATTTCCACCGACGGCTTTCCATAAGCCTGCGCGCTCGACCTTGCGCGGCTGGAAAACGGCGTCACCGTCGGACAATATTGCCACTTTCCCCCAGCGCTTCGCGTGTTTGAGGACCTCCAGAGCGTCCGGATAGAGGCGCGCAGCAAACGGATACTCAATCAGCCAATTCGCCATGTGGAGAAAACGCGGATCGTGCAACTTCTCCTGCCGGTAACGCTCCAGTGCGCCGAGATAGTCCGCATAGCCCAGCTCGCTGCGCAGCTCTTCAAAGATAGCCAGATACCGCTCGCGCGCTTCGTTGCCGAACTCACGACCGATATGACGGAACAGATCGCTTTGCATACGATCATTGTCGAACAGCGTGTTGTCGACATCGAAAAGAAACACCAGGTCCTTCATTCTGCCTGGCGCAGCGGGCCGGACCGGAGTTCTCGACTTGGAAGCTTTACTGGCGCTCATTTGGCAGTGGCTTGGGAACTATTGTCAACGGAGGATAGCCGGGGATCGATCCACGGCCCATCCTGCGCGATGAGTTGGAAGGCTTCATCCGGGCCCCATGTGCCCGGCTGATACTCGTAAACCGGCGTAACGTTGTCGAGGATTGGCTGCACGATGCGCCACTGCGCTTCCACCAGATCCTGACGAGCAAAGAGCTCTCCGTTGCCGCGCATGGCATCGCCGAGCAGGCGCTGGTAGGGCGGCATGACGTCGACCGCTTGGCTCTTCAATCTCAATTCAACGTCCTGGCCCACCATGCGTTCGCCGGGAACCTTCACGCGAACGCCCAGATCGATGCTAATGTCCGGGCCGACTTGCATGCGCAAGTGCGATGACTGCCGTGGCACCAGTTCATGGAAGGTTTCTCGCGGCGGGCGCTTGAATTCCACAATCGCTTCCATGCAGGTGACCGGCATGACTTTGCCGGCACGAATGTAAATTGGAACGCCGGCCCAGCGCCAGCTGTCGATATGGAGCTTGATGGCGACGAAGGTCTCGACCGTGGAACCTGGAGCCACACCGGGGACTTGCTTGTAGCCTTTGTATTGGCCGCGGACAACGTCCTCCGGCTTGAGTGGAACGACGGCCTTCAGCAGCGCAGCCTTCTGATCGCGTTCGGCATCGTGATCTTCGCCGGTCGGCGGACCCATCGTAAGATTGCCCAGCACCTGCAGCATATGGTTCTGCACGACGTCACGGATGGCGCCGGTTTCATCGTAGAACCTGCCGCGGTCGCTCGCGCCGAAGCTTTCCGCCATGGTGATCTGGATGCTGCGAACATATTCACGGTTCCAGATGGGCTCGAAGATCGGGTTGGCAAAGCGTGTGTAAAGAATGTTCTGCACTGGTTCTTTGCCGAGGTAGTGGTCGATGCGATAGATGTTCTCCTCGGGAAAGAAGCGGTGCAGAGTGCGGTTTAGTTCTTGCGCAGTCGGCAGATTGTGGCCGAAGGGTTTCTCGACCACGATTCGCGCATTGGTCGCACAGCCCGAATTGGCCAGGCCCTCGGCTACTGTGCCAAATAAGCTGGGTGGAACGGCGAGATAATGCAGCGGAGCTTTAGCGTCGCCGAGTTGCTTGCGAAGCTCGGTGAAGGTTGCCGCATCAGCGTAGTCGCCATCAACGTAGTGTAAAAGGCTGATGAGTTTCTCGAAGGCCGCCTGCTCCAGGCCGCCGTGATTCTCCAGGCTGTCCTTGGCGCGGGCTTTGAGCTGTTCAAGACTCCAGCTGGCCTTGGCGACGCCGATGATGGGAAGGTTGAATCCCTCGTAGCGAATCAGGTCCTGCAGGGATGGGAAAACCTGCTTGTAAGCCAGGTCTCCCGTGGCTCCAAAAAACACGAAGGCATCCGACATTCCATTTGACATTGAAGGGCTCCCGTTTGCGGCGTCTTTGCGAGACCTCGCAGTTGGACTCGCGGCCTTGGTTCAAGACCGCATGACAACAACAGCGTCTTTGCGCTTGCCGTCCGGCTGAGGCCATTGAGCGGTAAGAATGCCCACGCAGAACGAAGTGTGGCAAATTCTACTCCAAGTGGGTTAATAATTAAACAAGCCTACAGTGTGACACTCCGGGAATCCCTGCCCGTTCTGCTAACCGGCGGCAAGCTTGGCCAGTTCCTCGCGATCGACACGTTGGATAAAGGCAATGGCCTGGCGCTCGGCCCAGCGGCCGTCATAGCCACTGGGAGCGGCGAGGAAGGCGCAATGTCCGCCCTGCGCGGTCTCCGTGAAGGTGATGTGCGAATTGCCCAGCAGCTTGGCGCGCGTTTCGGGCAGTACACGAATGAAGGGATCGTCCTGGGCATGAAGCACAAGAGTAGAAACGGCGATGCGATCGATGACAGTGGCGGAGGCGGCGCGCGTGTAGTAATCCTGGGCGTCGCGAAATCCGGAGTAACGGGCCGTGATCTGATCGTCGAAGTCGCGCATGCTGCGCATTCCGCGCAAGTAGCGCACATCGTAACGGTCAGGATAGAGCGCAGCTTTGCGCAAGATGCGGCGGCGCAATCCTAAAAGGAACTTCCACTCGTAGACGCGATTGGCGCGCGCATGCAGCGCATCGGAGGACGGCGCAAGGTCCATCGCCGGAGAGACGCCGATACCGGCCTTGACCTGCGGCGGCGCATCTGTTCCCCATTCACCGAGCAGCTTCAGCACCAGATTGCCGCCCATGGAATACCCGACGAACGCCAGCTTTTGCAGGCCGTCTTCGTTGATCAGGGTTTGCGCAATCGCGCCGACATCGCCCGACATGGCGGAGTTGTACAAAGTGGGACCGAGATGCTCCGTGTCACCGCAGTTGCGCATGTTCATGCGGACAACGTTCATCCCCGCTGTCCAGGCTTTGCTGCCGGTGCCAATCACATACTGCGATTCGCTGGAGCCTTCGAGTCCATGAACGATAACCAGCGTCATCGCTGTTTTGCGCTCGTGCTGCCAATGGCAATGGCACAGCACCTGGACTTCCGGTTCGACCTGGAACAACCGCTCCTCAGGCGGAGGCAGAAGATTGCGACGCGGCAGGAAGTTTCCGGCAATCGTCTGGGCATGGCCGCTGACGAAGGGCCGGCGTGGCCGAAAGGGCTCGCCAAAGAAATCGTGGTGCTGCGCCGCCTCGGTGGGAGGAAGGTGAAGCTGCGACGCACCGCGTGCAGATTGGTTGTTGGAAAGGATAGATCGAGCTCCTGCATCTATAATGATGAGTTGATGGACACCGCCGATTCGCTTTAAACCAGCGATGAGCTGCGAATCACGCGGATTGGAGTGATTGATGCCTATTTTCGAATACCGCTGCGAAGCCTGTGGACACAAGTTCGAGGCCATCCTCTTCGGACAGCAGACGCCGGAATGTCCCAATTGTCATGCCGAAAAGCTGGAGAAACAGCTTTCGACCTTCGCCGTCAGCAAGGGCGGCAGTGCGGCGTTGCCGCAAGCGGGTTGCGGACAGACGAACTGCTGCAGGATGAATGGCGGGTGCGAACTGAACTAAGGCTTCTAGCTCAGCAGCACGTCGGGGTTCTTACGGGCGACATACAACAGCTTGAGCGTGGCCTGGCGCGGTTGGCGGACGCCTTGCTCCCAACTCTCAACCGCATTTGAACTGACGTTCAGCAGACGCGCGAACAGCGCCTGGCTGGCGTTCAGGCTCTCCCGCAAGGCGCGAATATCGCTACCTTTCATGGGCTTGGGCCGCGGCGGGATCTCGACCGAGCGCAGATCAAGCTTGATGCCACTCTTTTCTGAAGCAGCGGAAGCGGGCGACCGCTCGTCGTCTTTACGCTTGTTTCTCTTCTTATCCTTCTTGCTCTTTTTGCCCATCGTCACCCTCCCGAAATTGTCCGATATCCCACATAGTAGGACTTAGGAAACGGGCAGTAAATAGCGCTTTAGGGCCGCGCCTTCAGCCCACCTTCTGCCGGATCGGCCGTGCCACTGGCCGTCCCTTTTCGCCCATCTCAAGGTATGCCCAAGGCAGTTCGTGATCGTGGGTGAAGACCACGAGCCACCGTTCAGGAATTGCGACATTGTAGAACCGGTGCTTGTTGGCGATGCTTTCCAGGGGATAGAGATCGAAGCCGAGAGTCCAGGTGGGATCGAGGTGCTTGGTATCGCAAACAAGGTCGCTGGGATAGGCAGCAACCTTGCCGCCGCTGCGAACGATAACTGCCTGCATGTCGCGAGTGTGTCCGGGATAGACCTTCACTGAAATGCCGGGAACGATTTCCGCGTCGCCCCTGAGCAGTTTCATTTGCCCGCTGTCGACCAGGGGATCGTAATTGTCGGTCATGTAGCTGACGCGGTCGCGCTCATGCTGCTCATGGGCATGTTGCAGTTCGCCTTCCTGGACGTAATACGTAGCGCGAGGAAAGGTCGCGACCGGCTTGCCGTCTTTGTAGTGGGTGTTCCAGCCACAGTGATCGAAGTGCAGGTGAGTGTTGATGACGATGTCGATCTCGTCCGGCGAAACCCCGGCTTGCTCGAAGCTTTTCATAAGCAGTGCCTGGTTGCGGTAGATGGCCTGGCTCTTCTCGTTCAACTTGTCGCCGATGCCGGTCTCGATGAGGACGTTCTGTTTGCCGGTGCGGACCAGCAGCGAGTTTGTGCCCATCGGAATGGTATTGCGCTCGTCAGGAGTGATGCGCTTCTCCCACATAACCTTGGGGATGACGCCAAACATGGTGCCGCCGTCTATGTAATAGTTGCCGTCCGAAAAGATTGTCAGCTCAAAATCGCCTAGTGTCGTCTGGTGCACGGATCGTCTCCTCAAAAGCGATGTTTCCGATCATACTGAATTCATAGGAACCCCGGCAGGCGAGCGGCTAAGCAGCGCCAATGTTGGCGTGTCCGGTTTTGAAGGGGCAAGCATATTCCCTCAGCGGCTGAAGCCGTGCCCTTTCAAAGAGACGTTATATCGATGGTGGAATCGCGCTGAGCGATATCCTTTGAGGTAGGTACACCAATGCGGCAAATTGTTTTCGTATTGCTATTGAGTTCGGCGCTGCTGGCGCAGGATTCGTCGAGTCAAAGAGGAACAGGAAATCAAGCTTCGATTCCCCCCGCGAGCGGGCTTGCGCGAGTCTCTGTGCAGCAACCGACGGCCGGGACAGGCGAGGAGCTGGCGCGCATGCGAGATGATCTGAACAAGCTGGAAAGCCTGAACATGAACATGACCAGCGAGATCCTATTTCTGCGCGATCAGAACCTGCAGATCCTGTTGCGGACCAACTCGCAGATGTGGACCATTCTGATTCGCGATATGCGCCAACAGATTGAACGCGAGGAGCAGCGACGAGCAACGTCAACGCAACCCGAGAGGCCGGGAACAAAGCCGAGTCCGCGGTAGGCTGGTTGGGAAGCTCTACTGCGATCCGGCGCCGGCGGTATTCGACGGGATGACTGGGATCTCGAAATACATGAGCTCGTTTCCGTTGGCGTCCCGCACTCCGGTCAGGTAGATGCGCGCGCCTTGCAGCGGCTGCTTGACGTCGGACACATCGAAAAATAGAAAGCCTGATTTGGTGGTGTGCGGCTCGACGGCGGCAGGCATAAAATTGGCGCTCATGATCTCTTCGTATTGTTTCTGGGCCTTCTTGTTTTTGTTGCCCGACAGCGGGATGGGGCCGACGCGCGGCGGAGGGGTGGTGCTGCCGCTGATGTGGGCGACTCGGCGAAAGATATCGTCGGTGGTCAGCGATTCCATCTTGGCGCGGCTGGCCGTCACCAACTGCGCTCGCATATTGTTTACCGCGAGGGGCCGGTCACCATCGTTTGTGATTACCAGAAAGACCGGCAGGATTCCTTCCTGATTGTAGGGCGTGATGAAGATGTTGTCCTTGGGCGAAGTGTTGTAGAGATCGATGGCCGCGGTCACCTTCTCGCTGGCATGAGCGTCCTTACAGGCGTAGGTGTTCGCGTTCTCGGCGCGAGGAGGAACAAAATCCTTCGAGGCCCATAGCGTCAGCGAGGAGAGCACAACCGTCACGCTGACGGTCAATAGCAGGCAAACGCGTCGAGAAAGCATATCGGGATTATCCGCTTTCGACGCGCAATTGCTCAACCCGCACTTGACGCCCGTGGCTCCGGCAACATAACCTCGCCCTCAAGCAGTGAAAGGAATTTTAACAGTCATGAGTCTTCTACAGTGGTGCGACGAAGGGCCGGCAACTGTGTCTTTGGAGGCGACGGTCGAGGACGCCATACAAACCATGATCGACAACGCGGTCGGTGCGGTCGCCGTCGTTGACGAACAAAGAATTGTCGCTGGCATGTTCACCGAACGCGATGTCATGGCCAAGTTCGCGCTCTGCGGTCGCGATCCATACACTACTCCGGTACGCGAGCTGATGAGCCCCATCGTCGAGATGGCGACGGAAGCGACGACCCCGAGCGAAGCGCTGGCAGTAATGTTGGAGCGGCATTATCGCCACATGCCCATTGTGAGCGAGGAGGGCAAGTTGCTGGGAATTCTCTCTATCCGCAACATCCTGGAAGCGCGCGTCGATGACCTGCTGGCGCAACTGGATGGGGCGCAGCAGGCTCGGCCACTGGCAGCCGTTTCAGAGTAACCAGAGAAGTCCTGATCAAGTCAAAGCGAAGTCCCTCAGCGGCTAAAGCCGCATTGATATTGCGGCATGTACGGACGGCCCGAAGGCCGTCCCCTTCGAGAAACCAACTTAATCAGAGCTTGCCAGTCGCCAGTTGCTGGCCTGCCATCATCTGCGGAATCGTCACGAACTCATATCCCTCAGGCTGGTAGCGCGACAAGATGCGGTCGCTGGCTTCGACGCTGCGGCTGCGGTCAACACCAAGGCGATGGTACTCCCCGTCATGCAGCAGGATGACATTGCCGCCGCGAATCTGCCGCTCAGCCCGCGCGACAATTTCGCCGGCGGACTTGGCCTTCCAGTCCTGACACGTGACATTCCACATCACCGTTTGCAGTCCTGAGGCGCGAGCTGCGCGGAGCGATGCCGGTCGGCGTCCGCCAAATGGCGGCCGAAAAAGCCGGACATCGACACCCGTGGCATCGAGGATCGCCTGCTGGGTCTGCTGTAGTTGGCGCCGCACCTCGGCGGTGGAGGCGAAGATCAGGTTGGGGTGGTCCCAGGTGTGGCTTCCGATAGCGTGGCCGGCGGCGACGAGGGCGCGCGTGACCTCCGGCCTTTCCTGAACAAATCGGCCAAGCAGGAAGAATGTCGCCTTCACCCCATGGCGTTCCAGGACTTCCATCATGCGCCAGGTGTAGGGATCGTTGGGCCCGTCGTCGTAGGTGAGTGCCAGCAGGCGGGAACTGGCTGGCAGCCCGACGAAGGTGGCGCCGTACACCTGCGACGTGGGCCACATGGTATGGAAGCCGGCCCATGTGGCCAGTCCGGTGAGGCCTACGGCTTCGAAGATCACGGGGAGCATCGACTCGATTGTAGCCCGAGCGCTGTTCGCTCTTCGCCAGAAAGACCGCTGGCGGCGAATTCAAAGCCTGTGGGGACGGAACGTCAAAGCGGAAACAGTAAGAGCCAAACGCGAAGAGCGAAGAGCGAAAGGCGGCCAGCTGCTCCCCGGTGGAAACTTGCTCACAGTTTTACAAGCAAGTAATTGCCACGGAGGCGCGCGCAAGTTATTCTGCGAATCGTAGCCTTTCTCCGATCATGGCGAACCTCTTCGAACCACCCCGGTATATTGCAGTCGAGGGCCCAATCCGAGTCGGCAAGAGCACGCTTAGCCGAGTGATTGCCGAAACTCTGCACGCGCAGCGCATCAGCGAGCCGGAACAAAACCCGTTTCTGCGCCCGTTCTACCAGGGAGAGCCCGGAGCCGCATTCCAGGCGCAGTTCGCGTTTTTGATCGCGCGCTATGAGCAGCTTGGGGGTCTGAACATCAAGGGCAATCCCAACAAGACCTACGTGGCCGACTATATCTTCGAGAAGGACAAGCTGTTTGCGTGCCTCAATCTGGGCGACGCCGAGCTGGAAGTGTACAACCGATACTACGAATTGTTCCGCCAGAACGTGCCCACGCCGGACCTGGTCATCTACCTGCAGGCCACGCCTGAGGTGCTGAAGAAACGGCTCAAGAAGAAAGGCGCGCCCGGCGAGAAAGCGATCAGCGACGATTATCTGGAAGAGGTGATCAAGGCGTATGAGCATTTCTTCTTTCACTACACCTCGTCGGATTTGCTGATCGTCAACACATCGGAGATCGATTTTGTGGAACGCAGCGAGGACTTGCAGGCGCTGCTGCGGCGGGTCAGCGAGCCGATTCGTGGGACGCAATACTTCCTGCCGCTGGGCGGGGATGAGCAGTCGGCGCGAGCGTAGGGTGGAGGCTTCGAATCAGAAATGTACCGCCCGACTGCCAAAGTCGCGATAGCATTGATTGCGTACCTGATGCTGCTCGGTGCCGCGTTTGCGCAAGACCTCAACTCGCTCCTTTTGCAATTTGTCGGAGAACGGGACCGCGCCAGCCGCGAGCTTGTTCTGGAGAATATCGTCGAGCATCACCCCGATGCAGGTCCCGCTCTGCTGAATATCGCGCAGAATCCGCCCGACCCTGACGCCCAATGGCTCGCCATTCGCGGCATCGGAAGACTGAAATATGAGGAAGCAGCGCCCTTTCTCAAGCGGTGCCTCAGTTCGAAATCGGCCTACGTTCGCGCGAACTCCGCAGCGGCGCTGCGCGGTATTCATGACACTTCCGCTATCCCAAACCTGATTGTGCTCTTGACGCGTGAAGAGGACAGCGGCGTTATCGAGCAGACCGCGTTGGCCCTGTCCATGCTGGATGCGAAGGAGGCGCTCTTGGCTCTCAAAGACAAGGCAGGAAACCCTTCTCCTCAAACCCGGGGTTGGATAATCCAAGCAATAGTGCATCTTGCCTCCAGAGAGGACGTGCCCTTCTTAGCAGGCTGTCTCTTCGACGGGGATGCCACGGTGGAGGCTTTTGCCGCTCGCGGAATGGAGCAGCTAACGGGCGAGGATTTCAGATTTGCTCGATGCGGTCCCGGTCCCTGTGGTTGTGGAGAAGAAGGGGTCAGGAACGCGCAGAGATGGTGGAAGGCGCACGGAGGCGAGTGGCAACCTGACAATGTGCGCTGACATCCTCCGCATCCTACACTGATTCCGGGAAACGCTAAGCGAGTGCCAACGCTTCGCGGGCGGCGGAGATGGTTTCGTCGATGTCGCCCTGAGTGTGGGCGCCGCTGAGGAATGCGGCTTCGAACTGCGACGGCGGCAACCACACGCCGGCATCGAGCATGCCGCCGTGGAAGCGGCCGAATCTCACCGTGTCGCAGGTGACGGCGCTGGCCCAGTCGGTGACCTGCCGGTCGGTGAAGAAGAAGGTGAACATGGAACCGACGCGGTTGGCGGTCATCGCGACACCGACTTGTTTCGCGGCTTGCATGACGCCGGTGACCAACTTGCCAGCCATGTCATCGAGCTGCTTGTAGAACTCTTCCCTGTTGGCCTTCAGCTGACGCAGAGTCGCAATGCCGGCGGCCATCGCCAACGGATTGCCGCTGAGCGTCCCTGCCTGATAGACGGGGCCGACGGGCGCGATCATGTCCATGAGTTTCGACGGGCCGCCGTAAGCGCCGACAGGCAAGCCGCCGCCGATTATCTTGCCCAGAGTAGTCAGGTCGGGCTTGATGTTGTAAAGCTCCGACGCCCCGCCGAAGGCCACGCGGAATCCGGTCATTACTTCGTCGAAGATGAGCAGCGAGCCTGCGCGCTCGGTGATGTCACGTAGCGCTTGAAGGTAGCCGGGCTTAGGCGGAACGCAGCCCATGTTGCCGACGACCGGCTCGACGATGATGCAGGCAATCTGGTCTTTGAACTTGTCGAAGGCGGCTGCGACGGCAGGGACATCGTTGTATGGCAGGGCAAGGGTGAACGCGACAAACTCCTCCGGCACGCCGGCCGAGCCAGGGATGCCGAGCGTCGCCACGCCCGAGCCAGCCTTTACCAGCAGCGCGTCGCTGTGGCCGTGATAACAGCCTTCGAACTTCACGATGAATTTGCGGCCAGTGGCAGCACGGGCCAGACGAATCGCGGACATCGTCGCTTCGGTGCCCGAGCTGACGAAGCGGACCTTCTCGATTGCCGAAAATGCTTCGATGACGAGCGCGGCGAGATCGGCTTCGCTGGGAGTGGAAGCGCCGAAGCTGGTACCGTTACGCGCGGCCTGGATAATCGCTTCAATGACCTCAGGATTGGAGTGACCGAGGATGAGCGGGCCCCAGGAGCCGACATAGTCGATGTAGCGGTTACCGTCGGCATCCCAGACGTGCGAGCCCAGGCCGCGAACCAGGAAGGGCGGGTCGCCGCCGACCGAGCCGAAGGCGCGTACGGGCGAGTTGACGCCGCCGGGGATGAGCCGCTCGGCACGTTTTTGCAGAATGCGGGATTGGTCGAGAGGACGGGTCATGGGTAGCTGTTCGCTTCAGCGGCTGAACAGAGGAGTCTATCAGGTACGCATGTAGGTCAGAGAGTCGCAAACATAGTAGCTCGCCTGTCCGAAGATTAGGACCCAGATTCCAATTCGCTCAATGTTCAATGCATAACACTTGACGTTAATAATGTTAAACGGTATGCTTTCGCTGTGATCAAGAGCTTCGCTGATCGGCAAACGGAACAGTTCTATGTCTTAGGAAGGAGCAGGCATGTTCCCGGCAGCCTGAGGCGCGTTGCCCAGCGCAAATTATTTCAACTGGAATATGCGAGGGAGATAAGTGACTTGGCGTCCCCTCCCGGAAACCGCCTGGAAGCTCTGAAAGGCGAACGCGACGGGCAGTACAGTATTCGCATTAACGACCGGTATCGGCTGTGCTTTGAGTTCAAAGGCGGGGACGCGTACAACGTCGAGATTGTCGACTATCACTGAGTTGTTCAGGGCTGGAACCAAGAACCACAAGGATGAAAGCACGAGGGTAAGACCAAAATGAACGACAAGACTCATGCCAAGAAAAAGCAAAGATTGTGGACACTACATCCGGGCGAGATATTGCGGGAAGAGTATCTCAAGCCTTTGCGTCTGACGCCTTACAGGCTGGCACGCGAGCTCCATGTACCGGTTCCGCGGATCAATGACATTGTTCTGGAAAAAAGAGCCATCAGCGCGGACACTGCTGTGCGCCTGGCGAAATTTTTCGGTACGACGGAAAGCTTTTGGCTGGGGATGCAGGCGGACTACGATGCTCATCAGGCCAGGAAGCGCTTGCAGAAAGAGTTGGCCGGAATCAGCCGGTTTCACCCATCAAGTGTTACGGCCGCTTAGTATCCGTTTGAACAACTCCGCGGCTCAAACCCGGTCGCTGCCATCGTTCCGGCTTACAATCCCCTTCCGGCTGCGTCCAACTTCCAGCCAGGGGGCGCGGTTACGCGACCATTTTCCGGAACATTCCCTGGAGTGCCGGCATCGAAACTGAGATAGAATAGGAGTGATCCCGCGGCGGTATCCCTCCGAACAGCGAATTACACATGTCAATGTCGAAGACCACCAAGTTTATTGTTCTGGCTCTCTCTTTCCTGATTGCCTCGTTTGTCATCATTGGTCAGCTCGGCGTTAAGGCCGACACCAACGACGACGGCTCCTATCGTCAGTTGGGCGTGTACAGCGAAGTACTGTCACGCATCCGCGACGAGTATGTCGAGGAGCCCAACATCGCGGCGGTGACCAACGGCGCGCTGCATGGGCTGCTGGAGTCGCTGGACGCCAACTCCAGCTATCTGGATCCCACAGAGTTCAAAGAGTACAAGCAGCGCAAGGAAGGCAAGGCCGGTATTGGCGCAGCGGTGTCCAAGCGTTACGGCTACGCGGCCGTGATCTCGGTGATTCCGGGCGGGCCGGCAGACATAGCGGAGATCGAGAGCGGAGACATCATTGAGGCAATCGAAAACAAGTCCACGCGCGACATGTCGCTGGCCGAGATCGATGGCCGGCTGACGGGGCCACCGGGATCGGTGGTCAACGTTTCCGTGGTGCGGCCGCGGCGGGCGCAGCCGGTGAAGTCGGCGCTCACGTTGGCCGTGGTTACCGATCCGCCCCCCACCGACAAGATGATGGCGGATGGCATCGGCTACATCAAGGTGGATGACTTCCCCAAAGGGCGCGCGCAGGAGCTTGCCAACAAGCTGAAGGCGCTGCAGAAAGACGGCGCGAAGAAAATTATCCTTGACCTGCGCAACTCGGGCGATGGCGAAGAGGACGAAGGTATCGCGACCGCGAATCTTTTTCTCAATCACGGCACCATCACCTATCTGCAAGGCCAGAAGTATCCCAAACAGACATTCAATGCCGATCCGCAGAAAGCGGTCATGACCAATCTGCCGCTGGTGGTGCTGGTGAATCGCGGCACAGCCGGCCCGGCGGAGGTAGTAGCGGCTGCGATCATGGAGAATGCGCGCGGCGATGTGGTCGGCGACAAGACGTTTGGCGCGGGTGCGATCCAGAAAGTGATTGATATGCCGGATGGTTCGGCGCTGATTCTGTCGGTGGCCAAGTACTACTCGCCGTCTGGCAAGGCGTTGGAGGACACGGCAATCACGCCGAATATCCTGGTTGCCGACAACAACGATGACTTCATCGCTCCCGATGAGGACGAGAACGCCGAGGACCAAGCGCAGGAAGAGAAGCAGAAAGCCAATCAGCCGGACGATCAGCTCAACAAGGCAATCGAGGTGCTGAAGACGCAGGGCACTAAGGCGTAGGAGCTTTTTCACCACTGAGACACCGAGGGCACTGAGAATGAAGAGTTCTCGGTGCCTTTTGTTTTGTGCGAATGGGCTTTGTGGTGATAGGGGTCCCTTCGGCAAACTCAGGGCAGGCTCTTCGACTACGGTTCGCGCGAAAGCAGCGCGAACCTCTGCTCAGGATGGCAGCCTTCTGAAGTTGGTCGCTGCGCTGAGGATGACAGCGCCGGGGCTGAGCCCCGGGGGTTTTAAGGATGACAGGTTCCGGGGGATTGCTGTAGTCTTCGACATCGATCGCAAATGCGGTTGGGGAGAAACGCACATGAAACGAGTGACCGGACTGGGCGGGATTTTTTTTAAGGCGAAGGACCCGAAGACACTGTACGAGTGGTATCGGAAGCATCTGGGGATTGAGGGGGCGGATGGTTCAGGCGCGATCTTCCGCGACGAGGTTCCAGCAATTAACGTGTGGTCGATCTTTCCGCAAGACACGAAGTACTTTGCGCCCAGCGAGTCGAACTTCATGTTCAACTTCCGGGTGGACAACCTGGACGAGTTGCTGAAGGCGCTGCGCGAGGAAGGCGTGCAGGTGGATGACAAAGTGGAAGAATGCGATTACGGGAAGTTTGGATGGATTATGGACCTGGAGGGAAATCGGGTGGAGCTGTGGGAACCGCCGAAGGCAGGGGCTGGGGATTAGGGATTGGGAATTGGGGCTGGGGTAGTTGCGGCACAGTCCCTCATTGTTTCCTGCCCTTGATTCGGCGCGACAAGAGCAGGCCTGCGGAAAGGAACCAGCAGATCCCTCGCCGACTGAAGTCGGCTCGTGATGACAAAAAACAATCGGCAACGGTGCAGCTAAAGCTGCGCCCCTTCAAAACACACCAAAATCCAGTCTTTCAGCGAAACTGAAAAGGGCGTGCCCGATACAGACCTCAGCCGCGGTCGCGCCTACTCCGTCCAGCGTTTGAAGACCAGGCAGCCGTTGGTGCCGCCGAAGCCGAAGGAGTTCGAGATGGCGTATTCCATCGCGACCTTGCGAGCGGTGTGGGAGACGAAGTCGAGATCGCAGCCCTCGTCGGGATGGTCGAGATTAATCGTGGGAGGCGCGATCTGATCGCGCAGTGCGAGCACGGTGATGGCAGCTTCCAAGCCGCCGGCGCCGCCGAGCAGGTGACCGGTCATCGACTTGGTTGAGCTGACCAGCAGCTTGTAGGCGTGATCGCCGAAGGCGCGCTTGATGGCGGTGGCTTCCAGTTCGTCGCCGAGCGGAGTGGAGGTACCGTGAGCGTTGACGTATCCGATGTGATCCGGTGAGAGACCGGCGTCGCGCAAGGCGTTGCGCATCACGCGGTATCCGCCTTCGCCGCCAGGAGCGGGCTGGGTGATGTGGTTGGCATCGGCACTCATGCCATAGCCGACAACTTCGGCGATGATCGGTGCGCCGCGCCGCTTGGCAAATTCCAGCTCTTCGAGAATCAAAATTCCGGCGCCTTCGCCGATGACGAAACCGTCGCGATCCTTGTCCCAGGGCCGGCTGGCGCGATGGGGATCGTCGTTGCGGGTGGAGAGAGCGCGCATGGCAGCGAATCCGCCAACGCCCATGGGCGTGATCGCAGCTTCACTGCCGCCGGCGATCATCACTTCGGCATCGCCGTACTTGATGACGCGGGCGGCGTCGCCAATGGAATGAGCGCTGGTGGTGCAGGCGGTGCAGGTGGCTTCGTTCGGACCTTTGGCATTGTTGCGGATGCTGACCTGACCGGCAGCAAGGTTGACGATGGCCGCGGGAATAAAGAAAGGCGAGATTTTGCGCGGGCCGCCGCTGATCAGGTTGTAATGCTCGCGCTCGATGATGTCGAATCCGCCGATGCCGGAGCCGATGTTGACCCCGGTGCGTTCGGCAATCTCTTCGTTTTCAACCTTGTAGTTGGCCATGCGCAGGGCTTCATCGCTGGCGGCGATGGCCAGATGAATAAAGCGCGCCATTTTGCGCGCTTCTTTCTTGTCGATGAACTGGAGGGGGTCGAAGTTCTTGACCTCGGCCGCGATCTTGCAGGCGAATGCGGAGGCATCGAAGCTGGTGATGCGCTCGACGCCGCTCTTACCGGCCAGCAGCGCCGGCCACACTTCTTCGACAGTGTTGCCGACGGCGCAAATGATACCGATACCGGTGACGACGACGCGACGGTTCAACCTACTTCGATCCTTTCGCGTGGGCGGTGATGTAGTCGGTGGCGTCCCTGACGGTGCGGATCTTTTCCGCGTCCTCGTCGGGGATCTCGATTTCGAAGGCTTCCTCGAAAGCCATGACGAGCTCGACGGTGTCGAGGGAGTCGGCGCCGAGGTCGTCCACAAAGGAGGCGTTGGGCGTGATCTCGGCTTCGTCCACTCCCAGTTGCTCGACAATGATTTGCTTTACACGTTCATCAACGGATGCCATGAGACCATTAATCTCCTTTTGACCCGCGAGCGCGGGCAAACACGGTTTCCCGGTTGAAATGGGGCCACTACCGCACGGTGATGGCCGCAGTAGCGGCCGAAGCGGACCGCGGCTATGTTTTGGCCTTGGCGTGCTGGTTGATGTAGGTAATGGCGTCCTGCACGGTGCGGATTTTCTCCGCATCCTCGTCGGGGATTTCGATTTCGAAAGCTTCTTCGAAAGCCATGACCAGCTCGACCGTATCGAGCGAGTCGGCGCCAAGGTCGTCCACAAACGAAGCGTTGGGCGTCACTTCCGCTTCGTCCACGCCCAACTGCTCCACGATGATCTGTTTTACCCGTTCATCTACGGAAGCCATCGATTCTTTCTCCTGTCGCGCAGCAGCGCAACGTACCGGAATACCCAACGCACACTTTGCGGCGGTGGGCGGGAAACCCGTAAGTCTAATTGCAGGCAAGAAGGCCTGTAAAGAATACCTGAGGGCCCCCCAAAAAGCAGATGCCATAGAGAAAGACTGGAGAGCGCTCAGCGATAAGAGTCCCGATTCATCCTAAACGCTGGGCTTTGCAATGGTCAACGCGGGAGGGCCGCTTTTCGCTCTTGGCTGTTCGCTTTTCGCTCCTTGGTCCTGCCGTCCGGATGATCCCTAGAACGTGCTGATCAGCAGGCATCGAAGGGCCAAAGGCGAAAAGCGAGAGGCGAGGAGCGAAAGGCGATCTGTGATACAACCTTTTCATGCGAGCGGTGGTGCAACGCGTGAGCCGGGCGTCGGTGAAGGTGGGAGACGACGTGACCGGAGAGATCGAGCGGGGGCTGCTGGTGTTGCTGGGAGTGGCGCGCGAGGACACTGAGGCCGACGCCGATTATCTGGCGGAGAAAATTGCGGGGCTGCGGATTTTTGAAGATGATGCGGGGAAGATGAACCTGAGCGAGATGGATGTGGGAGGGGCGGTGCTGGCGGTGTCGCAATTCACGCTGTTCGGCGATGTGAGGCGGGGGAAGAGACCGTCGTTCGACGCGGCGGCGCGTCCGGAGCGGGCGCGGGAGTTGTATGATTATTTTGTCGGACAGGTGCGGGGATTGGGATTGCGCTGCGAGACGGGAAGATTTCAGGAGATGATGGAGGTGGAGCTGATCAATAGCGGGCCGGTGACGATCTTGGTGGATTCGAAGAGGGAGTTTTAAGCCGTGCCTACGTAAGATCGAGCGTGATCTTCAGAGCGGCTTCAATGCTTCTCAGGGTTGGTTTGTCGAGCTTTCCAAGTTGCCGCTTCAATCGCGTTTTGTTGATGGCCCGCACTTGTTCGCACACGACAATTGAGTCCATTGTCAGGCCACCCACACCGCTGGCCAGCTTTACGTGGCTGGGATAAGTTTTCTTCTTGTTCGCCGCATCCGTGATCGGGGCGATCACCACGACGGGGCTGAATTGGTTGATCGCATCGCGGCTGACCACGACGACCGGTCTGGTTCCACCTTGCTCGGACCCTTCATGCGGTTCGAGGTCAGCCGTAAACACATCACCGCGAAGAACCGGTGAGCTCATGGAATTCTCCCTCCCGATCCCGTTCCTCTAGGCGGAGAGCTTCCCAATCGCTCACTGTAAATTCTTCGGCCAGGAGTATCGCTTCTTTCTGGTAATTTGCGTCTTCGGCCATGTTCGCGAATGCGGCATCAATCTGTCTCCGCTTGTACATCTTCAGATAGGCTGTGATTGCACTCACGATAAAGTCGTTCAGGCTCAGGCTCCCCGACGTTTCCTTCTTCTGATGCTCGACCACGCTCTTTACCTGGTCGTACATTCGAGCGGGTAGGCGAATCGTCGTCGTCCGCAGTTCGGTCTTTGCTGCCATTTTGTTTCCCTAGAACCCCTTCGCATACCTCTCGTGTACCGCGATTCGCATTGTACTTTACAATGTGCCATCAAATGATGACATCACTTTTAAATGCAGATACCGATTATATCAGAGATCCCGCTTGCGGCTGATGCCAATGCTCCGGTCGGGAAAAAGCCCGTTTACTTGGAATCGTCGCTGGCGGGGGCGTTGTAAGTTGTGGCCTTCTGCGGCTTGTTCTTGCTGACGGGAGTTGTCTCGGTTGGCGGCGTACACTTCTGCGCCAGCACTTCGACGTCGGTGGCCTGGAATCGATGCGTCTCGACTGTCTTCTTGTCCCCCGGTGAAGCGACTGGCTCTTGTGATTGCGGCAGCGGTTGCCATTGGCCGGTCAACTTCACCTTGCTGCCGGAATCGTTCTTGAGATCGTTGGGACCGACGACCTGCACACCAAAACGATGAGTCATGTTGCGGAGCATGAACTTGCCATCCTTGTCAGGACCCACCAGACAGCCAATAAGAGTGGAGCCCTTGGCGCCGGCGGGCTTGGTGATCTGATCGCCGCTGGTACCACTGGTGTCCTGATTGGTGTTGGCAGCGTTGTTTTGCTGCTGGTCGGGCGTGGTCGGGAGCGGGCGCAGCGGGGCAATGGCCGGGTCCTGCGCCAGAGCTGGCAGCGAGAAAACGAGGAGCAGAATCGCTAGATTGAAGGTTTGTTTCATCGGCATTGCTCAGATCAAGTGTATTGCGATTTTCCCCTCAGGGGCTAAAGCCCATTTTTCTATCAGCCATTTTACGGACGGCCTGAAGGGGTCCCCTTCAAAGCACAAACTCAGTTAGACCCTCCGTAGCACAAGGATATCTGAGAATTTGACGCAGTGGGCGAGCCGGGAGTTGTGCCGATTGAACCACAAAGGCACAGGGGACGCGGTGAGGCTCAGTGCCTATAGATCATGTAGTCGATGGCGAGGTGGAAGAAGGTGAGAATGCTGGCGACAGCGGTCGCGACTCCGGTGAAGCGCTGAAGGTAGGCTTCGTGGCGCTCCACGCGCTCCTCGATCTCCTGGATCTTGCCCTGGTTGCCGCTGCCGATGACCCAACGCATATTGGCCTTGAGTTCGGCGAGGTCGGAGAGAACTTTTTGCTCGAAGTCAGTTAGCGTGACGATACTGGGACATGTGCTCATAGGGGGTAGTCCACGTGCAGCAAGATGGAATAACGCGGGGCGCGGTCAAAGTGATGGCTTCGAGTTTAAACGCGATCGGCTCGTCGGCATCGGTGGCGAACTTTATGTCGTATTGCGAGCGATCATCGGCGAGTGAGATCACTTGCAACTCGACATTGCGGACGATGGCGGTGAAGACCGCTCCACGCAACGGTGCTGACACCTGAACGGCATTGCCGGAAAGAACATCCTCGGCCGGCAAGAGGTCGCTGAAAACTTTGTATTCGCCCAGCCAGGCAGGCTGAACCGTGTCGTCATTGAGCTTATAGGTGACCCGGTAATACGTGCCAGCGGGAGTGGCGCCAGCGTTGGGCGCGAGAGCGGCGCTGAACTGACCACCCGAGCCCAGCGTGACCGTGAGATTGCCGGTGGCAACGGGCTGTCCAGCGGCCGTGGTGAAGGCGCTCCAGACGATGACGACATCGCCTTGCGCGGGAGAGCCGTCGGCGCGATAGACGGTGTCGGTAATCTGACACAATGTCAGACCACCCTGGGCGAGCGCGAGGCGCGGAAGCAAGAGTGCAAAAACGATCGAGATCAGGACAGAAAAACACCGCCCTGCAAGGCGGTGAATGTTCGGCATGGCGAATGCCTCTCTGTGGCCGGGGGAACCGGCTGGTAAGTTGAAGTGTTGTCCCACATTGTGGGAGTACCGTTTGTTATTGCGTTTCAATTCTATGCAGTTCGAGGCGAACGCAGATCCCTCGACTCCGCTGCGCTCCGCTCGGGATGACACCTTCGGTTAAGAGCGGACGCTCGTTCAGGATGACAACTTAATAGTTTACGACCGCTTAGCTACGCGGCAGTTCGGCGGCGGAGTAGGTGCGGATGAAGTCTTCGACGCTGTCGACATAGACGGCGGCGAAGTCGACGACCGCGCGACGAGACTCGATCATCTGCATGGCATCCGCAAGACCGAAGCCCAGGGCGCGAAGGACCGCCAGCGCCATCATGGGCGCACGATGAACGCCGGCGGCACAGTGAATGAAGACGCGGGATTCGGCGTCGTCGAGGGCGGCGAGAGCGAAATCGACGCCGCGCTGGAAGAGCGCCGACGGCTTGGGACGGAAGTCGTCATCGGTCGGGTTCCAGAGCACCTGGACGCCGTAGGGTTCGGCCAGGCGAGTGTCGTCGAACTCGATCTGCATGTCGATGATGTGGGTGACGCCGGCGCGGACCACCTCAATCATTTTGTCATCGTTCCAGATGCCGCCGCCAACTGCGATGCGGTCGGTCACCCACGTCATGTCCATGCGATGGTAGCTCCTGGGTCTCGCACCCAACTGGTCATTCTACAGACCCGAGAGAGCCATGTCGGGGTCGGGCTCGTCGCAAGGCGGGGCGACGCCGATGCTGCGAAAGAAAGACTCAATCGGATTGGGCGGAGCTGTATCCGCAGCCGGAGCGGGAGCAAGCGCGGAGGTGGATGCGGCGGCGGTGTGCTCGTTGTCGCCGGTGGGCAGGGAATAGACGCCGGCGAAGTCGAACAGGGCCTTGGCGGCGTTGTAGTTGCCCAGGAGAGCCAGATTGATGATGGCGTCGTTGATATCCAGAACCCTGGCCCAGATGGCGCGCTTGACGCGCTCCACAATCCTTTGCCGCGACTTGACGGAAGAGAATGCGGAGGAGAACTTGTGACGCTTCTCGCTGGGCTGGGAGGCAGAGGCTATTGCGGCTTTGGCGGCGGCGCCCTGGTTCGCGGCCAGGAGTTTCTTGTAGGCGGGGCTGTTCGGTCCGGGCATGGGCGCCTGCTTCCTGGCGGGCGCAGCGGAATTCTTGATGAATGGCGTGAGGTTGTTCCTTGTAGTGAGGCAGTTGTCAGTGGCTAGCGAGCTGTCCGGCCGCCTCGACGAGCTCTACGCGGCCACGGGACGGCCCTCGATTGCGCCGGAGAAGCTGTTGCGGGCCCTGCTGCTGCAGGCGCTGTACGGCAAGCGCAGCGAGCGGTTG
>Ga0181523_10001118_pt1 | contig 29173 bp, 26 predicted proteins | sample PEATcosm2014_Bin_43_FD_119752 | JGI IMG/M metagenome (GOLD analysis project Ga0181523, IMG submission 119752) | Peatland microbial communities from MTU Mesocosm Facility, Houghton, MI, USA - PEATcosm2014_Bin05_30_metaG | ecosystem: Environmental > Terrestrial > Soil > Wetlands > Peat | place... | reverse complement strand
GGGGTTGATCTGCGCGAACGTGGCCAGCAGGGCGAGCACCCCGAAGACGAAGAAGAAGAACGCGCCCGTCTTGACCATGAAGTACGGGTACATGGGCTGGCCGACGACGTTACCGTCGGTGCGGCCCTTGCCCGGCATCTGGGTGTGCTTCTGGTGCACCATCAGGAACAGGTGCGCGCTGATCAGCGCCAGCAGCAGCCCCGGAATGAGCAGCACGTGGATGATGTAGAACCGCGCCACGAAGTCGGTGCCGGGGAACTGCCCGCCGAACAGGAAGAACGACAGGTACGTGCCGACGACCGGGATGCCCAGCAGGACGCCCTCGGCGATCCGCACGCCGGTGCCGGACAGCAGGTCGTCCGGCATCGAGTAGCCGAGGAAGCCCTCCAAGATCCCGAGCGTGAGCATGGTCACGCCGATCAGCCAGTTGGTCTCCCGCGGCTTCCGGAAGGCGCCGGTGAAGAAGATCCGCAGCATGTGGCAGAGGATCGCGGCCAGGAACACGTCCGCCGCCCAGTGGTGGATCTGCCGCATCAGCAGGCCGCCGCGCACGTCGAAGCTGATCCGCAGCGTGGACGCGTACGCCTCGCTCATCCGGACGCCGTTCAGCTTCGTGTACGACCCGTGGTACACCACCTGGGTCATGCTCGGGTTGAAGAACAGCGTCAGGAAGATGCCGGTCAGGATCAGGATGATGAACGAGTACAGCGCGATCTCGCCCAGCAGGAACGTCCAGTGGTCCGGGAAGACCTTCCGCAGCAGCGTCCGGACGCCCTTGGCGGCGTGGAACCGGTCGTCGAGTTCGTCGCCCTGCTTACTCAGTGGCTTCGGTATGGTCAGCCGCCCGTCGCTAGTGCTCATCCCCGCTCCCAGAAGCTTGGCCCGACCGGTTCGTGGAAGTCGCTCTGGGCCACCAGATAACCCTGCGCGTCGGTCGTGATCGGAAGCTGTGGCAGCGGCCGCGGCGCGGGGCCGAAGATGACCGTGGCCCCCGTCGTGGCGTCAAACGTGGACTGATGGCACGGGCAGAGAATCCGGTGCGTCGTCTGCTCGTACAGTGCCGCGGGACATCCAACGTGAGTACAAATTTTAGAGTAGGCGACGATGTTGTCGACCGTCCAGTTCATCGAGTTCAGCAGCGTCCTCGGCCCTTGGTCCCCGTCGTTGTACCGGGTGGGTATCTTGAGCTGGCCAGGTTCCATCTTGATGATGATCGTGGTGGCCTTGGCCAGGGCTTCGTCGTCATCCTGGAAGCCATCCGGCACCACGGTGATCATGCCGCCCGCAGAGTCGAAGTCGGCGGGCGTGATCGGCTGGTTCGAGCCGTAGACCAGCAGGCGGGTGCCCTTCCTCCACGCGGTGTACCGCAGGCTCGTGCCGGGCAGCGGCCCCAGGTCACGCAGCAGCACCAGCGGGGCCAGCGCGACCGCCACGGTCGACGCGATCAGCGTCCGCCGCAGCAGCGGGCGCTTGGTGATCTGGCTGGCCTCCGCGCCCTCGATGAACGTCTCCTCGAACGCCGCCCGGTCCTCCGGGGAGGAGGCCAGGGGGTGGCGCTCCTCGGTGAGTTCCACCGGCGGCATGATGTTGCGGACCCAGATCACCATGCCGGCGCCGACGGCGAGAAAGGCAAGGGACATCGCGCTGCCGAGCCCAAGGTTGGACCGGAGCGTCGCGTCCACGACATCCCCGCTCTGCCCGCCCACCTCAAGGCCGACGTAGGCGGCAACGAAGCCGACGCTGGCGAGCAGCGAGATCAGGAACAGAGCCGACGCCACCCGCTCCCAGTTCCTGGCCGAGACCGGGTCCGGGGCGTCGGCCGGCAGTTCGCGCTGGGGAGGTACCTCGGCCTCGCCGCCCTCGCCGGGCCCGGGTTCCGTCAGCAGCCCGCGCGTAGGCGGGGGAGTACCGATCACGCGATGCGGAGCGGGCCGCTCCTCCGGCGTGCTGTCCAGGTCGCTGTCGTTGTCGCTCATCGGTTACCCGTGTTTTCTCCCGTGCGCTCTTCCCGGCGCTTCGCGGTGATCCACATGGCGGCGAGGACGAGCGCGCCGATTCCCCCGAGCCACGCGACCAGCCCCTCCGTGGTCGGGCCGATACGGCCCAGGCTGAATCCGCCCGGGTCGGGCTCGGTGCGCGACTGCGTCACGTAGGCGATGATGTCGCGCTTGTCGCTCGGGGTCAGCGTGCTGTCGTTGAACACCGGCATGGCCTCCGGGCCGGTCAGCATCGCTTCGTAGATCTGCTGGTTGGTGGCCTGGGTCAACGCCGGGGCGTACTTGCCAGAGGTCAAATCGCCGCCAGCCCCGGCGTAGTTGTGGCACTGGGCGCAGTTCGCGTTGAACAGGCTCTGGCCGAGGCCGGTGTCCGCGCCGGCGGTGCTGTACTGGTCCGGAGTTGGAATCGCGGGGCCGCCGCCGAGCGAGGCGACGTAGGCCGCGATGGCGTAGATCTGCTGCTGGCTGAAGGTCACCGGCTTGCTCGGTGCCTCCGCGCCGACCTCCTTCAGCGGCATGCGGCCCGTGCTCATCTGGAAAGAAACGGCCGCGGCGCCCGCCCCGATCAGGCTCGGCGCCACGCTGCTGCCCTCGGCGTATTCGCCGTGGCAGCTCGCACAGGAGACGGCGAACAGGTTCTTGCCCTGGGTGATCTGCGGTGACGACGAGCCCGCGCCGGCTGACGCGCTGCCGCCGCCCAGCCCTGCGACAGCCGCGTACAGCATGCCGACCGCGACCAGCGCCAGCAGGACGGCTGCGTAGCCAAAGAGCGGGCGACGTCGCCGCGCGGTGATCCACCTCACTGCTGCCCTCGGTTTCCCGGATAGTTGTTCATCGGTGTCTTCGTGGCTTCGTGTGCTCTTGGATGCACGGCGCGGACGTGAACTGCGTCACCGCGGTGCCGGCATCCCCCGTCTTCAGGTCAGGTTGGTCAGTGGATCAGGTAGATGGCGGTGAACAGGCCGATCCAGACGACGTCGACGAAGTGCCAGTAGTAGGAGACGACGATCGCGCTGACCTGCTGCTCCCGGGTGAACCGTTTAGCCGCGTACGTGCGGCCGAGCAAGAACAGGAACGCCACGAGGCCGCCGGCCACGTGCAGGCCGTGGAACCCGGTGGGGATGTAGAACACCGACCCGTACGCGCTGGAGGAAACGGTCAGGTGCTGCTTGTGCACCAGGTCGAAGTACTCGTAGCTCTGGCCGAGGTCGAAGTACAGGCCCATCAGGAAGGTGAGGACGTACCACTCACGCAGGCCCCACTTGCCCACGTTGAAGAGGCTGCCCGCGCGCCCGACCTGGCCGCGCTCGACCGCGAACACGCCCATCTGGCAGGTGACGCTGGACAGCAGCAGCACGGTCGTGTCGATGGACCCCAGGACGATGTTCAGGTGGGCGCCGGGCCACGGCAGGCCCTCGCCTTTCACAACGGAACGCACCGTGAAGTACATCGCGAACAGCGCCGCGAAGAACATCAGCTCTGAGGACAGCCAGATGATCGTGCCCACGCTGACCAGGTTGGGCCGGTTGGCCGGCGTGCGGGGTCCCGCCTGAGTTACGGATGCTGTCGCCACGACGTCATTATTACGACAACCCGTAGGCGTGCGGCAGCCGCCCCCCCAACTCAGCGGCATTTATTTTTACCGAAGCGGCCTCCGCTGGCTCGGGTCCCGCCACGAAAGCACTGATCAGCCTGAGACGCCGACTTCACGGGCGGGTGGCTCCTGGCCATGATTTCCGGGCCGCCGACGATTTCGGGGCCGCCGACCGGGCGCCTCAGCACGGCCTCGTCCAGCAGCACCGATAGCTTCGGCGGGTGCCCGCGGTCCAGGATTCTCTGCCGGTCCAGCCGGGCGGCGACCGCGGACTAGGACGTGCGGGCAGCATGCGGGACACCAGCGACCGAAGCGCCAACGGAGTTTTGCCGCTCACCGATAGACTTGCGCGAGTCAAGCATTGTCGCGGTTCAGGGCCTTGCGGCCACCAGCGAGAAAGCAACCATCTTGTGAAGGTCGTTGTTTACAGTCATGATGCCGACGTCCGCGCCCAGATCCGGCTGGCCATTGGCCGCCGCCCGGAGCCCGACGCGCCGGATGCCGAGATAATCGAGTGCGCCACCGAGCCAGCGCTGTTCCGGCTCCTGGACGAGGGCGGTGCCGAGGTGATGGTGCTCGACGGGGAGGCGCAGCCGGCCGGCGGAATGGGGGTCTGCCGGCAGGCCAAGGATGAGATCTACGACTGCCCGCCGGTCCTGCTCATCACCGGGCGGGTCGACGACGGCTGGCTGGCGACCTGGTCCCGGGCGGACGCGGTGATCAGTCACCCGATCGATCCGCGGCAGCTCGCCCGGGAGCTGAGCGGCCTGATGCGCCGCCGCGCCGGGCGTTCCGAGATCACCAGCGCCTGACCGGCGCCGCCCATGGAAGCCCGAATGAGCTGGCCGGCGCTGATCGGCGCGCTCGTCAAGCGTGAGTCACTCACCGCCGATGAGGCCGCGTGGGCCATGAACGAGATCATGGAAGGCGCGGCGACGGACGCCCAGATCTCGGGTTTTGCCATCGCCCTGCGGATGAAGGGCGAGACGCCTACCGAGCTGGCGGGCCTGGCCCGGGCCATGCTGGACCACGCCACGCCGATCAGCGTGCCGGGGCGCCTGGTCGACCTGGTCGGCACCGGGGCGGATGGGGCGCACACGGTCAACATCTCGACGATGGCCACGATCGTCGCGGCCGCCGCCGGCGCGCGAATGATCAAGCACGGCAACCGGGCCGCGTCTTCCAGGTGCGGCGCCGCCGACGTGCTGGAGGCCCTCGGGGTCGTCATTGACCTCCCGCCGGCGGCAACCGTGGAACTCGCCGCGGAGATCGGGGCGGCCTTTCTTTTCGCGCCGCTGTACCACCCCGCCCTGCGGTACGCCGGGCCGAGCCGGAGCCAGCTCGGCGTGCCCACCGTGTTCAACTTCCTGGGGCCGGTCGCGAACCCAGCCCGCCCCCAGGCCCAGGCGGTCGGGGTGGCTGACGCCCGGATGGGCGGCGTTATCGCGGGTGTGCTCGCCGCCCGGGATGCGAGCGCCCTGGTGTTCCACGGCGGGGACGGGCTGGACGAGCTGACCACGACCACGACCTCCTCGGTCTGGGTGGTGCACGGTTCGGCGGTCTCCCGGGCCGAGCTCGACCCGGGAGAGCTGGGCCTGCCCCGGTCGAAGCCCGGCGACCTGCGCGGTGGCGACGCCGCCCACAACGCGGCCGTGTTGCGCGCCGTGCTGGTCGGCGAGGCGGGCCCGGTGCGCGACATTGTGCTGCTCAACGCCGCGGCGGCCCTCGCCGCCGACGAGGGCGTGCGCCGCCCGGAGGACCTGTACCCGGTGCTGTCCGCTGGCCTGGCCCGCGCCGCCGGAGCGGTTGACACGGGCGCCGCCGCGGAGCTGCTGGCACGGTGGATAAAGGCCAGCCAGCGCCTCGCCGCCGCGTCCTCCTGAGGTCTGCAGTGTCATCGTGACGGCTGCGGTGTCCGTCCGCGGTCTGCGGTGTCCGTCCTAAGGTCTGCGGCGCCGCTCTGGCCTGCCTGGCCGCCGTCCGGTCGGCCAGCGCCCTTCCTGGTTCAGGCGGTCCCGGCCTTCCAGGGTTCAGCCGGTCTCGGCCGTGCCCAGGGAGAAGGCGGCCTCAAGGTCGTGCCGGGAGTAGGCGCGGAACGCGATGTGCGTCTCGGTGTGCGTGACGCCCGGCACCTTGTTGAGACGGCCGGGGATTACGTCGGCGAGCTGGTCGTGCCCGCGGACCCGGATCATCGCCACCAGGTCGAACTCACCGGTCACCGAGTACACCTCGCTGACCTCAGCGATCTGGGCGATCATCTCTGCGACCTCGGGGATGCGCTGGATGTCGGCCTTCACCAGAACGATCGCGGTGACCATTGCTGCCTCCCTGGCCTCTCCTCGCGCCCTCGTGTCCTTGGGCCCTCATGTTCTCGCGCCGTCCGCCGGGCCCGGCTCAGGGTACCGCCAGCCACTCGCTCAGCTCGTCGAGGGTGCGGATTCCCAGCAGGGCCAGCCGCGTGATCAGCACGTCGAGCACGGCCGCGGTGGCCCTGGCGTCGGCCAGTGCACGATGGCGAGGCATTGCCGGAGTCTCAAAGAAGGAGGCCAGCGTGGCGAGCTTGCAGTCGGGCGTCTCGCCGACGATGAGGACCTGCCGGGCTACCGGCACGGTGTCCAGCACGGCGAACTCGGGCCAGGGCAGGCCGCATGCGGCGCACGCGGCGGTCAGGAAACCGAGGTCGAACGGCGCGTTGTGCGCGGCCAGCACGCACCCGCGCGCGAAGACCAGCAAGGTCGGCATCACATCGGCGGCGGGCGGGGCGACGGAAACCATCTGGCTGCTGATCCCGGTCAGCGCCTCGATGTCGGCGGGGATTGGCATGGCCGGATCGACCAGGGTGGAGAATTCCCCGGTCACCTGGCCCGCCCGGAGCTTGACCGCACCGATCTCGGTGATCCGCGCCTCGGCGGGCGACCAGCCTGTCGTCTCCACGTCGATCACGGCGAACTCGACCTGCGTCAGCGGGATGCCGGTCAGCGGGATGCCGGTCAGCGGCAGGCCGGTCAGCGGCAGCCCGGCGGACCGGACGGCGGGCACCCGCACCGCGGCAGCCCAGGTGGGCCCGGCGGGCCCGGCAAGGCCGGCGGGCCCGGTGGGGCCGGCGGGCCCGGTGGGGCCGGCGAGGCCGGTGGGCCCGGTGGCGTGCAGATCGGTCACAGTTCCACGGTAGAACGGCCCACCGACACTTTGCGGACCGCCGCGCCGCTGGGCTGGGGCAGCAGATCCGCCGCGCGCTGGGCCGGCAGACCCGCCGCTCGGCCGTGGACCGTACCGTGCACGGCGAGGCCCGTTGCTTCGCGGGCCAGAATGTCAGTGGCCCCTCTTAACGTAAGCCGCGTCCATTGACGCGATGAACGGAGAGTCATGCTTATTGACTGCGGGCAATGTAAATTCCGCGCTGTGGCGTGCGGTGACTGCCTGGTCACGGTTCTCGTCGAAAACGGATCACGTAACAGCGGCGGCCGACGGGAAAGCGATCACCGACGTAATAACGACGTAAGTAATGGCGACACTCGGCACAAAAGGGCTGATATCACGGCCGTTCCGCACCGGGCAGGCGGCGCCCCGGGCCGCGCCAACCCGCCGGAGGATGTCCCTGGCCGCCATGCCTTCGGTGCCCTTGAGCTGCGCGGGCTGAGTACACTCGCGGCGGCTGGCCTGGTTCCGCCGCTACGGTACCGTCCTGCCAATAAGGCAGCGGGCGTGATTGTAGCGTTATACGGTCTCGCCCGTGGGGTGACTGGCGAATCCGGGCCGACACTGGCCGAAAGGGTTGAAACGGCCTATTGCTTTCACTAACGTCTCCTTCCGGTTACACCACTCAATTACCGCGGCCAGCCCGAGGTACCGGGTGGTCACAATCAGCAAGATTGGCCGGGGGAGAAGGAGTGTCTGGCACGTGCGTACGCCGCTACCGGGCATAAAGACCCGGCTTCGCATAGGTGTCGCGGCCGGGACGGCTGTTATGGCTGCCTTCGGCTTCAGCACCTACGCCGTCACGGCCGGAGCGGCGCCACAGCCCTCTGTGTCCGAGGCGCAGGCCAAGGTCAACCAGGACAACTCGCAGTACGACCAGGCCAATCAGCAGTACGACCAGGCCGTGCAGCAGGCCAAGCAGGCCCAGCGGAAGCTGGCCGCCATCAACAAGCAGGTCGCCGCTAACGAGGTCCAGTTCACGAAGCTGCGGGGCACCGTCGCGCAGATCGCGGCTGAAAGCTACGAGAGCGGTGACACGACGTCAGTCGCCGGCCTGCTCACCTCGAACGACCCGAACACCGTGCTGAACGGCGCGTCGTTGCTGCTGGAGATATCCGGCAACCGGAACCAGCAGATGGAGCAGTTCCTCGCGGCCGTACGCCAGCTCAGGGACTCTCAGCAGCAGGCCCAGCGGACCAGGGACGGCCTGGCCGCGATCGAGCAGCAGAAGAAGCAGAATCAGCAGCATGCCAGTCACATCCTGACCAACGCGAAAGCCGTGCTGGCCAGCCTGACCCCGCAGCAACAGCAGACGGTGGCGGCCAACACCATTGGCGCCGGCGCGACGACCGCGACGGCGTACACCGGATCGACCGCCACCCAGGGCGGGAAGGCGGCGGCGTTCGCCGTGTCCGAAGCGCAGGCCGCCTGCCCGTACGTCTACGGTGGCACCGGGCCGTGCGGGAGCGGTTTTGACTGCTCGGGACTTGCCCAGACCGCGTGGGGGTCGGCCGATATCTCGATCCCGCGGACGACGTACGAGGATTGGGCCCAGCTGCCGCACATCTCCCTCTCGTCTCTCGAACCGGGCGACCTGATCCTCTACGACGGTGAGGGGCACGTCTCCGTCTACGTCGGTAACGGGATGATCGTCGACGCGCCGCACACCGGAGCCGACGTCGAGGAGATTCCCATGAACGAGGGCTGGTACGCGCAGAACACGGACGGTGCCGTCCGTCCCTAGGGCCGCGGGCCGCGAGGCTCGCAGGACCATGAGCCCGGCAGGGTGGCCTGCCAGGCTCACTTGTGGCCGCACCACCTGTACCCGCGCAAGCTGCCGGGCTCACTTGTGGCCGCGCCACCTGCCGGGCGTACCCGGGCCAGCCGCCGGGCTCACGTGTGGCCGCGCCGTCCCTGGTTGCCGGGCGCCCTAGACTCGGGCGCTATGCGCGGCACGCTGATCGTCACAAACGACTTCCCGCCCCGGCAGGGCGGCATCCAGTCGTTCGTGCACGGCCTGGCCTGCTTGCTGCCCCCGGGTCAGGTCGCGGTGTACGCCCCGGCCTGGGACGGCGCCAAGAACTTCGACGCCCGGCAGCCCTTCCCCGTGATCAGGCACCCGACGTCGCTGATGCTGCCCGTTTCGTCCGTGGGCCACCGCGCGGCCGCCGCACTCCGCGAGCACGACTTCGACACCGTGCTGTTCGGGGCGGCCGCCCCGCTGGGGCTGCTGGGACCCGTCCTGCGCCGCGCGGGAGCCACCCGGCTGGTGGCGCTCACCCACGGGCACGAGGCGGGCTGGGCCGCCCTCCCCGGCGCCCGGGGCCTGCTGCGCCGGATCGGGGACAGCGTCGACGTCGTGACCTACCTCGGCGAGTACTTCCGGTCCCGCCTGGCGCGGGCGCTGTCGCCGCAGGCCGCCGCGCGGATGGTGCGGCTGGCCCCCGGCGTGGATGTCGCCGCGTTCCGGCCCGGCCCGGCCGGAGGCCCGGCGTCGGCCGGGATCCGGCAGCGGCTGGGCCTGGCTGGCCGTCCGGTCGTGGTGTGCGTGTCCCGGCTGGTCCGGCGCAAGGGGCAGGACACCCTGATTCGTGCCTGGCCCGGCGTCCGCGCCGCGATCCCCGGTGCCCGGCTGCTGCTCGTGGGCGACGGGCCGTACGGCCGTGACCTGCAGCGCCTCGCCGCCGGCCTGGGGGTGGCCGATGCCGTCACCTTCACCGGCAGCGTCCCTGCCAGCGAGCTGCCTGGGTACTATGCGGCCGGCGACATCTTCGCCATGCCGTGCCGCACCCGCCGGGGTGGGCTGGACGTAGAGGGCCTCGGCATCGTGTACCTGGAGGCATCCTCGGCCGGGCTGCCGGTCATCGGCGGCGACTCCGGCGGTGCCCCGGACGCGATCCTGGACGGTGAGACGGGCTACGTGGTTCCCGGACGCAGCGTGACCGCACTCGTGGAGCGCATCACCGAGCTGCTGGGCGACCCGGCGCGGGCGGAAGCGATGGGCCGCCGCGGGCTCGCCTGGGCCGAGCAGGAATGGGACTGGACCCGCGTGGCCGGCCGCCTGGACGCGATCCTGCGCGGCGAGGGTAGCGACCACGGTGACGGTAGCGACCGTGGCGACGGTGGCGACCGCGGCGACGGTGGCGACCGCGGCGACGGGGTTTCCGGCGCCGCCGATGGCTAAGAGCGCCGGGATTCCGCCCACCAGGTCCGGGACCTGCCTTAGGCGAAAAGGGCCTCGATGTCGGCGGCCCGGTCCTTGGCCACCACGTTCCTGCGCACTTTCAGCGAGGGCGTCAGCTGGCCGTTCTCCTGGGTGAAGTCGCCGTCCACGATGCGGAAGCGGTGGATCGACTCGGCCCGGGACACCGTGGCGTTGGCGTCGTCCACCGCCGCCTGGATCTCGGCCACCAGATCGGGATCGTCCCGCAGCTCGGCCGCGGTCGCGCCGGCTGGCTTGCTGTGCTTTTCCTTCCAGGCCGGGAACGCCTCCTCGTCGATCGTCACCAGCGCCGCCGCGTACGGCTTGCCGTCGCCGACGACCATGCTCTGGCTGACCAGGAAGTGCGCGCGGACCTGGTCCTCCAGCGGCGCGGGCGCGACGTTCTTGCCGCCCGCGGTGACGATGATCTCTTTCTGCCGCCCGGTAATCCGCAGATATCCCTCGTCGTCCAGCTCCCCGACGTCACCAGTGCGCATCCAGCCGTCGTCGGTCAGGGCCTCCGCGGTGCCCTTGCTGTTGCCCCAGTAGCCCCCGAATACGGTCGGTCCCTTGATGAGGACCTCGCCGTCGTCGGTGATCTTCAGCGCGTTACCCGGTACGGGCAGCCCGACGGTGCCGATCTTCATGCCGCTCGGCCGGTTCACGGTTGCCGCCGCGGTGGTCTCGGTGAGCCCGTAGCCCTCCAGGATCGTGATTCCTGCGCCGCGGAAGAAATGGCCCAGCCGCTCGCCCAGGGCGGAGCCGCCGCAGACCGCGTACTGCACCCGGCCACCGACGGCGGCCCGCAGTTTGGTGTAGACGAGACGGTCGAAGATCCCGTGGGTGACCCGCAGGCCGGCGCCCGGGCCGCGGCCGCCCTGGGCCTGGCTGTCCAGCGCCCGGCTGTAGGCGATCGCCGTGCGTGCCGCCCGCCGGAAGATCGCGCGCTTGCCCTCGGACTCCGCCTTCTGCTCGGCGCCGTTGTAGACCTTCTCGAACACGCGCGGGACGGCCAGCAGGAACGTCGGCCGGAAGGAGCCGAGTTCGGCCAGCAGGTTGGTGACATCGGGGCTGTGCCCGAGGGTGATGCCGTCCTCGATGCAGCCCACCTGGATGACCCGCGCCAGGACGTGGGCGAGCGGCAGGAACAGCAGCGTCGAACCACCCGCGCTGAAGATCTCCGACACGGCCGCGATCGCGTTGCGTACCTCGGACAGCAGGTTGCCGTGGGTCAGCTCGCAGCCCTTGGGCCGCCCGGTGGTCCCGGAGGTGTAGATGATCGTGGCCAGGTCCGCGGCGCCGGCTGCCGAGGCGCGCTCGCTGACCACGCCGTCGGCTACGGACGCGCCGTCGGCGGCCAGCATATCCAGCCCGGGGGCCTTGTCCCCGTCCCCCGTGTCCCCGGCGGCCTGCCCGCGTCCTTGCCCGCGTCCTTGCCCGGGCTCTTGCGCGGGCATCGGGCTGGCCTCGATCCGCCAGACGTGCTCCAGGGTGCTCAGCCGGTCGCGCAGCCCAGCGACGATCGCCTCGTGCGCCGCGGTCTCCAGGAAGATGGCCTTGGCGCCCGAGTCGCTCATGATCCACTCGACCTGGTCGGCTGAGGACGTCTCGTAGACCGGCACGGTCACCGCACCGGCCGTCCAGATCGCGTAGTCGAGGACCGTCCACTCATACCGCGTGCGCGACATCAGGCCCACCCGGTCACCGGCGGCAATCCCGGCCGCGATCAGCCCCTTGGCCAGCGCCGTCACCTCGTCGCGAAATTCGCTGGCGGTGACGTCCTGCCAGGTCCCGGCGCCGGTGCTGCGGCGCAGGGCGACCTGCTGCGGCTGGTCAGCGGCGCGCCTGGACACGACGTCGGCGAGATTCGCCGAATCAGGGATCTGCACGAGAGCCGGGATACTGTGCTGGCGCACCACGCTGTCTCCTTACCGGGTTCCCTTGCCGCCGCGCTCACGGTATCGCGTAAAGCTACTGGCCGGTAGAGCGATATCCCGGTCACGGTCAGGTCCCGGCGCGGCGCGAAACCCCATGATCAGGCTATCCGGGACCGGCTTAGCGTTGCCTCATGCGGATTCACGTGGTGAGCGACGTACATGGCCGGGCCGACGCGCTGCCCACGGCGGCGCGGGATGCGGACGTGCTCATCTGCCTGGGTGACCTGCTTCTGTTCATGGACTACGCCGACCATCGCCGCGGTATCTTCGCGGACCTGTTCGGCGCGGAGGAGGCCCGCACGTTCATGGCGCTCCGGCGCGCCCAGCAGTTCGACGAGGCGCGGGCGCTGTCCGCGCGGCTGGCCGCGCGCCTGCCGGGCGGCTCGGTGCGCGCGGCCATCGAGAAGGCGGCCGCCCGCCAGTACGCGGAACTGTTCGCCGCGCTGCCCGAGCCCGCGTACCTGACCTACGGCAACGTCGACATCCCGCGCATGTGGGCCGGGCACCTGAAGCCCGGCCATCAGGTGTTCGATGGCGCGCGGGCGGATCTGGACGGCTGGACGTTCGGATTCGTCGGCGGCGGCCTGATCTCCCGGTACCGGACGCCCAACGAGATCGACGAGGAGGCCTACGCCGCCAAGATCGAGGAGGTCGGCGCGGTCGACGTGCTCTGCACCCACATCCCGCCCGCGGTGCCCGAACTGCTCTACGACACCGCGGCGCGGCGGATGGAGCGCGGCAGTGACGCGCTGCTGGCCGCGATACGGCGCACCCAGCCCCGGTTCGCGCTCTTCGGTCACGTGCACCAGCCGCTGGCGCGCCGGGTGCGGATCGGCGCCACCGAATGCATCAACGTCGGGCACTTCCGCGCCACCGGGCTGCCCTATGTCCTCCAGTGGTAGAGGTAGGCTCGAAGCAGAGAACTGAGAGTTGGAGGCGCCACGTGACCGAGCGGGACAGCCAGCCAGGCGGGGATCCGATTGGTGACCTCCAGCGGTGGCTGATGCGCTCGGGTGCGCGCAGTCTCAGCAAGGACCTCACGGCCCCGGTCCGTCGGGCGCTGGGCCAGGAACCCTCCGGTAAGCGGGCCGACGTGTGGGAGACCGCCACGACGCGCCCCCTCCGCGACGAGGAAGCGCCCGAGTGCGCTTGGTGCCCGGTTTGCCGGGCCGCGCGCCGGTTGCGCGAGTCCCGCCAGGGCGGCCAGGGCTCACCCCTGGCCGGGGCCGGAGACGCGCTGGCCTCCGTCGTCCAGGAGGCCTATTCGGCCTTCGAGGCGGTCATGAAGCCGCCGCAGCACACGCATCCGCAGGACCGGCCCGCAGGGCCCGCTGGGTCCCCCGGGCCGTCCGCCCGCTCCTGGTCAGACGCGACCGATCCCCCCGGAGAGGCTGGTCGTGTGCCTGACGATCGGCATTGATGTCGGGGGCACCAAGGCCGCGGCCGGCGTCGTCGGCGACGACGGCCGGATCATCGAGAAGCTGAAGCGCTCCACACCCGCGGCCAGCCCGTCCGACACGGAGCAGGTCATCGCGGATGTCGTGAGCGAACTGGCATCCCGGCACGACGTGGCCGCCGTCGGCATCGGCGCCGCCGGCTTCATCGACGAGACACGTTCCACCGTCCTGTTCGCGCCCAACCTCGCCTGGCGCGGTGAGCCGCTCCGCGAGTCCGTGCAGGAACAGATCGGGCTGCCCGTGTTCGTGGAGAACGACGCGAACGCGAGCCTCTGGGCCGAGTCCCGGTTCGGCGCCGCCCGCGGCTACCAGGACGTGTTCCTGATCGCCGTGGGCACGGGCATCGGGGCGAGCATGCTGATCGCCGGGGACCTCTACCGCGGCCGGTTCGGCATCGCCGGCGAGCCCGGCCACTACCGGGTTGTCCCCGACGGCCGGCTCTGCGGCTGTGGCAACCGCGGCTGCTGGGAACAGTACTGCAGCGGCAACGCGCTGGTCGCCGAGGCGCGTGACTTTGCCCGGCGCAGTCCCGAGGGAGCCAGGCGCCTCCTGCAGCTGGGCGGCGGAACGCCGGAGGGCATCTCCGGCCCCCAGGTGACTCAGGCCGCACGCGAAGGCGATCCGGTTGCCCTGCGCTGCTTCCAGATCGTGGGCAGCTGGCTCGGCCAGGGCATGGCCGACCTGGCCGCGATTATGGATCCGGGCTGCTTCATCATCGGCGGCGGGGTATCGGATGCGGGCAGCCTGCTCGTCGATCCGGCCCGGTGGGCGTACCAGAGATCGCTGCCCGGTCGCGGTTACCGCGGTTTCGCTGACATCCGGCTCGCGGAACTGGGTTCCGACGCGGGCGTGGTGGGCGCCGCGGACCTCGCACGCCGGCACGTCACGGCCGGGGCCTAGACGACGGCGCCGTCGTCGGGACCGGAACCGTTCTTCGGCTCGTCTCCCATCCGCAGCACCAGGACGGCGAAACCGCCCACGAACGCGCCGATGGCGAGGAACGCCGCCACCGCGGGCACGGTCCATCCCACCGCCGTCGCGATCAGCAGGTACGCGGGCCCGCCGAACAACGCGACCCACGCGCCCTTGCTGAGCGGGTCCAGCTTGGGCAGCGGCGGGGGCGGGGGCGGGAAGTAATGCTCCTCCTGCGAGTCCGGTCCCGGCGCGGCCCACCGGGCCGCCTCGCCCGGAGGTGACGGAGCACCGTGCGCGGGGCCAGCGCCGTTCCGGCCCGGAGTGAGGCCCGGGCCGGAACGGCCCAGCGGCCCGGAACCTCCCAGTTCGCCGGGGGCACCGAGCTCGCCGGGGGCACCCAGGCCGCCGGGGGCACCCAGGCCGCCGGGAGCACCCAGCTCGCCAGGGTCATCTCCCAGCTCGCCGGGGGCACCGAGCTCGCCGGGGGCACCCAGGCCGCCGGGAGCACCCAGCTCGCCAGGGTCATTCAGCGTGGGGGGGCCACTGAGCCGTCCGGTTCCGGGACCGTTCAGCTCGCTGGGGCGCGGCCGGTCCGGGTCACGCACCGGGTCGGCCGGGGCCGCGGGGCGGATGCCCGGGGGTGCTTCGCTGACCGGGAACGGGCCGGTTGCCTGCGGGGATTCCGGGGTTTGGGGGGATCGGGTGACTTGAGAGGCGCCAGGGATGGGAGCGCTGTCCGGTTGCGAGAGGTTCTCCCGCTGCGGCCACGGGCAGCCGCCCTCAATGCGCGCGGGTGCGTCGTAATTCGCGATCAGGTCGAGCCAGGCCGCTTCTTCGTCGTTCTCGCCGCTGCTCACGTCCTTGTCTCGCACCTCCCTCCCCGGCTACGTGGTCTCCGGCACGGTGCCGCCGGCGGACCAGGTCTTGTCCCGGCAGTGGTCCCGGACAAACTGCAGGCTTCCGGTAAAAATAGCCTGCGCGTCATTATCCATCGTCGCAACGTGATAACTGTCGCCGCAGGTCCGTACGGTCAGCAGGCCGGGGGGCAAGCCCGCCTCCAGCGCCCGCATGCTGGCCGGCCCGACCACGTGGTCCTCGCTGCTCCGGTAGGTCAGCACCGGCTGGGTGACGCTGGCCAGATCGCGGGTGGTCTGCCGCCACATTTGCGGCAGCGACGCGGCCGCACGAACCGGGACCCGGTTGTAGGAAAGCTCCGCCACTCCCGGCTTCCTGATGTCGCTGCCGACCCCGGGCAGCGACGGCAGGACGTATTTGAGCACCGGGGCCAGCAGGAACAGCCTGGTGTCGGGAGCCAGCGACGGATTGACCAGCACCAGGCCACTGATGCGCGGGCCGTGGCATTCGGCGAGCCGCAGCGCGAGGCAGCCGCCCAGCGAAAGGCCCATCACGAACACTTCGGAGCACTGTGCACGCAGCCCGGCCAGGGCCTGCTCGACCGCCGCGTACCAGTCGGCCGCGGTGGTCCGCGCCATGTCCTGCCAGGTCGTACCGTGCCCGGGCAGCAGGGGTACGGACACAGCCAGCCCGTCGTCGGCCAGGAACTCCGCCCAGGGGCGCAGCGATTGCGGGCTCCCCGTGAACCCGTGACAGAGCAGCACCCCGACGGCACCGCCCGTGCGGTAAAACGGCTCCGCACCTGGCAACAACTCGGCCATGAAGCGCCGCTCCCTCCCACCCGTGGTCAACCGGCCGGTGCTAGGCATCGTCGCATGCGGGCGGCCAGATCGCACCCCGCGTGGCGGTAAAAACACCGCCGAACGTGCGAATATTTGGGCGTGTATTACAAACTCGCGCAGCTTACCCTCGGCGTAGTGCTCAAGATCGTTTTCCGTCCCTGGGCGGAGGGCGCGCGGAACGTGCCCCGGCGCGGGCCAGCCATCATGGCGAGCAATCACCTCTCGTTCGCCGACCACTTTTTCGGCCCGCTCCCGCTGCGGCGGCAAGTGATCTTCCTGGCCAAGGCGGAGTACTTTACCGGCCCCGGGATCAAGGGCCTGATCAGCAAGGCATTCTTCAGCGCCCTCGGCCAGATACCCATCGACCGGGGCGGCGGCGCGGCCAGCGAGCGCGCGATCCGGACCGGCCTGCGCGTGCTCGCCGAGGGCAAGCTGCTCGGCATCTACCCGGAGGGCACCCGCAGCCCGGACGGCCGGCTCTACCGCGGCAAGACCGGCGTCGCCCGGCTGGCCCTGGAGGCACAGGTCCCGGTGATCCCGTGCGCGATGGTGGGCACGTTCGAGTTCATGCCGTCGGGCCAGACCCGGCCGAACTTCGGGGTCCGGCCCGGCGTACGGTTCGGCGAGCCGCTGGACTTCTCCCGGTTTTACGGGATGGCGTCGGACCGCGGCGTGCTGCGGGCGGTCACCGACGAGGTGATGCACGTCATCGAGAAGCTCTCCGGCCAGGAATACGTGGACATTTACGCCCAGCAGGCCAAGGAGAAACTGGCGGCGGATGCCCAGCAGCTGGCCGCGGACGGGCCGCCGGGAGCCGCGGCCGAGCCGCCAGGACCGCCGCCGCAAACGCCCCCATAACCGCAGCCCGAAACGCCCCCGGAACCGCGGCCCGAAACCCCCCGCAAACCAGGTCTTAAGGTTCGGCCTGCGGACCCCGGCACGGGCTAAGGTGGCCCCATGAGAGTGGGAGTCCTTACCGGTGGCGGCGACTGCCCCGGCCTGAATGCATTTATCCGCGCCGTGGTCCGCAAGGGCGTGCAGGAGTACGGATACGAGTTCGTCGGCTTCCGTGACGGCTGGCGCGGCCCGCTGGAGGGGGACACCGTCCCGCTGGATGTGCAGGCCGTCCGGGGCATCCTGCCGCGCGGCGGGACGATCCTGGGCACGTCGCGGACCAATCCCTTCGCTGACCAGGGCGGTGAGCGCTCGGGCGTGGAGCGGATCAAGGACAACCTGGCCGGCCTGGGGGTCGATGCTCTGGTCACGATCGGCGGCGAGGACACCCTCGGCGCCGCGACCCGGCTTTACGCCGAGGGTGTCAACGTCGTCGGCGTACCCAAGACGATCGACAACGACCTGGGCGCCACCGACTATACGTTCGGCTTCGATACCGCCGTGAACATCGCGATGGAGGCCATCGACCGCCTGCACACGACGGCCGAGAGCCACCACCGCGCGCTGATCGTGGAGGTGATGGGCCGGCACGCCGGCTGGATCGCACTGCACGCCGGGGTCGCCGGCGGCGCCAACGTCATCCTCATCCCAGAGAAGCCATTCGAGATCAAGAAGGTCTGCGAGTACGTCGAGCACCGATTCCAGACGCGGTACGCGCCGATTGTCGTGGTCGCCGAGGGTGCACACCCGGTCGAGGCGGACATCGCGGTCACCGAGCAGGATCTCGACGCGTTCGGCCACGTGCGGCTGGGCGGCGTCGGGCAGATGCTGGCCAACGAGATCGAGGCGCGGACCGGCAAGGAGGCCCGGGTCGCCGTGCTCGGCCACATCCAGCGCGGCGGCACCCCCACCGCGTTCGACCGGGTGCTCGCCACCCGGTTCGGCGTGCACGCGATCGAAGCGGTCCACGACGGCGCGTTCGGCAACATGGTGGCCCTGCGCTCCACTGACATCATCCGGGTGCCGCTGAGCGAGGCGACCGCCGAGCTGAAGACCGTCCCCCCGGAGCGGTACGCGGAGGCCGAAGTCTTCTTCGGCTGAACGCACCGCGCCGGCTCAGGCGACCGTCACGGAGTTAACCACCGGCGGCGGATGGTGGCACCCATTTTCCGCGCCCGGCCCGCCCGAAGAGCGCCGCCGGGTCCCTCCCGGAGGGCCTCGCCCGTCCCGTCCCGGAGCGCCGGACCACGGCCGTAGGGGTGCGGCAGGCCGGCTCAGAAGCCGGCGTCGATGGTGATTGTGCTGCCCTTGGGCGCCTGGTCGTGCGGGGAGTGGGCGAACACCTCGTTGAACGGCCCGAACCGGTTCACCGTCACGCCGAAGCCGAGCTTCATCAGCTTCTGCCGTGCCTCGCCGATGCCCATGCCGTCCACGTTCGGGATGGCGACCTGGGGCGGCCCGGCCGACACCTTGATCGTCACCGTCTCGTTGACGGTGATCGGCGTGCCCGGGGCCGGCGACTGCCAGGTGATGGTGCCCTGCGGCTGGGAGCTGCCCGTGTCCTGCTGGACGCTGAGCGTGATGCCGTTCTGCGACGCCCACTGCTGGATGCTCTGCTGGTCCTGGCCGCGGAAGTCGGGCAGCGGAGGGCCCGCGCTGACCGTGATGGCGATGGGCGTCTGCTGGGGCGAGGACAGCCCGGCGGCCGGCTGGGTGCTCACCACGATCCCGGCGTCGACCGAGCCGGACGGCACCTTGCGGACCTGCCCGGGGGCCAGTCCGCCGTTGCGCAGCGCCTGCTGAGCGTCGGCGAGCGGCTGTCCGGATACGTCCGGCACCTTGATCATCCGGGGCCCGGCGGACGGGATGATGGTGATCGCCGATCCCTTGTGGACGCGGCCGCCCACGGCCGGCACCGTGCGCGCGACCATACCGGCCCGCGCGTCATTATCCGTCACCGGCGCGCCCATCCGGACGATGAAGCCGTCGGCGCGCAGCGCCGTGACCGCGGCGCCGTCCGTCATGCCGGCGACCGCGGGGACCGTGGTGTAGCCGCCCTGGGTGTACCACCACCCGGCGCCCCCGGCCGCCGCGAAGACGAGCACCGCCAGCAGGGCCACCAGCAGCCAGACCCGTCGCTTGCGCCGGTGACCGCCAGTGCCACCGTAGCCGTCGTGGCCGCCCGGGTCGTCGCGCCCGGCGATGACCGTCTGGCCGTCGCCGGGGATCCCGAGGACCTGCGTGTGGTTCTCGCCCCCGTATCCCGGAGCCCCGTATCCCGGAGCCCCGTATCCCGGAGCCCCGTATCCCGTGCCACCGTATCCCGGGCCGCCGGTGGCCCCGTATCCGGTGGCCCCGTATCCGGTGGCCCGGTGCGCGGCGGGGCCGGTCCCGGGCCACGCGGCGGCCGGGGCAGCCCACCGGCCGTCGTCCGGCAGCCCGCGCACGACGTCGTAGATCAGCCGAAGGAAATCCGCCGCATCCGCCGGGCGCCCCCGAGGATCGCGGCTGGTGGCCTGCAGGACGAGCCGGTCAACCTCCGGCGGGATGCCCTGGACGAACCGTGAGGGGGCCGGGACCGTCTCGTTGACGTGCTTGTACGCCACCGCCAGCGGGCCGTCGCCGGTGTGTGGCTTGACCCCCGTGAGCAGCTCGAACAAGACAATGCCCGCCGCGTAGACGTCGGTGCGGGCGTCGGCACTGGTCCCGGTGACCTGCTCGGGGGCCAGATACGCCACGGTGCCGATGATCACGCCCGTCCGCGTCTGGCTGCTGACGGACAGCGCCCGGGCCAGGCCGAAGTCAACCACCTTCAGGTGGCCGTCCGGCGCTATCAGTACGTTCTCCGGCTTGACGTCCCGGTGCACGATCCCGGCGGTGTGCGCGGCCGCCAGGCCCGACAGCAGCGGCACCATGATGGCGAGCGCCTCACGGGGCGGACACCAGCCGCGCTCGCCGAGCAGGTCGCGCAGGGTGCGGCCGGGCAGGTACTCCATGGCCAGATAGGGGTACGGGCCGTCCCGGCCCTGGTCGTAGACTGAGACCACGTTCGGGTGCGAGAGCCGCGCGGCCGACTTGGCCTCGCCGATGAACCGGCCGACGAAATCCTCGTCGCGTGCCAGGTCGGCGTGCATCACCTTGAGCGCGACCCGGCGGTCCAGGCGGGTGTCGATGGCGCGGTACACCGTCGCCATGCCCCCGAGCGCAACCAGCGCTTCCACTTGGTAGCGGCCGTCAAGCAGCCGCCCGACCAGGGGATCCGCGAGGGTGGTGTCCATCGGGGCCAATTGTACGAGCAGGTCAGCCGCGCTGGGCTGGATTACCCGCTTTGCGGTTCGCCGCTCGCCGGAGGTGATGAGGCGCTGGCGTAGCGCCGGGCCGGGACGCGCCCAGCCAGCCGGGCCATCCGCCCGGCGCTGACGGCGTGCCGCATCGCCCCGGCCATCTGCTCCGGGTCCCGGGCCCGCGTCACCGAGGTCGCCAGCAGCACCGCGTCACAGCCCAGTTCCATCGCGATCGCGGCGTCGCTCGCGGTCCCGATGCCGGCGTCGAGGATCACCGGGACGCCGGCCTCCTCCACGATCAGCTCGATGTTGTGCGGATTCCGGACGCCGAGCCCGGAGCCGATCGGCGCGCCGAGCGGCATGACCGCGGCGCAGCCGGCCTGCTCCAGGCGCCGGGCCAGCACCGGGTCGTCGCTGGTGTATGGCAGGACGGTGAATCCCCGCGCCACGAGCAGGTCGGCCGCGTCCAGCAGTTCCACCGGATCCGGCAGCAGGGTGCGCTCGTCCGCGATCACTTCGAGCTTCAGCCACCGGGTGCCGAGCGCCTCGCGGGCCAGTTCGGCGGTGCGCACCGCGTCGGCTGCCGTGTGGCACCCCGCGGTATTCGGCAGTACGCGGATGCCGCGCCCGGCCAGCAGGTCCAGCACCGAATGCCCGCTGCCCGGCGCGACGCGGCGCATCGCCACGGTCGTGATCTCGGTGCCCGACGCCGACAGCGCCCGGTCGAGGACGTCCATGCTCGGTGCCCCGCCGGTGCCCATGATGAGCCGTGAGGCGAACTTCTCTCCGGCGATTACGAGCGGATCGTCCATTCAGCCTCCCTGGACCGCGGTGAGCACTTCGACCTGGTCGCCGTCCGCCAGCGGGGTGGAATCCCAGGCGGAACGCCGCACCACCTCGCCGTTGACCGCCACGGCGACGCCGCTGGGTGCGCTGGTCAGCACCTGGACCGCGACTGCCGCCGTCGCGCCGTCGGCCAGCTCGAACGCGCGCCCGTTGACGACGACGTTCATCCGGGCCGTCCCCCCTGGTCAGGTCGGCCCCCGGGTCCGGGATGGCTCTGCTGGAAGCGGCCGATCGTGAAGTGCGCCGCCCCATCGGGCAGCCAGCCGGTCTCCAGATAGTCCGCGATCACGTCGGCGGTGACCGGCGTGAGCAGCACCCCGTTGCGGAAATGACCGGTCGCCAGCACCAGGCCGGCCGCGGCGCACGGGCCCAGGATGGGGGCGTTGTCCGGCGTTCCGGGCCGCAGCCGCGCGACGGCCTCGGTGAATTCGAGCTCGGTGATGCCCGGCACCAGCGCCCGCGCGTCCCGCAGCAGTTCCCACAGGCCGCCGGCCGTGACGTGGGTGTCCGGGCCGAGTTCTTCCTGGGTCGCGCCCACCACCAGCTCGCCGTCGTCGCGCGGCACGAGGTAGACCGGCGAGCCCCTGACGATGCCGCGCACGGTTCGGTGCAGGAAGCCGTCCGGGGCACGCAGCCGGATCACCTGCCCCTTGACCGGCCGGACCGGCGGCACGCAGTCCGCCGGGAGCCCTTCGATGGCCGCCGAGTTCCAGCCGGTCGCGAGCACGGTCCAGTCCGCCGTGATCGTCGTCCCGTCGGCGAGACAGACGCCGCGGACCCGCCCGCCACCCTGCGGGCCCTCTCCGTGCGGGCCCTCTCCCGCCGAGCCCCCATCCGGCCCGGGTCCTGGTCCGGTGCCGGGTCCCGCCGGCGCCCGTTCGGCATCATGAATTATCTGCGCGACGGGCTGCCTGATAAGCCGGACCCCGGCTTGCGCGGCTGCCGCCAGCAGCGCGCGCGTGAGCAGCCGTGGATCAATCGAGCCGTCCGTCTCGGCGAGCAGACCACCGCGCACCGACGGGTCCAGCATGGGCTCCAGGCGGCGGCATTCCCGCGTCGTCAGCCGGCGGCCCGGGACGCCGAGGCTGTCGTGCAGCGCGTGCAGCTCGTCAATGACAGCGAGGTCGTCGGCGTCGTAGCCGACCTGGAGGGTGCCGGTCTGGCGGAAACCGGTCGGCTCGCCCGTGGCGGCGATCAGCTCGGCCACGAAGCCGGGGTAGCGCTCCAGCGACGCCGCGCCGAGCGCGAAGAGCTCCTTTTCCGTGTAGCTGGCTTCGGAGACCGGCGTGAGCATGCCGGCCGCGGCATGACTGGCGCCCTGGCCGGGGGAGGGGTCGGCGACGGTCACGCTGAACCCGCGCTGGGCGGCGCGCCAGGCGATGCCCAGGCCGATCACTCCGCCGCCGGCCACGATCACTGTCGCCAATCGCCCTCGCTCCCTTCGCCGGCATGATCCGGATCAGGTTCTGCGGTCGGAAACTCGCCAGCTTCCCTCTCAGTCCAGTCTCCACCGGACTCCCGCGCGTCTGGGCCTAGCCTATGTCGTCATGCGGGTCGTCATCGCTGGCGGGGGGCTGGCCGGGCTCCGGACCGTCGAAGAACTTCGGGCGCGGGACTTCGGCGGCCCGATCACCATGATCGCCGCCGAAAACAGGCCCCCATATGACCGGCCGCCCCTTTCTAAGCAGGCTCTGTCCGAGCAAGTTTCCAAGCAGGCTCCGTCTGAGCAAGCATTGTCCGAACGGACATTGCCGGAGCAATCACCGCCTGCGCAGCCCGCGTCCGGGGAGTTTCTGGTCGGCGAGGCATTGGCGGGGGAGGTTCTGGCCGGGGAGCCGGACGCGGCCGAGATCAGCGCCGAACTGGACACCACGCTCCGGGCGGACTTCACCGCGCTGGACGTCGACCTGCGGCTGGGCGAGCCCGCCACCGGCCTGGAACTGGCCGGGCCGGACGGCTTGCTCCGGCCCGGCGGGGCCAGCGCGTCCGGCGGGTCCGGCGCGGCCAGCGCGTCCGGCGGCCTGGTCCGCACGGCGCGCGGCGCGTACCCGTTCGACCGCCTGGTCGTGGCCACGGGTGCGGAACCCGTCGTCCTGCCGGGTCCCGGGCACCAGCGGTTTCTCCGCACCCACGAGGACGCGGTGGAACTGCGCGCCCGGCTGCGCCCCGGCGTGCGCCTGGTCGTCGTCGGAGCGGGCTGGATCGGGGCCGAACTCGCCACCGCCGCGGCCGCCCGCGGCTGCCGCGTCACCGTCGTGGAGGCCGGGCCGGCCCCGCTGGCCGGCGCGGTCGGCGCCGAGGTGGGCGCCCAGACCGTCCCCTGGTACCTGGCCGCCGGCGTCGAGCTGCGGACGTCGCAGGCCGTCGAGTCGGTGGAGCACGGCGGCCTGGCGCTGGCCGTCGGCGGATGGATTCCCGCCGACGAGATCGTCACCGCGGTCGGGGTCCGCCCGGCCGTGGCGTGGCTGGCGGGCTCCGGCGTCCGGCTCGACAACGGGGTCGCCGCCGACGAGCACCTGCGCACGTCCGTGCCGGGCGTGTACGCGGTCGGCGACTGCACATCGTTCCTGTCGGTCCGGTACGGACGGCGGCTGCGTTTCGAGCACTGGGATATAGCGCTGCAGGCTCCGCGGGTGGCGGCGGCCAACGTCCTCGGCGCGGACGAGGTCTACGACCCGGTGCCCTACTCCTGGTCGGAACAGTTCGGCCGGATGATGCAGTACGCCGGGTACCACGGAGCCGCCGACCGGCTGGTCTGGCGCGGTCCCGGCCCGTCGTCGCCCGGCCCGTGGACGGTCTGCTGGCTGTCGGGACCCCGGCTGGTGGCGCTGCTCGCGGTCGACCGTCCCCGGGACCTGGCCCAGGGCCGTCGCCTGATCGCGTCCGGAGCGCCCGTCGACGCCAGCCTCCTCACCGATCCCGCCGTCCCGCTGAAGAACGCCACCATCGGCTAGGTCAACTAGGCTGTGCATCCGTGCTTTTGCTTGCTTTCGATACCGCGACCCCCGCCGTCACCGTGGCCCTGCACGACGGACAGCGTGTGCTGGCCGAGACCGTGACGGTGGAAGCGCGCGGGCACGGTGAACTGCTCGCCCCGTCCATCGCCAAGGTCGTCGCCGACGCGGGCGCTGAGCCGGGCGACCTGACCGCGATAGTGACCGGCGTGGGCCCTGGTCCCTACACCGGGCTGCGTGTGGGCGTGGTCACTGCGCGGGTGTTCGGCCGGACGCTCGCCATACCCGTCTACGGTGTCTGCACACTCGACGTCCTCGCGCGCGGCGCCGTGCGCGCCGCGGCCGGCCGGGAATTCCTGGCCGTGACCGACGCGCGCCGCAAGGAGCTCTACTGGGGCCGCTACGACGGGTCAGGATCGCGGATCTCCGGGCCCGCCGTCAGCCGCCCCGCCGGGATTCCCGACGGCGCGGGGCTGCCCGTCGCGGGACAGGCGGCGTCGCTCTACCCGGACGAGCTCGGCGAGCCGATCTGGCGCGAGCACCCGTCCGCGGCCGTCCTGGCCGAGCTCGCCGCCGAGCGCCTCAGCGTTGCCGGGACCGGGCTCGGCGAGTCCGGGAGTGGGCTCAGCCGCCCGGAGACCGGGCCCAGCGCGCCCGGGACAGGGCTGGCGCTTCTGCCGCCCGAGCCGTTGTACCTGCGCCGGCCGGACGCCCGGGTTCCCGGCCCGCCGAAGCGGGTGACGTCGCTGTGAGCATGCGGCTGCGGCCACTGTGCTACGAGGATCTGGCCGCCGTGCTGGACCTGGAACGTTCGCTCTTCCCCGACGACGCGTGGTCGCCGGGTATGTTCGCCGAAGAGCTCGCCATGCAAGGACGCGGGCGCCACTACGTGGCGGCCGAGGAAGGAAGCAAACTCGTGGGATACGCCGGGATGATGCTGCCCGGCGGCCGCCAGGCCGAGGTGCTGACGCTGGCCGTCAACACGGCGCACTGGGGACGGGGGATAGGTTCCACCCTGCTGACCGATCTGCTGGATGAGGCGGGCCGCCACGACTGCACGGAAATGATCCTCGAGGTGCGAGCCGACAACCCGCGGGCTCAGAACCTCTACCGCCGGTTCGGTTTTTCCGACGCCGGAATCCGGCGCGGCTACTACCAGCCCTCCGGCATCGACGCGATCGTGATGCGCTGCGGCCTCGGCGAACCCGTCCTGCCCGATAGTGCCGAGCCGGCCGATAGTGCTGTCCCGGCCGATAGTGCCGTCCCGGCCGGCCGGAGGCGCGGCGCCCGCCGAGGGTGCGCGATGAGCGGCCCGCTCGTTCTCGGCATCGAGACGTCCTGCGACGAGACCGGAGCCGGCCTGGTGCGCGGCCACGAGCTACTGGCCGACGCGGTGGCGTCCAGCGTCGACGAGCACGCTCGGTTCGGCGGCGTCGTGCCGGAAGTAGCCAGCCGGGCTCACCTGGAGGCGATGACCCCCACCGTGGACCGGGCGCTGGCGCAGGCCGGAGTCACGCTGGCCGACGTGGACGCGATCGCGGTGACGGCGGGTCCTGGGCTCGCGGGTGCCCTGCTGGTGGGGGTGGCCGCGGCCAAGGCTTACGCGCTCACGCTCGGCAAGCCGCTGTACGGCGTCAACCACCTGGCCGCGCACGTGGCCGTCGACCAGCTTGAGCACGGCCCGCTGCCGGCGCCGGTCATCGCCCTGCTCGTCTCGGGCGGCCATTCGTCGCTGCTGCTCGTGCCCGACGTCGCAGGTGAGGTGATATCCCTCGGCGCGACCGTCGACGACGCCGCCGGTGAAGCGTACGACAAGGTCGCCCGGGTGCTGGGCCTCCCGTTCCCGGGTGGGCCGCCCATCGACAAGGCGGCCCGGTCCGGCGATCCGGGCGCGATCGCGTTCCCGCGGGGGATGTATCACGACGGGTCGCTCGACTTCTCGTTCGCCGGACTCAAGACGGCCGTGGCCCGGTGGGTCGAGGAACGCGCCGCCCGGGGTGAACCGGTCCCGGTGGCCGATGTCGCCGCGTCCTTCCAGGAGGCGGTGGCCGACGTCCTGACGCGCAAGGCCGTCGCCGCCTGTCTGCACCACGGAGTCGACCACCTCGTCATCGGCGGCGGCGTGGCCGCCAACTCCCGCCTGCGCGCCCTGGCCGAGGAACGCTGCACGGCCGCCGGCATCCGCCTGCGCATCCCGCGTCCGGGCCTGTGCACGGACAACGGCGCGATGGTGGCCGCCCTCGGTTCCGAACTCGCTTCGCGGGGCCTTCCGTCGTCGCCGCTGGACCTGCCCGCCGACTCCGCTCTCCCCATCACCGAGGTAGTCGTCCACTAGCCCTATGCACGTAGGCCGGACCCGCGGAGTCCTCTAGCCGAATCCACCGTTATAGATGACCGGCGGACGTGCGGCGGCGGATGACGCGCCGGATGCCCCAGGTCAGCAGCGCGACGGTCGCGGCGGCGCCGACCACCGGGGCCAGGCGCTTGACGATCACGGGGCCCACGAGGCTCAACAGGGCGGCGGACGAGGCAGCAGCCGACGAAACCGCGGCGGAGGGCGCGTCGGCCGCACCGTTGCCGGCCGTCGTCCCCCCCCGCGGCACTGAAGGCCGCGCCCGGGGCACTTGCCGGGGGCGCCGCAGCGGCCGGACCAGCAGTGGCCGGACCAGCCGCCGCGGCAGTTGCGGCCACCCCGCCATTGGTGAGCTGCTGCGCGAGGTTGTCGGCGAACTTGTCGATCCGCCGCGAGCCGACCTCGGTGATCACCCCGCGGCCGAACTGCGCCGGCCGCCCGGTCACGTTCAGGGTGGTGTGCAGTGTCACCAGGGTTCCCGAATCGGAGCTGTTCTCCGGGCTCAGGGCCGCCCGGACCGTCGCGGATGCGGTCCCGGCCCCGCGCATCTCCTTGCCGGACGCCTCCACCAGCACCGAACGATCCGCGGTGTCCCGGTCCTTGAACGTGGCCGTTCCCTTGTAGGTGAGCGACACCGGCCCCACCTTGACCTTCAGCCGGCCGGCAACGTCATCGCCATTAACGGTCTCGACCTGGGCCCCCGGCATGCAGGGTGCGACCTTCTCCACGTCGAGCAGGACGTTCCACGCCTGGTCCGGCGGGACGGGGACGGTGAACGAGTGATCAAGTTCCATGCTCGGTCCCCAGGTCGTCGGGGTGTGCCGCGATGGCGAGCACCCGGCTGATCTCGAAGTCGTCTCGCACATCCGTGATCCTACGGAACTGCTCCCGGCCCGGGCGGCGCGGCATCCTCCGGCTACGGGTTCCGCGGAATTCCTGCGGCGGGGACGACCGGTATCCGGCTACGGATGCCGTAGATCATCGCTCATTTAGCGGCGCATCCAGCGGTGAAATGTACATGTTACGACTAAAAAACTCGTAGTCGGCGGTTTCATGTGCTAGAACCGTCGTCAGTGGATCACGCTAAAAGGGGGGTGACGAGATGACCGCGGCCGAGGAAGCCATCGGGCCAACCGAGGAGCAGATCGAAAAAGGCCTCAAGCCCGGAGCACTCGGGCTCGTGTCCAGCATCGTGATGGGCGTGGCGTCGACCGCCCCCGCGTACAGCCTGGCGGCCACCCTCGGTCTCATTGTCGTGGCCGTCGGCCTGCAGTCGCCCATCGTGGCGGTCCTGGCCTTCGTCCCGATGCTGCTCACATCCATCGGCTACAGCGAGCTGAACAAGGCCGACCCGGACTGCGGCACGACGTTCACCTGGGCCACCCGCGCGTTCGGCCCGCGGACCGGCTGGGCCGGCGGGTGGGGCATCATCGCGGCCGACATCCTCGTGATGGCCAGCCTGGCGCAGGTGGCGGGGCAGTACGTGTTCCTGCTCGTCGGGGCCAAGGGCATCGGTTCGGACCCGACCAGCCCCTGGGTACTGCTCGTCGGGGTGCTGTGGATCATCGCGATGACCTACATCTGCTACCGCGGCATCGAGATCTCGGCCCGGCTGCAGCGCGCCCTGCTCAGCATCGAGGTCGTCATGCTGCTCGCGCTGTCCGTGGTGGCCCTGGTGCGGGTGGGCAGTGGTCATCACCCAGCCGTCTCGCTCCATCCCGCCGCATCCTGGCTCAACCCGTTCCACATCAGCAGCTTTCAGGCGTTCGTCACCGGCCTGATCCTGATGCTGTTCATCTACTGGGGCTGGGACACCGCGGTCGCCGTCAACGAGGAGACCACCGACCGGAACAAGACCCCCGGCCGCGCCGCGATCATTTCCACGCTGGTGCTGCTCGTCACCTACGTGATCGTCATCTTCGCGGCCCAGTCGTTCGCGGGCATCGGGACCAAGGGCATCGGCCTGGCTAACCCCAACAATGTCGGCGACGTGCTCTCCGTCCTGGGCACGGCGGTCTTCGGCGGCTCCGGCTTCGGCGTCTTCCTGGCCCGGCTGCTGGTCCTGATGGTGCTCAGCTCGGCGGCGGCCTCCACCCAGACGACGATCCTGCCCACGGCGCGGACGACGCTCTCGATGGCCGTTTACAAGGCCCTGCCGCCCGCGTTCGCCCGGATGCACGGCAGGTACCTGACGCCCACCGTTTCCACCATCGCCATGGGCGCGATCTCGATCGTGCTGTACGTCCCGATGAACTACATCTCGGGTGGAAACGTGATCGCCGACGCGGTGACCGCGATCGGCCTCTACATCGCCTTCTACTACGGGCTCACCGCCTTCACCTGCGTCTGGTACTACCGCAAGACGCTGACCAGCAGCATGCGCAACCTGTGGATGCGCGGGATACTCCCGCTGCTGGGCGGGCTGATCATGTACTTTGCTGGCGGCTGGAGCCTGTGGTCCGACTATGACGTCGCCACCGGGAACAGCTTCACGTCGTGGAAGATGCCGTTCTACCCGCACTGGGTCATCGGTGGCGTGTTCGTGATCGTGTTCCTGTCGGCCCTCTTCGGGCTCCTGGTGTACATCTACTGCCGGTTCACCCTGCCGGCCTTCTTCAAGAAGCAGACCCTCACCCGCGCCACCCCGACCCTGGTCCCCGAGACCCCCGAAGGCCTCCCCGGTTCCAACTAACCAACCTGCCCGGCGAACCCGGGCCTTCAGGCCCGGTGAGCGGCCGGTGCTGTCGGCGAGTGCCGCGGCGGGTCACGGCGAGGCGCTCGTGACCGGCCTAACGAACCGGGCCTTGTGCCCGGTGAGCGGCCGGTGCTGTCGGCGAGTGCCGCG